>Ga0099825_1003501_pt1 | contig 20896 bp, 7 predicted proteins | sample SiratroredBW_FD_76838 | JGI IMG/M metagenome (GOLD analysis project Ga0099825, IMG submission 76838) | Root nodule microbial communities of legume samples collected from California, USA - Siratro red BW | ecosystem: Host-associated > Plants > Roots > Nodule | place: USA: California | collected... | reverse complement strand
TTCCTTTATTTCAAAGATATTTTATTTATTATCGACTTAAAAAGTAATTAAGGTTTTTTACTCATTCCATTTATGTGATTTGAATGCGAGTAGTCATATTCATGCAGGGGTATGCTTGAGGAAAAAAGTATTAATATTATAAAATTTCAAGAACTTAATTTTTATTCTTAGAATATATGATGTTTTTAAAACTAGTCTAGTTTTTTATAGTGCAGTTATTCCTTATAATTAAACAAAAAATATTGTATTTTTAGTACCTTAAATATAATTTTATATGAATAAAGTTAATCAAGTTTTAGAAATATATTAAAATGTTAATTGGTATCTTTTAACATATTTAACATTTTTCTAATTATAGTATTTTAAAAATATCATTCATAAAAGTATAATTATATACAGCTGAGAATATATGTATTTATTTTCTAATAATTATTAGAGAAGAGCACTGAAGCCTACAAACTTAAATTCATAAAAAGTTACATAAAACCGATAAAACTTGAAATGTTTAATAGATACTTCATATTAATAATATAATTATAAAAAATTGAGCACGTTTTATATTACTGCTCTAGCGTAGGAAGAAATTAGAAGTATGATATATGTAAATAATTGGTAGTTTAAGTATATAAATTCTTCCTCTAAAAAAAGATATAATTCGGTGGAATTATATACATCCATATATATATATATATATAAGAGTGCTCTCAATGTAAGAAGAAAAAAGAAGTACAATATAAGGAAATAAATTCGTAGTCTAAGTATATAAACATTTCTTCTAAAAAAATATCTATAACTCTATACGATAAAAGGTATTTAATTTATTGTAAATATTTTTTAAAATCATCTTGGAATATAATTACTTTTTAATATTCATAATCTTTACTATTTTAACTTCAAGTTCAATGACATAACATCTTTATCATGATTTTGTCTCTGAAAAATTTGGAAGGGAGAGTTAAAGTAAGAACATCCATTTAAATTGTGAATGACCTCGAGAAAAGCATATGGGAACAATTAATTTTCCTATAATAGCTTTATATAATTTTTTATATTTAATATTTCATATATTACATTACTCTTATATAACTTTTTCTTAATATCTAATATATTATAATTTCTATTTTCTGTAACTGCTTAATTTAAGTTTTATTTTTAATATCTTTATTAAATAAGTATATTTTTAAAAAAAAGTTATAAGTTTTTTAGTATAATATTTACTAATGACTCAAATTATTTTAATTTTTTTAAATAAAAACATATATTTATGAAAACGTTTTTTGTTTCGTTGATATAAATAAATATGACTTTTGCGTTCACTTGTCATAATAACGTGTTAAAATTTAATTAAAATGTCATATCAAAATCTGTAAAGGGTCCCCATTTTTTAATTATGATCAGTGAAAGGGTCTTATTCAATATGTTTGTCTTTACTTCCTGCAATTCCATAATTTTATTTTCGTTGCATACAAACAACACATGTATGTTGTTGAATGGATTTGTCATCCAAGTTCCTTCAATATTTTCCATATTCAATCTTCTAAACTTACTTTTTCTCTTTCATGTTATTTATTTTGTTGTAGTTTAATCTTCACGAAATGCCGTAATAGATGCGTTGAAACTACTTCTCAAATTAGGTCCACTTGAGGACCAAAGATTTTTATGGCTCTTGACTCATTGAAACGCTGTTTTTTCCAAAGGCCCCACTTCGATGTTCTTATCATTATCAAGACTTCGGCGTTGAACCAGTGATGAGTGATGATAACGACACTCATTGCACTGCATAATCTTCCCTAAAAAAAATAAAAAAAATCAATATTAAATCGTCATAGAAAATTTTATCTACACTTGTAATTTGTTTCTACTATCATGATCAATCATATCGATAGGTTATACGTCTTTTTCTTTGGTTTTATTAATCATTCCGTTTCCATGTAGTTTCCTCTCGTAGATTAGACAATGTGTTATGACGTTTTTTGTTGGCTAATTGACCCTTCAACGTTTATGGTTCATAATCAGACCCTAATAGATTCAGATTCGCAAGGCAAACAACATTCGGAAGACGGCACATATCTACTGCATCACCAGTGTTTGTTTGGATAGTAAGCCTTTTTTTTTCACGCTACAATTAAGAGATTTCTGATTTTATGAGTGATCCTTAAATAAATGTAACTTGGAAATGTTTTTGTATCAAATGAATATTGTTAAAATCAATCATAGTGTTTTATGGCTAATGTTATATGTGTACAGAAATGTTTTTTCCGACAGTTCTTTCATTCAGTAGAAAAAGTTGATTACCTAACCCTGAGGCATGGTTTTATATCAGTTAAGTACACATAACACATCAAATTTTCAAGTATAGATTATTATTGTTATTATTATTATAGTTAAACCTTTCATTAAGATGTTCCATTCTATGCACCACTCAGGCTCACTTTTCAGCAAGAAACAGCAACTTCGATTTCCAAACTTACATTGAACAGTCACTTGAGGAAGATTTCAGAATCATAGTGAGCATTAGGTTGTTCCTTGCCAGCCAAATTATGTGTTTTATCTATCTGGAGTTTTCGTGTTGTGTTAATCTTAATCACATGTTATGTGTGTTACCTTGCAGCCCTGTGATGTGGTTCACTGTTGTTATCTTTTTGCTCGTGGATGTACATGGTTAGAATGTTTTACTCTTTCATTTCCATTTCTTAAAAATCTTTTCTATGTCTAAGTCAGTAGTTATTTTTCTCTCTGTGAACTATATTAGGTTGGCATGTATATCTCTGGTTATCCTATGTTCCCCTCTTGGTGAGTAACAAGCATGTTGCATCTTCTTTTGTCCTAATTAAAATGAATCTTCAGGCTTCTAATTCAGCTTTCCTGAATTTTATTTACAGCTGGTTCTGGTTGTGGGAGCTAAACTTGAAGTCATTGTCGACGAAATGGCTCTTCAGATGAAAGATGTCAACAATGTAACCAGAGGGACCCCACTTGTTTGTCCAAGTGACCACTTCTTCTGGTTTGGCCATCCAGGATTTGTGTTAACACTTCTACATTACACTTTATTCGTGGTAAAACTTCTTCTATCTAAGCTATATGATGACACAATTAATCACTTAATCATCTAAGATTTTAATTTGATCCTGACAGAATGCATTCGAACTTGCCTTCTTTATATGGGTATCAGTAAGTTGTCTTTCTACTTGCTAAAATAAATCAACATTAGAATTTTTTTAACAAGTCTACATTAGAAATATTGATCCAATATATGTATTGCATTAACACCCTTCTCTGTTATTTTCTTGGTTGACAGACACAGTTTGGAGTAAATTCTTGCTACCACGAACACAGAACATTTACAATCACAAGGGTGGTGATAGCGTAATAACAGACTACAGTTTTTTATAATTTCCTTTTTTTTTTTTTTGCATGTTGATCCTCCTGGAGTAAATTTTCTTGATCCTAGGTGACATTTTGATTTACTATTTCCTCAGGGTGGCTGTTCAAGTCCTATGCAGCTATGTTACTCTTCCCCTCTATGCACTAGTGGCACAGGTAAACTCTATAGACATTGATGTAATAGTGGGAGAGTGTGTTTTGGTGAACTTTTATAAAATTGATTTGAAGTGAAGTGGCTTACATTTATATACTTTTATCTTAAAAAAGCAAGTTTGTAGTAAAACTTAATGCAAAAGTTAATTTGTATTGCTTTTAGACATACCAATAGTTGAAGACAACTCTAATTTTACCTAACAATAAGTGTACATTTTTGTATCTTTGTTGAAATCATGTGGGACAGAAACAAAATTAAATTAGTGCCCATTGTGAAACCAAACAGACACTTGGCAGTTTCTATGTCAAGTGGGGCAAATAGTAGTGTCTTAACATTGGATTGTTGCAGATGGGGTCACAAGTGAAGAGCAAAGCGTTGGCTAAAATTCTGAGGCAGTGGCATGTTGAGGTGAGAAGCAGGAGGAAGCAACAAAAACTTGTAAAGTCCTTTAGTTTTAGCCACATAAATATGTCCTCCGAATGGAGCCAAGGAAATAAGAGTGCCCCTGAGTTTTCTTCAGGACTACGTGTAAACACTCGTTCCTCTACTGAAGGAGAAATTGTGGAAGAATGGGAACATGCGGTGAAAACAGACGCAACCTCATCAAGTGATCCACCTAGTGTTGTCTAATTAGAATTGCCAAATAATATTGATTCTATTGGACATCAGATTCATTCCGCAGACATTATAACTTTTGATTTTAGTGGTGAAATTGCGAAAATGTTTCAGTCTCATGGATCCATGCATTAATTTGTTCCGCTAATACAGTGAAATCTAATGTACATACTATTATTTGTACTTGGAATTTCTCACTTTTCGGCAGAATCTCAAGATATTTTTACAAGTTTCAAACAATTTTTCTGAACTAGTTAAGGAAGTAATCTTTTGTGTGATATCTAATCACACTGCTAATCAGGATAGAACAAGAAATTTTCCATTAGATAATCGTTTGCATAAAGTGTAAATACTAGGTACTTAACCGCAATATCAACCCCATCATAGTGTTGAAGGGAACTAAAAAACATACAAACATGAAAATCCTCATGTAAAGTTATTTTACTTGTCGTATTAGGTGAGGACAGAGAGTGATGATATGAAAGGATGAATTTGCTTAATAGCGTCCAAAGGTCACATCCAGGATGAGAAGACTGCAAGTGATAAAAAAACAGTTTGCTTTTTTGTCACTATTACTTGACTAAGGCATTATCCCATAAGTGGTGTCTCTGGGTGAAACCAATCATGCAATTAGTAGTACCTTTCAATGTCGGTATACCCCAATTCTGACTCTAGATTGGACTTAACCAGCTTGCAAATCAGATTTTGTTGGTATGACAACTGTAATGTCAAGATACCCAAACCCATATTTGGATCATTAATCTTCATATATTTGCTCTTTTTACAAACTTCAAAGTTTCATCTCATGCTAGAGATGAATCATGAGTCCACTCAACTTGGTAGATCTTACTAGTTCCAGCATATGATTTGACATGCATAGAGCATCGTATTCTCTTTTTGAAGCATGGACAGAACAGTCTTTTTATCAGCATAGAAGTTGTGGAGTTTAGAATCCACGTCCCATGTCCATGGTGACCACATCCTTAGTTGTCCAAGGTTGTCCCACACACTTCTCCACGTTCATTTGCCTTCACTCGCTTCTCTACTTCTGTTTCTTTTCACCTCCACCACACCTGCCGACAGGCCACTACTTCCTTCGGCTTTTCTATACGCAAATCTCACTCTCTCTCTCTCTCTCACACAAGCAATGGAAAACAAAAACTTTCTATGCACTATAGAAGAAATGGATAGTCTTTGGTTTCACAAACTCGTTTTGTTCTCACAACCAAGTCCAACAGCATCAGTTCTTTCCTTACCATCACCCCCAGATGAAGAAAAACCTCTTCCCACATCAGAATCTGTGTCTTGCTCATCCTTCATTCTTTCTTCACCACCTCCCCCAGATGAAGAAACTTCAACGGATGAATCAGCTTCTTCAGAGAAACCACTCTCATCAGAGTCAATATCCGTGCTTCTACAGGTATAACTGAAAAGCAGTTAGAGTTAGTCCTTCTAAAAACATTCTATACCTATCCTGTATTATGAGTGCAGTTTTGATTCATGTTATGATCATTCTTTCTTCTTCTATTTTTATGTTGTTTTTGTTTTTTTCCACGAAGGATGGATCGATCAACAATGAAGAAGAAACACAGGAAAGATTGGCTAGAACGGACCTTTTATTGGGCAACAAAACTCATTCACACTCGTTCTCACCATCAACTCAAAACCGTCACAGAAGATTGAGGAATCCAGTTACTTGTGCAAGGAAACTGCAGAAATCTGTAAGCTGCAGAACACTTGGGGAACTAGAACTTGATGAAGTAAAGGGTTTTATGGATCTTGGTTTCACATTCAACAAAGAATATCTAAGCCCAAGAATGATGAGCGTTGTTCCCGGCTTGCAGAGACTCGGTGTAATGGTTGAAGGAGATTATATTGAAGCAGCAGATAAAGGAAAGAGAGATATCATGAGACCATATTTATCAGAGGCATGGCTTATAAAGAGACCCGATTCCCCGCTACTAAACTTAAGAATTCCTAAACGTTGTTCATCTGCAAATATGAAGAAACACCTTCTGTTCTGGGCTAAGACTGTGGCCTCAGAAATCCACCAAATATGAGTTATGATCAATACTCAAAATAGCCACAAAGTAGAGCAAAGGCTATGGTCCATATGTGACCAGCCGCCACATGTGATATAACATGTCATGGCCAAATAATTGTATATTAATAAAAGCGTAATAAGAGAGGTAGGTGGTGCAATGTGAATTCTGATTTCTTCCATCTCCTTTTTGTTTGCTAGGCAATAAAAGGGAGAGATGGGAAGGTTCTTATTGGAACCAAATGTGGAGGCTTAGTTAATGAGTTGTTTGTCCTGAGGAACACTAGTTAGGTAGATAAGGCAGGAAGAAGATAAACACAAAAGAACAGAAAGAGAGACCCTACTATGATGTGGTGTTGCCTCACAAGTGGGGTTTCACGAATTCACAAGCAATCGACAGCCCCATCAGACTGTTCCATTGTTTTTTGTTGGCATATATGACCGGAGAAATCGTTTTTGGTGTCATGTCTGGCTTTTTTGTTCTTATTGCATCGATGGAACAATGGTTTTGCACCTTCTTAAACCCTACCCTGTCGTATCGATATCTTCTTTGTCCCACACTGCTTTTGGAAACAAAAGTAAAAAATGCATAATAGATAACTCACCACAGCCAATCTTTATGATAGTCTTAATGATTCTTTTTTCTTAATTACAATTTCTATCTATCTATTCAAACTACAAAGTTTACTTAATATTTTATCTATTTATTGAAAATAAAAATTTAGAAACATAAGTACTGATCAATATTTATCAAAAATTAATATTTAGAAATTAAAAATCTATTATATTAATTAATTAATTTTATAATATTTTTATGTAATTATAATATTATTTTTTATGCCATCAAAATAGTATTCAAATAATATTTAAATATAATAATTGAATATTTTGTAAGGTTCTAAACGTTGAAGGATAAATACAACATTGTTAAAATTAGTATTATAAAACTTAATATTCGAATAAAAGTTACATTGAGATCTAAAAGATGATATAATAAAATAAAATTTATAAAAATTAAATTAAGAACTCTGGATTTTTTTTTTTCAATTTAACAACTCAAATTATCATTGAGCTCAGTTTATAAGAAACAAATTTTAGCATTAAATGAGATTTGGATTGTACATAAAATCAAACATGTCAAAATGAAAAGCATAATCAATTACTACAAGACAAGCTTGTCTTTTTTAATTAAAAAAAACTAGGTAGTTATTATGTATTTGTAATTAAAAATTTTGAAAAGATATTTTTTAAAATACATTTAAAATTTTTCTTTTTATTTATTAGATGTAATAAATCTTGAAAAATAAAAATTAAAGGAGATTAGTACAGGAAATTAAGAATTATATCTCTTTATATATATATATATATATATATATATATATATATAGAGAGAGAGAGAGAGAGAGAGAGAATTTAAAAAAAAAATAGTCTCTAAATTGTGTATACTAAATTTAAATCCAATATATATTATTATAGATATTTTTCTTTTATTCTATGTTTGCACAAACTGTTTCAATGTTACTATATTGTATTTATTTGTTATATAATAATAATATAAATAAAAATAATATTAATAACAAAATAATAATTTAAATTAAAAATATAATAATAACAATCATAATAATTCCTTTAAAATTAGATAATACCAATAATATTAAATAAAGTAAAAGTAATTAAAACTTTTATATAGTTTATATTTTCTTGCAAATAAGAATAGAAGTAGTACTTTATGAACAACTATAATTAGATAAATTATAAAAATCAGTAAAGTGCATTAAATTTTATTAATGTTTTGATATTCTTTTTAAGATGTTTCTATGGTAAAACAACATAAAACACAAATCATAATATTGCAATAGTATTGTAACTAAAGGTAAGACATTGATTAAAATTAAAATATTTCAGTAAAGGTATAAATAAAAATTAATTAAAAGCTTTCTTTTATAAATGAGACAAGAGGAGGTATTACTATGAATACTTTCTTGGACTGAAATATCTTCCATATCAAATCTTTGTCTGCATAGGCACACCACAAAATCAAACCTTTCTCAGTATTCAAAGAATCTAAATTTTTCTTAAATGTATTGAAATTTGTTAGTATTCATTCAATAACTGAGTAGACTAAGATGCATCCACAATGATAATTTCATTCTTACTAACTTCTACATATTTTTTTATTCCTTATATTTTAATAAAAGACATGCACCTTATAAATTCTGAAGTTATTATAATTTATTTGGTCGATCGGCAATTATGATTTTGTATTTTTCTCTTGTGCTTTATCATTTTAGAAAAAAATACAAAATATATTTATCTCATTCAAATTAGAAAATATAAATAATAAAAAATTGTTGATTTTATTTTGATCTGTTTTTATTTTTCCAAATAAAATTACTATTTTTTTTTCTTTAAGTTATTTTTAAGGTATCATAAGTTATATAGGTAAAAGCTAAGTTAAGATAGTACCCCACCTAAACTTTTAACTTTTTGATAAATAAAAACTGAAGGATTCTTTTATATAAAGACTAAATTAACACTCTCCAATCTTACATGAACTAAAAATATATTTAATCAAAAGTTTAAAAGTCATAGTTCTAATTTTCAAGAAAGATTTGAGTTAAATGTAACTGAAAATCTTAATATTTAGATGAGACAATAACCTGATTTCCGTTACCAATTCATCCTATTTAATCTATTTTATTATTGTTATAGGTGGGTGATGGACATATTGGGATACAAGAGGAGAAAAAGGATATGACAGTTAAAATTTTTCTATTAAAATATAATTTATATTTTTATATAAAGTATCATTATTCATATGATATCGTTCTGAATTATATTTAAAAAATAAATAAAAATATAAGAGAATTGAAAAACTGAACTTTTTAATCCCAAGGATTAACACTCACTCCTTTATTTAAAAAAAAAAAAAAAAAAAAAAAAAAAAAAAAAAAAAAAATAAAAAAAAAAAAAAAAAAAAAAAAAAAAAAAAAAAAAAAAAACCACTGAAACGAATCCATTTAATTTGGTTCAACTGAATAAAAACATGGGCCGAGCGTGGTTTCTGGAACCTTCTTAAAGGCATAGTTAAAAAATTTGCATTGGAATCTCCGTTTGTTTTGTTAGCCATGGCCGATGACTCCGAGTTCGCAGATAAAGTCCCTCCTTCTTTCGATCCAGTGGTACACTTTCAATTGCTGTTGCAAACATTCAATTTCATCATCGCTTATTATTTTACATATAATCTTAATAGATTCCTGCGCAATGTTCCTCCTCGCACGTTTTTTACGGATTAATTAGGTCTTAAAGTTATGGATCGAACCTTTCATGTGGTCCTGTTGTGTTTTATTCTCAGATCTTTGGAATTGTGGAATCATTAGCATTTTGCTTGATTTTTATTATCTTCCGTTAGTGATCTGTTCATTTCCCAAATTCTTAGTGATTCTAATGTTAAAAATCAGTGAAAATTAATTTAGGATTCCTTTTTCTTTTAAAATATATATATATATATATTGTCAGATCTTCAGCTAGGATTTTGATCAGGTAAAATTCGCGTTCTGATTTAAAGATTTGTTTATGATTATCGGAATGTTTATATTCATCACTGTTATGTTACGCAAATCTATGATTTGTTGCATTGATTTGCTGCATTACTATTGATGTGGAGGAGCTACATTTGATGAATCGCAGTGTCAAGTGTTTTTGTGTAGGTTAGATTTTATTTGTTATTCAATGCGTTGCTGTTTTGTGAATTTTGATGTTGATGCCTATCAATGTTTTGGATTTTAGATGATAGCAATATTACAGAGCAAATGGTTTGTGGTTAGTTTCAACTTCATACATCACGTGTTTTAAATCGTTTTCCACAAGTTATCAGCAAATGATGCGGTTTGTCTGAGTGGAATAACGTTTTTGGAGATTTTATGATGGAATGGAATGGGCTGATTTTTTTTAAGGGTTCTATTCTATCCCGTACTGGGGGAAAAAGGAGAGTTTATTGATGGAATGAAATGTCATCGGATTCCATTCCACTCCAATTTTAAAAAATCTAAACAATAGAACTTAGTATCCTTACGATATATCATTCGTATTTTACCATATGTTCAAACATAGTTAAAGAGAATCTAGTTTTACGTGAAGATATTCAATGTTTCGCCACTAAGATAAAATTGAAGAATATCCTATTTTTCTTGAGAATAATATTGTAATGAGATATATTATTTCTCTTGTTTCAAGATTTGACTTGTGCTTCAAAATAGCTATTTTGCATAATTTCTGCAATGATTTGTATATTGTAGTTCACATCAATCATTTGACATACTGGGTTTGATTTCTCTAAACTTAGGGGAGCACACTTTAGATAATAAAGTGTAATAATAACCATTAATTAGAAAATCAATGGTAGTGATTGTACTAAACTTTTGATTTTTTTTATATATGTATTTGATTTTATCACAGTTCTCGATCATTGATTTTGTAATCAATGGTTCTTGCACTTTATTTTTTAAAGTGGATCTCCTCACATTAGAGGAGTCAAATCTATTGCCCATGTTGGGTATCAAGCTTTCTCAACTATATTGCACCTTCCCCATTGAGGGTAGCATTTTCTATAAATCATTTTCAAACAAGTTTAATGGTTTGATTGTTCTGCAGCAATAGTTTTATAAATTAGCGACTCACCCTTGAAGAGAACTATAATTCACATGTTAGTGTAGGATGTCTGAGTAACAGTTGTTGTCGGTGATGAATTCTTTGTCTATTTTCCGTTTTAAATAAGTGCATTTTTTATTTTTATTTTTTTCCCAATTCCTTTTTGCTTAGTGCTTTTTATTTTGCTACATGTAGGCCTCAAACCAAGGGTTCAACCCAGGCTTAATTGTCCTCCTGGTTGTTGGTGGATTGGTGTTGACATTTCTCATTGGAAATTTTGTGCTCTACACCTATGCGCAGAAGACTCTCCCTCCTAGAAAAAAGAAGCCTGTTTCAAAGAAGAAGATGAAAAAGGAGAGACTGAAGCAAGGTGTTTCTGCTCCTGGAGAGTAGACCTCGTAGTCACTTTATGTTCTATGATTTGAACTGTACTATTTAGATAAAGTTTCTCCTTCCGTGGCGTCTTGCATTACGTTGATTTTGATCGTTTCTACCTGTGTATTACTGATAGAAAGCTTAGCCACATAAATTAGTGCTTTAGTAATATTATTGGGACCGGCTATTTCATGGTTAAATCACCTGAAATCACCAATTTGCTACCTAACTGATCACTCATCTGTTTATATTTTGGTTGACGAGCAATTGAGGAAAGGGAAACTTGGAATTTTAATAGTATATAGGATGGGAACAAACATACAAGAGAAGATTACCAAATATTTTTCCTTGAAGACCCAAGTTCCTTTTGCTAAAGGAACTAAAAGGGTATTTCCTTTTGCTAATCTTACTAAGGGAAATGTTGTTTTAGTTCTTGCTCTAACATTCTTTCCTTTCCGATCAAACTTGAAACACAAAATTAAGTGCTAGCTAGAATTTTTTCCCAAGTGGTTATAGTTCATTTCTCCATGTTAGGTAGATTAATGTTAGGCTGACATATAACAGGCTTAAGAGAAGATCATTTTATCTTTTACATTTACATGGCACTGCAATCTTGATTTCCAACATTATCAGCTTTTGTGACATGATCATTTAACTATGAATTAATCATGTGTCTTCTCTTATGATTTAAAACATAATTTTTTGGTGAGTCCTGAATTAAGTAAACTGATTTGACTCATCACATGTTAATGGGTTAGCTTCTTAACTTATTTATTACAGGACAAAAAAAGTGGATTAACCTAATCTATCTATTTATAGCACTATAGGTCAAAGTAACAACTTATATTTCATAGCACTTTAAATTGATTTAACAACTTATATAATCGATTATTTAAATTACTCAAAATACTTAACAATATCTTGTCTTAAAAAAAATGTAAAAATATCAATGTAGATAATTAAAAGTAGAAAATTATTATAATAAAAAATTAAAAAAAAATTGTTGGAGGATTATACGTTGACTCACCTTTAATCTAGTTCTTAACCTAAGAATTAATTGACCTACGTTTTTTAAAAGTTATGTTAGATTAGAGCTATTTAATAAATTAGGTTGAAAGGGGTCTTATTGTGATTTTCCATTTCTAAGAAGCAATTTTCGGAGGCTATTTTTCGGTAGGAACATTTAAATTTTGCTAGTTTAATCTATTTATTACTTCGATACTTTCGCAACTTGTTCACCTGTTTAGAAACTGTGTTTTATTTTTTTTACACTTGTCCTCCTCAACGTAAAAGTTATCTCAGCTTTTGAAAGAAAAAAAAAATTATCAAGTTTTATTTATTTTAATTTTTTGTTTTCATTTTATTGACCTTGTACGCTTCTATTTTTATTTTTATTGGAAATGACAAGTTCTTATAAAAATGAGCATGATAACGGGAATTCACCCAAACTTAAAAATGATCCTACTTAAAAAAAAAAATAGTACAAGAATTCAAAATTAATAGTGATAAATCACTCTTAAATAAAAGCATTGAGACATTTAAGTAAGAGAAAAAAATTGAAAACAAAAATAGTTTTAGAAAAAATTATAAACTTAGGACAGACTTGTTTCTAATAACAAAATTAATCTCCTCCTAAATTTTGATGAATTAGATAATCGAATCTTATAAATTATAGAAGTAGTAATAAAAGTTTTCCTTGTATTGCTTTATGCCATTATATTAATTATATTGCAAAAGAAAAATATAAAAAAAAAATCCTTCTGCATAAAAAATACTTAGATATATTTTTACCAAAAATTAATTACTAACCTCAATCCTTAATTTAAAGTATATGCCATTTCACATTCATATCTTTCCTCTCCTTTCACTTTCTACACTACCAAACAAGAAAGAAAATAGCTTTCTTTTTCTCTCATTTTCTCTTGTACAAAAAAAAAAAAAAACAAAAGATCATCTCACTATTCACTCATGATTTTCTATTTTTCCAGGCACTTTCCTCCCAAAGATAGCCTTAAAACAAACCACTAATTCTCCTGAGATTGATGACCACAGCGCGTACACGTATAAAAAGTAGTTTGCCCTTCATCTGCTGATCTCATCTGAAATTAGAATTGAAATAAATAATTCTGGACCATAAATAAGCTTCAAATCAAATTGGCAAATCTACATTATAAAGTCTAACATACCTGTCTGGTATAAAAGTTAGCTTCATCATGGCCACATTTTTCACATTTCTTGTTGACCTGACAACAAACAATGACACCTTCTTGAGAGAAGAAACAATAACATTTAATAATAAACAAATATCTTCTGAAAAATCAAGCTATTTAATATGCATTGCATGATCCATTACCTTAGACAATTGCACCTTCTGTTCCTCAATTATTTCCATTCCAAGCTCTCTTCTGATATCCTGCCAAACCAAAGGTTAATTAAAGAACAATTCCCAATCGTCTACATAAAGTGAATATGTTCACGGCTATGATAAATCACAAATTTGGCTTATTTCAGTTAAATGTGCCCACTAGAATCTCTTAACAGTTCAGGCTTGTTAAGCTGCTGAAACTACTCTTAGGAAATTTAGAACTTAAAAGGTAAGCAATCCTAACTAACTGTACCAGTACTTGCACCATATCAATTCACCTCTGCTTTCTATCACTGCTAAATTCATATTAAAATTCTAAACTCAGATCCAACTTTCAATATGGCTAAACTACTCAAACTCCAATAACATGGTCTCTCACCAATTAAGAGCGTGCGAGAAAACAACTGTTTCTAAGGATATAATCACTTATTTTTCAAACGCTCCCTTAGGAAGTTGGCAAAAACAGATTATTATTTCTTCAAAATGAGCCAAAGCAAACACACACTAAAACGGTTATTTAATTACACATATCACAAAAAGTATAGAAAGTATATCATGGATTTGTGAGTCATGCGAAGAACACTGGCATATAAACTATAATAATAATTCACCGCCATGTGAGGTAACAGAAATAAAACATAACTCAGCATAAATCGTGTAACTTATTTCCTTATCACGAATATCTGAACACAGAGATGTTCCATTAGAACACGTAAAATGTCAATTCAAGAAAGTTATACATAATTTATGTATATGCACACGGATACTATAAAATTCAGAAAAATATGAAAACACGTTACGAAAGAAAAACAAGCACGCGAATTAATTTGAAGAAAAAAAAAATTAGGGTTTTACCTTGTATATCTCGGAGAGTTTTGCACAAAGGGCATTGGGCGTGCTCAGTGGAAGGGACAGTGAGCATTGTCCCACACAAATGGCAGAACAAGAAATCGAGCCGAGAAGAAGCCATCGTGTACGCAAAACGCTATCGATATTGGGGTGAAACGCACCGTTTTGTGTGTAGTGCAGAAGACGAAGCTGCAAGTGCAAAAACCCTAATCACCCAGTCTTAGTACAGGATTTGGGAAACGACTTTACCGTTTTATACGACACTTAAATTTACTTAAATACCCTTCTCTTTTATATTTTTTAAATTACTCTTATTTTGTCTAACCATTCTTTGTCTCTGTAAATATTTAAGAAAAAAATGATCTTTTAGAATTGTAACCATATATAAAGTGATTGTAAAAATTTATTCAGTACAAACATTTTTCCGTTACGTTTCAATCGTTTTACACATGTTTTTCTTTTTTGTAATTTGAAATCATTTCTTTCTGTGATTCATGCACTCTTGTTAAGTTGTAGAAGAAAAGGCGAACAACAATAAAGTTGTAACAAAATAAGTACTTGAAATTACCTTCCAGAATTGTAAACAAACTCTATAAAACAGAATGTTCAAAACTATTAACACAAAAGTTACTTTCTTGAAATACGGGTAAAAGTGATTTTTGTTAACACTAAAAGAAGTTATTTCATGCATTGACGAACAAAGGCAGCACATAAATAGATGCACCTTGGTAATTAAATCAAGATGAAATTCTAAAACTTTTTACAGAGAATAAAAGAGGTGAGGAAAAATACATGTAAAAGGTATAAGGAATAATGAAGACGAGGTGTGACTTTAAAATTTGAGATAATAATAAAAATAGAGCGTAATTATTTTTTACTTTTAATCATTTAATATTTATATTATTACTCTACTATTAATCTAATATTATATCTAAAAGTATTTTCACCAAGTTGAAACAAAATTATAATAATGTTCACTGGTAAAAGTAAATGACATGTTTTCATTAGGTCAAGTGGTATAGAAATATGATTTGCATAATATACTAATCCATACAAGTTAATGATACATGAATGAAATAATTGTGTAAAGACAAGAAGTAAATGCAATAAATATTTTAAAAGGGAAAGTAAAATATAGATACTGATAAAAATTAAAGTACCAGTTGAAAAAACATCTTATAAAACATTACGTGCTTCTAAAATAATTATGTTTATTATGAACATTTAAATACAACTTTATTTTAATACAAAAGGTTAAAAATAGCTTTAACTTTCATAAAATACTACATTTGGGGTCATGTGAGATTTGGTCTAACTTTCATAAAATATTATTATTTATGACATTTCCAATAAATTTCTTTAGGGGTGGTGTGAGATTTCTAAAAAGGTTTATTGGATGGCAAAGGAAAAGGTATGTGAAGAGAGGGGGGAGAGAGATTAGGGATCAATAGGTTAAAGGAGTTTAACTTAACATTTTTAGGGATGTGAAGGTGGTGTCTCATAGTTTAAGTCAGAGGAAAATGTTCAAGGTGGTCGTGGGACATGTGGATAAAAAAGGCTTTGGATATTCACTTAGTCGTTGGATTTTAAATCACATTGAATGCTTTGATTGATCTCAAAGCTCATGTATAATAATATTTCCGATGAGATACAATATTCAATCATGTTTCTTTCACCGGACGACACCTTTTTGGTTGCTTCTATTGTTTTTCTCTTATAGTTGACTTAGACTTATTTAACATTTATGTTAAAATCTCAGTTCTTTGAAATATTTGATTCCCTTATAAACATCTTAACAAATTATTATTTTTATAAAATTTACTAAAAATGAATATATATATATATATATATATATATATATTTATATTTATATTTATATTTATATTTATATTGGACCTACATTACCTAAAGTCATTTTAATAGATATATAGTTTCTTTTTAATATTGACGGGTCAATAGAAATTGGGAGAAAAATGTGAAATAGTGATTTTATGATCGATTATAAACATTCTAGGTTCAATTCGTCTCACATTTTATATAGGATTTTTGTTTATAATGGAACAAGTTAGTCATATTCAAATTTTGGGTACAAAATTTTCAATATTTAATATAAAGCGCGAGATAGAAAATTAGAAGTCTTGTTACTCTTAGTTCACTCAACAATTCTCAAAACAACCCACATATTGTTGATTCTAATGATCCTAAACTCAATCTTCTTAAACAAGATTTTGAAACCGAGTCTTATATATACAAAATTGCTATCGAAAAAAAAAAAAAACTCTCAACCAGCAAGTTTCGCAATGGAAAGCAGTCACTAAGAAAGCCACACAAAATAAAACTGCTAATTTATTTAACTAAAAGCTTGTGATTGTGCATAAATGAGATGGTATTAAAAGAACACCTCTCGTACCCCTATCCAAAAAAAGGGTGAGCAAAAATATTTAGAATGCAGAAAAGTGGACCCACATATTTATTGTCGAACAAAGAAAGCTTAGTGCTCCACCTTCCAATTTGGACGCCAAGAACCTATTCCATGAAAATTACTTAGACCCCTTTCAAGCAAACCTCATCCTAGCAAGCAGAAGCATGCCATAACAACTCCATTGCTGTCTTCCGACAATGAAAGGAGTAAAAGTGGAGGCCGTAGCTAGACATTTTCCGTCATAAAATAGGTGTTGTATACATTTCCAATGCAAATACGATTACCATTTAAGCTGCACCCCAGACTGAGGAATTAAAATTGTTCGCATTACACTTCCTTTCGATATTTAAGCCTAAAGAAACATGCCGAAAGTACATAACCGTACAGGAACTATTCACTTAATGTAGCATATTCTTTCATTCAGTTCATTAAACTACAAAGTAGTTAGGCATAGACATTGACATTGGGAGAAAATTTCTCCCATATGATTCAAATCTATATATAATACAAAATAATAGGGAAGCAAACAGAAATAATAGGTTTAGTGTTCTTATTTATAAAAAAATAAAAAAGCCAGGACCCTTTTTGGATAAAGTCATAAGATGGTTCAACATCAAATTATAGAGGCAACAGTAACATACACAAGAATAGCACTTCCAAGATGATGGAGAATATCTTCAAGCTTCACGTCCCATGGTCTGCTCGGTTGGGGGAATCATAACCAGTACTGGTTGAGCATTAAAGCCAGGATGAGGTAACCTGCGACGGAGCTCACGACCTTCTTGACAAAGAGCACACGCATGACAGAAGACATGAGTTGCCAAGTCACATGCTGACTCACACTGTTCACGCTGTGCCTCATCTTCCAAAATGCTTCCACAGCACCCACATGACCTATTAAGTGCTTCGCAACTTCCCTGATTCCCAAGAACAATAAATGATTTATATCAGATTTGAAATTTTTCATAACTTACGGATGTGGGTTTTGTGCACGAGGGAGAGTGGCAAATTATAAGGTGAAAAAACAGCAGGTGGATAAAGGAAAATATCACTTACACAGGCTTTCCATCTATGAAGCATGGGATCATACATAAAATAGTACTAGAGGACACCAAGTAATTTTAAGCAATACAAGTTACATATTGAATACGCCTGAAGTTAAATTGAACTTTGAACTAAACTTCAAGCATACCATTAAGTAACCAATTAACCCCCAACAAAATCTACATACAAAATACCAAAGTCGTTCTATTGATCCAAATCACCTCCTAATTATAGGACTATTTTCTTGGTAATCCATAATTGCCACATTTCAATTTCATAAAGGAAGGCTACAGATTAAAGCTACTTTCTTAGTACAAGTGACACAAAATTATACTAAATAGAGGTTCACCATACTCGACATATACCTCATTGTACCAAAACTGATTACACAAGTGTAAAATATGCAACCAAACCTACGAAGAATAGTAAACATAACCAAAATTCTCAACTTTAGACAGAAGTTTGGAAAGATTTCTTAAACAGTGATGCTGAGTTATAAGTCTCAAACATCTTATTATATAAAGCTGAGGAACCCGAACTTTCCAGCTTGACAGAGTAGACAACCAATTTGTATGTTGAATCTAGCCTACTTGGGGTGTACTGCTACAGCATTTTTCTCAAGGTAGTGTTAATTATTTATAGCTGAAATATAAAAGAAATTTAAAGTACAAAGGCTTATCAATTAATAACCAAATCCAGATAACAATTTTAGCGAGGCCAGGTGCGTCATATTATCAGATACAAAACGATTGTGATATGAAGTGGACTGGATCACGGAGGAAAAGGGTATTAATATATACTATGTAACGTAACATATTGAATCCCCAGTATCAGTGTGATTTCAACAGCAATATAGAGGGATTAAAAGACTAAACTGAAGGGGAAAAAATACACAGTAGCATAGGCAGTTTGATTAAAGACACACCCTGATCTCTCCTATGCAGTCCTTTATCCTACTTCCTCACCTCACTTCCTCACCTCCCCTCTCTACCCTTCTCTTGCAGCTTGCAATGAAGTTTCCCTCCAATCTCCTCCCACAGTCATGCTGGCAGTTAATTACCCCCATTCATGCCAATTCCTTTGCCCACTTAACACATTACACCCTCACTTAGAGGTGGTTTCTTAACACATTATCACCATATTATAAAGAACAAAGAATAAAAGAATAACATACCTCCAAATTGAACCTCCGACGAATAGCAGTTCGGCTAGGGTAGGAAAACCACGGTGCAAGGCAATTCCAACCAAAGCAGGAATTCCCAATCACATACAGTCCAGAATAAGGCAAGCAGTGATTAGCAAACGTCCCGGGAGCCGATCCAAGTCTCTCAACATTGCTTCCATACAGCACACAAGGAGCCACACTCCCAAGAAGACCTACCAAATTGCAAAAGTTTCAATGTAAATAATTGTTTCATGAATCCAGATCGAAACCACATCAAAGGCAACGGAATGCTCAAAATCCACAATCAACTTTTCTTCATAACACAGCATTCATTTCAAAGTAATTACACGCAAACAATATCCGCTGAGGTGAAATCAAAACCTAACACGAAACATTCATCCCTAAATTACAAATGCAGAAAACGCAGAAGGGATACTCACAAACTTCGAGATCGCTGCTGCAGAAGTGATCGTTCTGGCCGAGACAAGCGCAGATGGAGGAGTTCCAGGGGGCTCGGCCCATGGGCTGACCGACGACGCTGCCGTGGCCCAACGGAAGCCCATCTGCGGTCCATCCGAGGAGAAACTCGGGAGTGTCAGGTGGCGTAGTTGGTTGGGATTTGGGCTGGTGGAGAAGAGGACTTGCCTCTTCGTTATTGGGCTGCTTCTCATTATCGGCCATTGAGATTGGAGTTGAACGAAAACGGAACGGAACGGTATTGAGAAGAGAGGAGAAGGGATGTCGGTGGAAACCAGAGCCTCCCCGCGTCGTCTTCTTCTCCTTATAATAATATTATCTAACCCTTTTTCTTACCACACGTAATTTATTTATTCCTTTCTCCTTTCCACTCTCTCTTCTCGACCGCGTCAACGCCACCCAACCACACAACACCGCAATGCTATTTTTCTCTTCCTTCCCTTCCGCACCCCATTTCCATAACATCTTTTTTATTTCTTTTTGAGTTTAAAATAATAAATTTACACTTCTTCCAAAACAACACGCTTACTCTCCTATTTTATATTTCTCGTTCGCCTTTTGCTTGCTCTTTTAATATTTCATAAATTGCTAAATTAAAAATATTACTTTTAAAAGCTCACTCAGCTAAGGATAGAGGTGCAGGGTGATATCACGGAGGTGGAGGAAGAAGCTCTCAGTTAAGGATTGCAAATTGAGTCCAAAAGTTATGGGCTAATGCTTTTCCGGCCGAGTGATTCTTCCAGCACCTCCATGGTGACTTCATGCACCTCCATAATTTAAAAATATTCTCATTTTAACCTTGAGAAAAAGACGAAAATAGTCTTTATGGTAACTCTCATTCATTTTTTTCCACTTTGCGAGTTGCACACACCGCAATACAATTAAAAAATAAACACATTGCGGGTTGTACAATCCGCAATTATGTTTTCTGCACCTTTTATATTGCGGGTTGTATAACCCGCAATGTATTTAAAAGAAATTTTGTGTTGTGGGTGGTACAACCCACTGCTGTGTAGTGGTGGTTATTACCTTAGTTTTACGCTTAAGTCTTGGGCACCAACACTTTATGTTCTTGTTTTGCTACTAAACTTTTAGAATATTTGTTTTTATCATAAATTAAATTATAAAAAATTATTTATAGCTATAAATTATTTTTTTTACTTTTTAATATAAGAAAAAATCTACTAAACTTTTGAAATATTTGTTTTTATCATAAATTAAATTATAAAAAATTATTTATAGCTATAAATTATTTTTTTACTTTTTATTATAAGAAATTTTTTTTGAAATATTTGTTTTTATCATAAATTAAATTATAAAAACTTATTTATAGCTATAAATTATTTTTTTACTTT
>Ga0099825_1003497_pt1 | contig 20903 bp, 10 predicted proteins | sample SiratroredBW_FD_76838 | JGI IMG/M metagenome (GOLD analysis project Ga0099825, IMG submission 76838) | Root nodule microbial communities of legume samples collected from California, USA - Siratro red BW | ecosystem: Host-associated > Plants > Roots > Nodule | place: USA: California | collected... | reverse complement strand
ATTTATTATAAGAAAGTTTCAAGAATATTATTTATTAAATAGTATTTATAGTACCAATGTAAATTTAAAGCCATTAAATAATATATTTATAGCACTAATGTAAACTTAAAGTCAGTTAAAATAAATTTTTAATTAAAATTTTGTTAGTATAATTTTAAAATTAAATATTTTTTATTTTATAATAATATGTGAGTATTAAATTTTTTTTGAGGCCTTGAGGCCTAAAGCATATTAAATTTTTTTGGGGCCTTTGTGGCTTTGAGGCCTAAAGCATATTAAATTTTTTTGAGGCCTTTGAGATCTTGAGGCTTAAAGCGGTTGCTTTACTTGCTTAGGCCTTGAGCCACCCCTATATATATATATATTTCATGTGTATATTGTTGAAAAAGTTATTGAAGAAAAATATTAGGAAGATTAAATAAGAATAAGCATTTCTAAACATGAGTATCTTATTTAGGTTTTTTAAAATGAGACTTTATTTTTGAGATCTTACAATAGTAAAACTTGAGTCAAACTCACATTAGGGATTGATATTACTTTCAATTCAAAATCTTTAAGGCAATTGTTTGTGGGTCTTCTTTTTTATATGTTGTTCGCTTTTTTCTTTTCTACTCAATGTGAGACTTAGAATCATATTGGATACCTAACAATTTTTCTCTCAAATGAGAGTCCCTTTCACATGGTTACATCCCCCTCGAGTAGAAACATTTCTAAACACAAGTACCTCATAAATGACCCTTACTTATATCGTGTTTACATAACAGGATAAACTTACCTGAAACCTCCATCAGGAAGACTTCCAATACAGGGATCAAATCCACATAATAAATTGACTTATCTGAGTTGGTCATCAAGACAAATCATTAGCTCTTATACCACTTGTGAAGTAAATCAAGGAAGAAAATACGGGGGAGATCCAAACACCAATGAAACCTGAGTCAAATCCACATAAAAAAATTGACACTATCTTCAATCCAAAACCTTAAGACAATAAATTTGTGTCTTTTTACTTATATGTTGCTCAACTTTCTCATTACTCAATATAAAACTTAAACTCACAATGAGATATCTAACATATAAAAATAATTAATCATATCATTTTATACCTCATTATATTAACATATAATTCAACTCATGTATAAAACCCATAACACTTTAGTAAGTTAATCTTACTTGGTCAATCGTATCTACCATAAATAAAAATATATTTCTTGTTTAAATGATATTATACGATTTGAGTGAGATGCCTCCCAAGAGTAAAAGTAAATTTGTCTCTTTCTTGCTCAACCTCTCATCACCGTGCTTGAGTGTTCTTCTAACTTTAAGCAACAAACATATATGTTGATACCTTCCAATAAATTTTAGAGCATTAATCAGTGTTAACCTGCTAGCACCCTTATTTCTCCACGTAATTTTGCAATATTCTATAATTCATATAGACCACCACCATTATCACTTGGACGTCCAACTTGACACTGAATTTCCTTCTAACACTCGTAGATCAACAAAAATCCGATTTACTAACCATTAATATTTACATCAACAACATTTCCTCGCAGAAGTTAAAACAAAAATGTAATCTTTAGTATGATTAAATCATTTGCCCAAAATTCTACTTTCTACTTTAATTAGACAATGATTTTTCTTCTCTAGCTTTCTTCTCAATATTGTAATATGGAATATCAACCATAATAAGACTCTTCTTTCTACTCAAAGATAGTTTAAGGAAAAAATTAAAGAAATAAAATTCTTTAATGAAATAAAAAGATAAGGGTCCAACCTCTTATTGAAAGACTTTCTATTTTGTATGCATTTAGAATTTATATTTAAATAAAGCTTAGGTCTATCGCTTTCATTATGAAAGCTTAGAATATTTTATTGAATAATAACTTTCAAAAGAGTTATAATAAAAAAAATAATTACTCTACTTTTTATATAAAGGATATTAATTTTAATGAAAATTTATAATACTCTTATTATTGAAAGAACTTTCAAAGAAAAATAACGTATCATCTTACAAATATTCAGGTTACTTTATGAAAATGTAATTGATTGTTAATTTAATATAATTTAAAAGGTAATATTTTATATTATTATATTTTTCACAATTTATCAACAAGATCATGATATAAGATAAAAGTTTATATATATATATATATATATATATATATATATATATATATATATATATATATATATATATTTCTCTCATTATCAGAAGGAAAATAAAGAGCTTTATTTATTTACAACATTCTGTTAATTATAATATCTTTATGTTGCTGATGAAAATATATTGATTTAAGGGTTGATGTGAATGGTGAATAAGAAATAAAAAGTGACCCCTATTGATTTTTTCAGGATCGAGATTTCTTTGGTCGTACTTCCTAAAAAGGTTGTTATGATAAATATAGAGAGTAAATTTGGAAAGTGCCGTACTTTCATATACTTAAATTAATATTTGTTTTTATCTCGTACAAGAGAAAAAAAGTAGGAACGTGAGAACAAAATCTATACAAAATAGTACATATACATGTTGCCTTTATAATTTTATTAATATATGTTATATTTTATTTTATATTAGAAATATTTAATTTAATTTTGTAATTACTAATTAGAATAAATGAATTTGAGGATTCTCGTGGTTAATAAAATAATATTTTTTTTCACCTTAAGTTATATCTACTTACTTGAATTCCAAAGGTTAAATCTACAACTACAACTTTATCAAATCTTGAAGATAAAGAAAAATTATGAGAAAACATATTTATTTACAAAAAATAAAAGATATTAATATTAGGAAATAAATAAAGATATATATTAGATGACGGAAAAAGATTGAGTAAAATGAGTCATATATACTCCACCGTTTAGTGATAATTATTAAATAAATAAAATTTTAATGATATTAGGGTCACTTTTCTAAACAAATATCAAATAAATAAATAAAATGAGGTTAAAAGCACTTTAATGGGTAACTATAATTATAAAATTAATAAATAAATAAATATTTATTTAGGGACACCTTTCTCAAGAAAGATTTTATAAAATAAACAAGTAAATAAATATAATAAGACTACTAAAACAATAATTATAAAAGTAATAAATAAGTAAATATATTAGAATTAGATACACAACAAAAATAATTATAAAATAAATAAATAAATAAGATGATAGATCTTAGATTGTAATTATATACTAAAATAAGACTTAAAATGTTTTTTCTTAATTATTTTCTTTAACTCTCCTCTTATTATTTTTCTCTCTCTGTCTCTTTTACATTAAATTTAGAAAACAACAAAGTTTAGAATAATCTAACTTGCTCATATTGTGTTTTCAAGTAAGTGTTATTTTTCTACTTTTTGGTGTGGTTTGTATGTAGTGGGTTTTGTATATGCCTATGAGATATATGAACTTAATAGATTAATCTATGGTAGTTTAGCTATGTAGTTTTATGTTTTGTATATGAATCAATTATGAGGGCAAAGTTAGGACTTCCCTAAATGTGAATAGTCTTGGATTATTTCCTAGAAGAGCACAATAAATGAGGTTATAGAAGCTGTATTATATTTAATTATACATTTTATGTATTTTACAAGTTGGTTGTGATGTTGATTTTAAAAAATTGAGTTTCGTGTAAAATGCTAAACATATTTGGAAATTTCACTTAATTGGATATTTTGTGTCATTTTGAGCACGTAGATAAATCCATTTATATTTGTTTTGAATTATTAGAAGTAGAAAAGTGGAATTTGGGTTAGATTAAATTGCGTACAAATGATTAGTTTATGAATCACTATGTTTAAAGTTTGTTAGGAATATGAAATTGGTAATTTGAATGTTGAATTGTTGTTGGTGAGATTTTTTTATAAAATTTTGAAAAGCATTTTGTTTTTTGCATTTGCTCAACGAATCTCATTAACAATGTTGAAAGGAAATTTTTCTTGTTTTCACTTGACAAAATCACCTTATTGACACATAAAAGCAATTGTGAAAAATTGTTCAACAAATTAGGTATGGGAAAAAAATGCTCCTTATTGGCTAGATTTCACTCAACATATTTTAATTTCACTGTTCGAGTTCCTACCCAAATTAACTTTTTATTATTTACTTAAGCTAGTCTGATTAAATAGATATATTAGTATATTTAAAATGTTTTTTAATACTTGTAATTGAATACTTATTGAGAATTGGTGTTTAAGATGGGATGTTTTGAATTAATGTGAGTGACAATTAATTGACCTAGTTAGAATTTAGTATGTATTTAGTAATGAAGGCACTAATAAAAGGAGATATTCATATTTTTACCAACTTTCAAATTAGTTAGATGAAAATTTTAATTGTGGGAAAATATTGGAAATTCCTAAATGAATACTATTTAGATATATGCAACAAACTACATCGATTGTATGTGAACTATAGAGTGGGTGTATTCAAATGTTAAGTTAGATGTTACTTTCTCATTAACATAGTTAAGTTAGATGTTAATTTCTCATTAACATAGTCAATATGTGTTTTTTAGAAGTTTTCAATTCATGATTGAAATTAAAATTATTTAAATTCCTGAAGATCTTAAGTGCAACTGAGAATATTATTAATAAACCGATTCACAATCATATTTGTATTTTACTATATAATTATATGCTAACAAATTGGATTATATTCTTATATTAACTTTAAATAATACTTTGTGATGCCACTGCAGGTAGAATATCTTCCCATGGATAACAATATGATGTGTTTTTTTTGTATTATAATGTTTTGAAATATTGTGAATATATATATATATATATATATATATATATATATATTTGAAATTATATAATTATTTACTTACTTACTTTATACTTAAAATATCTATATATGTCTTGTATTTCAAATTTTAAGTTTGTTTAGTTGTTATTAATTATATATTGTATTTTATAGACGTTGGAGAGAGGTTACAAGTGTCACTGTCTCTAAAAATGAAGATACTTGTTTCTAAAAAGAAGTTTTGTTCCATTTTAAAAAATAGTTTAAAATATTTATTGAATTAATTATTTTCTTATAAAATATTTTTATTTATAAGTCATTTTCTTATTAAAAATAATAAGTGGAATGTATTAATGTTATAATCTCTTAGTTGTCTCTCTATAAGAGCTTTTTGAAAATTTACTTTGATTATTGACATTATAATTTAAATAAAAATAAAAACGTACCTTATTAATGTTAAGGGTAAATTAAAAATATTTTTCTGTCTTATTAATGTTAGAGTAATTTAAGAAAATATTATTATTGATTGTAATTTTAATTTATAAATAAATAAATAAATTAATGGATTAGTAAGAATTTTGAATCTGCATAACTATAATACACCGGTCAGTTTGTTTTGTTTTTGGTGAATCAATAAGAGATTTATCCATTTTACCACCCTATTAAAACGCTTGCTTTTCTAACAGTTTTTTAAAATAATCTTTCATCTCATATTCAAAATGAGGAATTTTTTTCCTAATATTTATTAAAATATATATAAAAAATAAATGTTTAATTAAAAACTAAAAAGAAGATGAATATTATTTTATTAAAATAAAAAATTAAGCGCATGTCTATTTTAACGCTAAAGAAAGTATGAATGTAATTTAATATGATTTTAAGAGAAGTAATATACTTTACATTTTAAGACCTCTCTTGCATTAATTATTATTTATTAAACAAAAGTATACTTAACGGAATGCGTCATGTTAAAATTAATAAAAGTATTTAAATGCTAACCAATGTTCTTGGACATTGATTAATGAATTATAATGATTAGTAAGAGAGAATTTGAAATTATTATTCTTCTAAAAGACACAAAACATTAATCTCAGTGCAAACACCCATTTACTAATAAATTAATGAACAATAAAAGCATCACAAGTATATAGATGAATGCGAGAAGGAACTGAAAAATGAAGAGTACACAAAACACATGCACACACATAACATTGGTTTTAGAAACATTGAAATTGAAGAAGTGAAAAGGTGGTGTGGTGTGTGGGCGCTACTATCGTTTCCTTCCCTTTCTCTCTCCTACTTCCTCTCTTCAATCCCCATCACACTTTCTCTCTCTACACACACTTTCATCTTCCATTTTCCTCTCTTCTTCTTCTTCTTCTTCTTCTTCTTCACAATTCACGTTTCGATTTTTCCCAATTCTAATCATACATCTAATTCTCGGATTTACGATTCTACCCCTCGCTCCGATCCGAGGTGTGTTTCTCGTGGCTCCTCGAAATCAAACATTGAACACGGAAATGAATTAAGCGCGTCGTTTTGTGACCTTCGTCGCTTTCAGTAACAACGTGGTGGAATTTGGAATTAATTTCGTGTTTTTTTTGTTTGTTTGTTTTGGTTTTGGGAACAGGGTTTTCACTGTTTCATTCAGCTTCTGAGCTCAATTGGCGCTCCTATTCGCCGCGCGCAAAACGAGTCGTTTTGGATTCTAGTGTTGCGACGCGTCCTATTCAGGTATTTATTTATTTATTTTTTCAGTTTTTCTGCCTTTCTTGTTTTGTTTTCTTGCTGTCCTTAATTTTGTGTGGTGGGATTTTCCGATCTGTTGTTAAATGTTCACGTTAAAATCAAATGAATTTTAAATCGTGTAAATCTTTAATTTGAATTGAAGTCACACGTTCTTTGATATTGTAAAAAATTACGGACAAATACTGTCACATTCTGAAACCCCAATAACTTTGAAAGACAGAATCGCTGTTGGTAATAGAGAACGAAAGTCTATAATATTGTAATAACTGGTTAGAATGGCAGATCTTTTTTTAAAACCTTTGGCTCAATCGATAGCAAAGTATTAAATGAGTAATTTTTTTTTTCTTTGCTTGGGTTATTAGTTAATTTGCTAATATTAACATTAGTTAATATTGTAATAAATGGCTAGAATCGCTGATTATTTTTAAAACTTTGGGCTTAATAAGTAGCGAAAGTATATTATATGCATTTTCTCTTTGCTTGGATTGTTAATTGATTTGTCATAAATGTGTACTGTGTTGTGGTGACCGGATTTGGGGTGTTGGGTTGGTGGGAAGAATGAATTTCGTAATAACTGTGGCCTTTGTGGGGTTTGAGGGGTTTTTCGTGCGCAATGATCATGTGATAAGTGGTAGTTTTTTTTCTTCTGTATATTTGATTCCTGATCGGGTATTATGTGTAAGCATGATTAGTACATGCTTAAATGAATTGTGATGGGTTATTTCTTTTTTGGGTCTGGAAAATTTGCTTTTCATGATTCAGCGGAGAGCATCATTAAATACTCGGAGTCAGGTTTTGCTGCAGTAGAGAAACTTTGCTATTGGGTATTTATGCTTTTACTACTTTACCCGATACAATATGATGCTTCTGATTATTTTCGTTCCAATTTAATTACTGTTGTAATTCCTTTTTAGCTTTTAAAGTGTCTTCATCATAAAGAACATTTCTTGTTTTCTGTTTCGTGTGAATCATTTAATGGCATTAGCTAGCTGAGGTTTAGAGTTCCTTCCCTGTGCAAAAAGAAATATCTGAAAGTAAAGGAATAAAATTAAATTAAATGGCTGTGGAGCTGGAAGCTAATTTAGGACTTTTTTTGGTTTTACCCTTTTTCACTTCTGTAAATTTTAAGGATTTCCTTCGTGGTTGTGAAATATTTGTGCAGGAAGTACATAAAATAAGATGAGACGAGTGAGTGATGAAATTGAAGATGAGGTGCTTCCCAGTGATCTGAGTGCGGCACAGTTGAATGATGAGAGTTTGGAAGGAAGAAGTACCAGTATTGTTCTGAAGAAAGGGCCGTGGACATCAACTGAAGATGATATTTTGGTGGATTATGTCAACAAGCATGGGGAGGGGAACTGGAATGCTGTTCAGAAGCATACAGGGTTATTACGTTGCGGAAAAAGTTGTCGGCTGCGATGGGCTAATCACCTGAGGCCAAATTTAAAGAAAGGGGCGTTTACTGCAGAAGAGGAGCGGTTCATTGCTGAACTTCATGCCAAAATGGGAAACAAATGGGCACGCATGGCAGCACACGTAAGCATTTTCTATGTAGTTTGTCTATATGCTTGTGTATGTAGTTGTAGTTTTTTATTTTTCTGAAGGTTTTCTTGAAATCTTTGAATTCTATTCTTTATTAGTGATGTAAGTGATGTTATGTCTTGTATTTTATCGAGGAACTTCCATCTGGAGAGGAATCTCGAAATAGGTGATAAGCTGATGTAGGCGTCTACTCTAACCAATGTGGTAGAATACAGTTTACATGTCTTTTGTTGGATTCCCAATTTATGACAGCGCTTATTCTGTATAATTGTTAATTAACAGTGTAATATGTTTTTATGTAACTTTTACACAATATAAAGCTTTACTATGTCTTTGTAAGTTTTTTCTGAATATCATCGTACAGGTTAAGGAAGTTAAATAACCATTATTGTTGTAACGCGACATTTATTTCAATTGTTAATTTTCTGTGTTTGTAAGTGATTTGTAATTCTATCACATCTGCAACTTCAATTGCAAATTACGTAAGTAATAATCTTACATAGTACGCAATAGAATACACCATGGTAACTGTTAATTTTTAAGAGTTAGAAGGTTGCCCGTGACCAGGAAAAGACATTGTAAATCTAATATTATGTTGCCAAAACCCTTGACCAGGAAAAAATAGTCTAATAATATGTTGCCAAAACAGGGGAAAGACTATTATATTAATAGTAAATCTTGTTGAGTTGATAATAGATAAGTGTGAACTTCATCATATATGCTAATTAGTGTGAGCTGGGCTGTAACTCATTCATTTTTGGGATTGAATTAATTGCAAAGAAACTCATGGTTTGTATTTTTTTTAATTCTCATGCCTTTCATAATAGAGGGGTTTAAATTATTCAAGCAACTTACCATAATTCGTGAGTAAATAGCTTAGTATTTTTCAATTGGAACATTTCAAGTATGACCATTATTCATTGCATCTAAGATTTTGTAATTTGGCAATCAGTTTCTTCTACAATTATTCCTTCTCAATATTATCAGCAGTTTTTCCTCAATCTGTTATAAACGGTTAATTTCTTTTGCTTGTAGTTGCCTGGTCGCACCGATAATGAGATAAAGAATTATTGGAACACTCGGATCAAGAGGCGTCAACGGGCTGGGTTGCCACTTTATCCTCCAGAAGTGTGTTTGCAAGGTTTTCAAGAGAGTAAGCGTAAGCAAAGTAATTGTGGACTTAATGGTGGCAATAAAATGCATCTTGATTTATTGCAGAAAAATAGTTATGAGATGCATGGTGCTATATTTGACAGTCTGAAGGATAATCAGGGAATCTTACCTTATGCACCTGAGTTTTCCGATGTTTCTGTTTATGGCAATATGCTAAAAGGTCTTGATTCTTCTCAATATTGTAGTGTTATGCCACCAGCATCACCTAAGAACAAGCGTCTTAGAGAGTCAACAATACCGTTTATTGGTTCCAGTGATACCAAAAAGAATGGTTTATATCCATTTTGTCAAATTCGAGACGATAATTCTGATAAGATTGCACAATCATTTGGAATGCAAGCACTGCTTGATCCTGGTCCCTCACCACACAACTCAATGTGTTACAGTTACAGCCATTCACTTTCAAATGGCAATTCCTCTACTTCTAAGCCAACTTTTGAGGCTGTGAAGTTGGAGCTCCCTTCACTCCAATATCCAGAATTTGATTTCGGTAGCTGGGGTACATCTCCGCCACCTCCGTTGCTCGAGTCAGTTGATGATTTCTTTCAGTCTCCTACACCAATTAGTACACTCGAGTCAGATTGTTCTTCTCCACAAAATAGTGGCCTGCTGGATGCCTTACTTTATCAGGCTAAAACTCTGAGCAGTTCAAAGAACCATTGTTCTGACAAAAGTTCAAATTCTTCTACTGCAACCCCTGGTGACAGAGGCGACAGCTCTGCTTTGAATGTGTACGAGACAGAATGGGAAGATTATACTGACCCTGTATCTCCCTTTGGTGCGACTTCAATATTGAATGAGTGCCCCGCCCTTAGAGCCGGTGAGAATTCATTGGACGAACAGCTATCTCTCCAGACATTTACTGGTTAGTAATTTTCAACGAGCGGTATGGCGGATGATTATTGAGAACATTCTCATTTTATAAATCTTCACATACTTCTTTGGCATAATCTGAAATTTCTTAATTATTTTGGTGATTTCATGTTATATGATGAGTCCTTAAGATGCTTGCTAATACTTATTTTATATGATAGAGTTGGTAAATCACTATGAATTCATTTATCAGTTTTAATGAAAAGGCACATGTTAGGTTTTATTTTTCCCTTAATTCCTTAATTCATTGCAGGTAACATTCCAAAATTAGAGTTTGTTGATCAGGTTTGGACTCCTCACAGTGAAAATCAATCCTTGTCGCTCCTGAATATCACTCGTCCAGACTTCTTGTTTGCTTCAGATTGGCATGACCTAGGTTCTGGGCATGGCAAGAACCAAGCCCTCACAACTGATACAACAATGACCCTTCTTGGAGATGACCTTAAGATTGAGACTTCTGGAAATTTTCAGTCAAGTCAGGTGTGGGGTTTTGGTTCTTGTGCAACGGCAGCTAATAATATACATGCTCTATGACAGCTATCTGATCTTGGTTAAGAACACTTCATAGATGTGTGATTTGAATCTTGATTATAAGTAGATCTGTGTTGATTCTTTTAACAAGATTGTCCAATGTCAATATTTGCTGGGCTGAAGAAGATTTTATGAGTGATTTATAGTACCAACAAAAGGGTCAGACTATTGCTTTTTCGTGGCTTTGTGAATTCTTTTTGGGTATTGCTTGTATTGTATACCATCATGAATCTTGTGGACACAATGCTTTTGCAGACTCTGATTAAATTGGTTAACTGCGTTGCAGTTGAAACATTGGAATGCATGTAGCTGGATGGGTTAAGAATGTCTTAAATTTCTTTGCTGATGTTTTTTGTTTGATATGATAATTTATCATTTATCAGTATTATTAGGCCAAAAAATATTAATCTCAGAAAATTTCTTTAAGTTTCCTTTTTATTTTGGAGCATGGAAAACTTGCAAAGTGTTTAAAATGGGTACATGATAAAAAAATTGACATGTCGGCTTTATCTTTAAACAGAAAATTTCTTAATTGTTCATCGTTTAGCTTACCCGACAATGTAGAAGAGAACTTGTTATCTAGGTAACAACATAACTATGTTCCTCTTATAAAAAAAAAATAGTTTAAACTGTAATTTCAGTGAGCAAACTGTTTACGTGGATGAATATTCCTTGTTCTTCGTTCTTGGATGCCTAATATTTTTCAAAGTAATAACATCCACGAACCAATCACTGTTTGTGCCTATCAAAATTAGTATCTTTGTTATCTTTTCTAAAGCAATATTAAACAACTATCAAGTATAGAATGAATATGTACATTTTATTATGATTTAGTGGGCATGAAAGATGTTCTTTTTTTCCTTCATCATTCAAGAAAAGTCAGCAGCACTGACGCTGAAAACAAAAGGAAGTTTAGGCTGCAAATGATGATTTTTAGGATTGCAATATCATTGTACGAAAGGCTGACGTAACCTTTACGATATCTAGACTCTATCCTTCGTTTTGCTAATCTTTTGTAACCTATAGTGTCTCTTTCAATATCTCATAATGGATCAAGAGTCGCTAACTTCAGTGATCTAGTCTTTTCCTATTTTCAATTTGCAGCTAACTTTGATTCTGTGAATAAAGGACATGTTAAATAATAAAATGCATTCCTTTAGAATTTTAGAATTAGACTTTCATAACACAACAGATTATATTGCATAATGTACAATATGTAGCTCTTCACTTGGAACAAAAATTTGAGGATGTACTACACACTGACGGGGACTACCCTGACTTATTGAGATTCGCTTGGCACTAAACCACTTTCCTGAATGGTTGCATGAATATGAGGTCGATCCACAAGACCTTTCCGGCAATTGAGTAAGCCGAGAAGTTCTAGGCACAAGTAACCTAACCCCGTCATTTAGAACAATTTACTAATAATATGTAAATAGCATGAACATTACATTTAAGCGACGCCAAAATCATAATTAGAGAAGACCTAAGCCTCCTCCAAAGATATGTACAAGTAAAGGTTTAATAAGAATAAAATAATATAAACAGTGGTCATCTTAAAATATAAGAATTGATTGTTATCTTTACATGAGTTATTGCATATTTAATATCTAACGGACTATTATTACTAAATATTGGCAATTGTTTTCTGCATTTTCATTTACTTCCTGCATTTATTACTGAAAGGAAAACACTTGTGTCCCTGGGAATGTACATGAAAGGTGGGTGATAGTGACGGGTCTAGGATTTTTAGAGTTAAAGGTGATGCGGTCACAAACAGTGGAGGAGCGGAGTCGTCTTCTTCGTAGGTAAGGTTTCTGGCTCCATTTCGTGTTTCTGTGTTTGAAAGTTGTGATGATGTGTTGTGTTTGAATTGAGTTTGATATAGACTTTACTTGGATTTGATTTTGATGTTGCATTGGTTAAGGTGTCCTATTGGATGTTGTTGGATGGTTGATTGACAAGGATGGTTGATGTTTGTGTTAAGAATTCAAGTGTGAGTCTAAGTCATACATTGAATAAAGATGAGAAAGTTAAACAATATATAAGAAAGAAGATCCATAAACTTACTGTTCTAAGGTTTTGGGTTAAGAGTGGTGTCATTCCCTTGTACATTGGGTCCATTTCTTCTTGTGAGATCTTTCCGATGGGGACTCTCACTTGAGGGGTAGATTGTTAGGAATCCAAGTGCGAGTCTAAGTCTCACATTGAATAAAAATGAAAAAATTAAGCAATATACAAGAAAGAAGACCCATAAACCTTTATTTCGTTGTATGTTCGGCCCATTTCTCCTTCTTGTGAGATCTTTCCGATTATAAGATATGTTTGCGAATTTCTTTGAACATTGATTATGAAATATTTTCGAAAAGGCCATTCTCTGAAACATGTTTTTGGAAAAGCAATTTCGGAATAAACTTTTGGAAATATTTTTTCATAAATATGTTTCGAAATGAACTTTTCAGGAACTTGTTAATATTTTTATATAATTTTTAATTTGTTGAATTGGTTTGGTTTGGTCAGGATCACAGTGAGGACCAAAGGGGAAGGTTCACAAACAGATTGCATATGACCAACTGCATTCGTTAGACGCAGGGAGTGTGGTAGTCCGTCTAACTTAGATGGAGGCCTAGCGGTTGAAGAACATGCAACTGATCTTGTGAATGTTGTGAGTGAAGGCTATCCTAGAGGGCCAATAGAAAGGTCCCATAGTTTCAATGAGCAACCTCCACCCTAAAAAAAATTGAATTATATTATACCTTTGTTTACAATTATGTTATACATTAATATCAAAATCACACAAATGTACCTGTTACTTGTTGTTGTGTTACCTAAGTGCATAAACCAATCCATCCATGCCTTCACAAATTTTTCTTTATTAGGGACTAACCAAGTATCAATGACATAATCAACAAATATCGTCCATTGAGAACAGACCACTTGAAATGCTTGTACATGATGTTCAAATTGAACACGATCATCACAATCCACAATAGATCCCTATGCTTCCATCACTTGAACCCATATCTCTCTCGAATGCATAATCATCTTATAATTTGCTTTAACATTTTTGTCAATGTGAAAAAGGTATAGAACATTTGCAGCTTTAGAAAACACAACTGTTATTGCATTCTTTAGAGCAAGATTTCTATCACTTACAATTATCCTAGGATATTCATCAACTCTCATAAACAATACTTTAAGTCTCTCAAGGGCCCAAACAAAATTATTTTCATGTTCAACTTCAAGTAAAATATATGCACCAAAAAATGTCAACCCTAGGGTAATTATAAGATTCGTAGTTATAGAATTACAGTGTCAGATTCTTAGTTGTATTTTGAAATCAACACTCACAAATTAATCAACCAGTCCCAATCATTTAATCCTAAACACTAACAATTAATCAATCTTGTTAAATTCTATTGAACAATACTGAACCCTAAACTACAATACCACTCTAAAACTCATAAATCCAAACCAAGAACCGTAAGAAAAATAAACCAATCAAAAGAAAAACTAATTGAACAGTGTTTACCTCGTCGTTCTCCCTCTCTTCTATGTTTTTCGTTAAGCCACAAACACGCAACTTTCTTCCTCTCTTATGTGCTTTTCGTGAAGTCACAAGCACACGACGTGTTTTTCTTCTGCTAACCGCGTCGCCCTCCACCTCTCCCACCATCCTTTCACACGCAAGAAAAACCTTTCTTCGCTTAAACAAACACCTCCCTAAAACCTTCAAAGACGCCCTGCGAAAGAAAGCGTCAAATATTTCAAATGTTTTAAAACTCCTACAAAATATCAATACTGTCCATCATCTACGTAAGCGCATAAGTCACCTCATCGGTTGGCAGTCACGTGTGACTGTCAACGTATAATTTTTATATTAATAATAGGGAGATATTCAAGTGGAAGTTAATATGGATAAGGGACATGTTTGAATGGGAAAATGATGTAAATAATCAATTGTTGTCAATATTAAGAAACGTACTGTGAAAGAGAGGTACACTGGATAGCTAGACTTGGGACTTAGATGATTCTCACAAGCATACTGTGAGTTCTGACTATGTAGCTCTTAATAGGATAGATTATCAGTGTTGTATCAATTTGTTTGAACAGTCATGGAAATTAAAAGTAGCTCCTTTTGTTCTTGTTTGTATGTGGAGAATATTGTTAGATAGGCTACCAACCCATACTAATCTCGTTAAGAGAAGAATTTCACTAGGTACTAATATATGCCCGGAGAAGAATTTCACTAGGTACTAATATATGCCCACTATGTAGTGATCAAGGGGAGTCAGCACAACAACACTTTTTTAGTAACTGTGCAGTTGTTGTGATTAAAGTTTGGGATAACTGTAATAGTTGGGTAGGAATCACCTTGGTTAGACATAATTAATTGATGTTCATTTCCAGAAGTTTTGCTTGATGTTTCTCAATAAGAAATCCAATTTGATGTGGAAAGGAACGTGGGTGATAATTGTATGGAAAATTTGGAAACATAAAAACAACGTATAATGGTGTAGTAGATGACATAGAGATATTCCATTTAACACAATTGAATAGATGGTCATGGGTTAAATATTGCACAAAGAGGGTAACTTTCTCCTTCTCTGTCCTACACAATGTTTGATAAATTGATTAATTGACAAGTTTGTTAAGGGAGTGGTAACAGGTTCATAATACTGTCAGTATTCAAGAAAATCAAACAGGTACAAAATTAAAAATCTGTTACTTGGGTGACTTATCAATGGAGTACACAGCCATTCAAAAGAAAGGGACATTTGACTTCTCTTCAAATCCAAGTACTACTACTGTAACCAAGAGTGACCATAAGGAAGTTATTAGTGGTACTGGTCAAGACTTGCTAGACATAATAGTGTAAACCACCTCATCTACTTTCTGTTGTGATACATAAACTGTTTGTCTTGTAAACCACCTCATCTACTTTCAATTGTGATACATAGATTGTTTGTCTTGGTTGTGCGACTTTGATATTGTATTTTGGGATTACATATAATAATTTTGTTCTTATTTATCTTATTTTGAAATAGAATTGGAACATCCCTTAAATATTCCTATTAATTTCATTTATTATCGTTGAAAAAAATTATTTCTTAAATTTAAGATTTCTTCGTATTATGTCTTATCCAAAATTTAACTACATGTTATTTTCTAATAACTGAACTTTTATACCTTCAAAATTATCTTTTAAAAGATCTCGAAGACATGTTATTTATACTTTTAGACCTGAACAATTCCATGTTTAAAGATCTCGAAGCTATTCTTAAAGCATTCTTAAAATGTGTTTGTATGGGACCACGAATACAAGTAAAAAAAAACGTGAAAAAAGAAATCAAATTTTAGGAAAAACCAAAAAAACTTTCATTTTAAAACTTTTTCCATACAAATACACAAAAAGTTCATTTTTCAAATAAAAAATCATTTAATTACAATTAAATAAAATATAAAATATTTAATTTTTATTTTAAAATAATAGATAATTAAAAATATATAATAATTCAACTTATTAATATATATAATAATATATATAATTAATTATGTTAAAAACATCAATTTGTTTTTAACGTAATCGATTATATATATTATAATAAATAATGTTTAAAAATTAAAATTAAATATTATTTAAATTTTTTAAATAAAAATATTATGTAATTTATTTAATAAAATAATTAAAAATAACGTAAATATAGTTGTAATTTAATAAAATTATTTAAAATAAAAATAAATTGTATGATAATAATTTATTTATTATTATAAAATAATAATTATATTTAATTTTATTATTAAAGTTATTTTACAAACATTAATTTTATATTTTAAAAAATTAATCTTATCATGAATATATATATATATTATAATAAAATAAATTTATTTTAAATATAATTATTAATTTGATATTTTTATAAATTTTTAAGAAATATTATTAATTACATTAAATAAATAAATTATATTTTATTTTTAATTATAAAAATAAATTTATAATTTTATATATTAAAGTATTATTATATTCATTACATCATTTATAGATTTATATATATATATATATTTTTTTAAATTTTATCATTTTTATTTTAATCTAAATAATAAAATTTTTTATTCAATTTTATTTTAAATTAATTGAAATTCACTTTCTAAACCAACTAGAAGCACTTATCCTTTGGGTGCCTTTATTTATAAAGTTAGCCACTGAAATCTACTAATTCACTAAAGTTGGTAGAAAGTATTATGAAACCCACATGGAGCTGTCGGGAATCATCAACTGCTATCAACTGCTACTCATCTCTAACAAAATACTCACTCATTACCTTTTTCCAGTTCGTCATTCACCTAACTAAGCTTCACTTCCAATTTTCAATGATTTTGAATGCTAGGAATCACAAGGCAAAGACTCTTTGATTTCCACTTACTGTTACATCAGACGCATTCAAAGTTTATCTTGCTTTGCTTCCTCGGAGCTCGAGTTCTTCATCTCCTCTTATTCACCGAATTTCTTCACGCCCAGAGACGCACATGGCATCTTATTCTTTTATTGACTTATCTTATGCTGGGCGGAATCACAACCGTTAGATAGAGAGGTCCCTCTCGTTGGGAAAGTAAGCTCTTCGGAGCGGACCAAATTCCTGTTCGATGAGGGGAGTCTTTAGAGGGTACCCCCTCTTCCCCACATGATGAGGCAGCTGTTTAGCTGTTGCTGCTTCAATGGCCGTCCCTTTAGCTACGGTGGCCCTTAGGAAGAGAAAGAACCTAGTACTAGAAGTTCCAAACCCAGAAACTTCAGGCGTATCCAAGAGATACTAGGAGGAATAAATAACCCCATTACCGTTGCCATTTGAAGGATATCGAGAAGTGCCTCCTGTTCCACCCTGACTTTACACCTCACTTCCAGTTATACTGACAAAAACCTACGATATTTAAGTCAAGGGTCCAGTACCTTCCAGGAGAAGGAGGTTATTGATACCGTTACGAAACTTTTAGGTTTTTCACTTTTATGTTATTTTACGTTTAGTTTGAGCCTATTGCCTTTTTTTTATGTTTTTATAATCACATGATGCAGTTTTGTTAGAATAAACATCATTCTTTTGTCTTTTAGATTTTTTTCATTCTCTCTAACCTTAATCTTATTTTCTTGAACCGTTTTCCTTTTCCATTTAGTTCTTTTGTTTTGTTTATGCATCTTATTCACGAATCTTCATTAATCTATTAATCTATGGTAATAGCTTTTCACTTTAAAGCTTCCAAATCCCAAAATATTGCCACTTGATGTTACTGCAAACCCGAAAACACGTAGCTTCTTTGTTCCATATCCCCAATGGTACGAAACAGGATTGTGAAATGAAGAAGCCAAAACGCAACAAACCCAAGGTCGTATATATGGAAATAAATCCAGATTGGAACGTGTTCCTGACACAAAATATCAAACCTAGACAAAAAAAAAAAAAGAACACATGACACAAAATTCAAATACGATTCCACACTCGTCAATCTAAATGGAATGGACTCTGATTCAGAAAAGTAAAGAGGTAAGGACAGAAAATATTATTCTTTCTAAAAATATCATTATAACTTAATTTACCAAATATTACCTCTCTAATATTTTTATTATCTCAACCTAGTTCGTAATGTACATGTAAATGATGGAAAGTTTTACCTTTCTTTTTCTTTTTCTCAATTTTTTTTTTCGTTGCTGCAGTTGTGGCTATTGGCTCCAATAGCAATGGTAATGCAAAAGGAATTAACGTGAACCAACAACGGCAATACAATTCCGATTAGCATTTTTATCAGAGTTAGTAATTGTCCCCTATGGCAGCTGGCTATTAATCCCTCAAATTCATTGATAATTCTTAGCTGCACTTCAATTTTAGACTCCAGCATGTTTCAGTAATGGAGTGTTAATGTCCAGATGATTGAAACCAGCAAAGGGGATTCAAAGTTAATGGGGTGATTAGCAATGTGCTGACTGCTACATTCTTAATCAAACTCAATCACTAAGACTTTTTGTTAAAAGAAATTACGCCAAGTCATTTTTGTTAAAAAATCAGTATGGCTCACCATTAACTTTGATCTTTCTAAAATAAAAATTACAGAATAATGGACTGATTCAACCGTCCGTATCCAAACACTAATAAAAAACTGGCCTGATCACAATGATTGAATCAGATAAAATAAGGAGTGTGTAAGTTAGGAATGTCAAAAAGAAAATTAAAAAAGAATTGTTACATAAAATATCGCAATGTCAAAAAACAAAAAACAAAAAACAAAAAAGAATTACGAGTATGCCTGCAACTTGTAATGTAATGGCTCAAAATAATGTAAGTTGATGGTCCCTCGGTTTCGGTTTCTTGTTGTGAAGTTAGGCACCAAAATTGACTAAACGCAAATTTCATTAAAGTTATTAAAGCAAGAAAAACAAAATTGATTGTCTGAATCCAAGTTGAATAATCAACAGCTATGTTAACTCTTGTCTATCTGCGATCAAGCAAGACCCTTCTTCATTCACCTAACTAAGCTTCCTTTCCAATTTTCACAACCCTTTCTTCTCTTTATTTGGCCACTTCCTTTCCAACCATGCCAGTCCTAGAAACACTTGGTGGTGCTCTTTTTGGTGCTGTTCTAGAGGTCCTATTTGACAAGCTGAATTCTCGTCAGGTTCTGGACTACTTCCGTGGGAGAAAGCTTGATGAGAAGCTGCTGAAAAAGTTGAAGAGGAAGCTGGTGTCCCTTAATGCTGTGGTTGATGATGCAGAACACAAGCAGTTTAGAAATGCATATGTTAAAACGTGGCTTGATGAGGTCCGAGACGTGTTGCTGGACACAGAGGATCTGCTGGATGAAATAGACTATAAATACTCCAGAAATGAGTTGGAAGTTGAATCCAGGAGCAGTTCTAGCAAGGTATGCAGTTTTGAAACCAGGATTACAGAAGTCCTTGATGACATAGAATCTCTTCTAAACCAAAAGGATGACCTAGGTTTGAGAAATGCTAGCGTGGTGGGGGTAGGGGTAGGGGTTGGGTTAGGGTTGAGTGGTAATGTGTCACAGAAATTGCCATCAACATCTTTGGTTGTTGAGAGTGTTATTTATGGAAGAGATGGTGAAAAAGAAATGATCCTCAAATGGATGACTTCTGACACTGAAAAGCATAGCCAACTATCAATACTCTCTGTTATGGGTATGGGTGGACTGGGTAAGACCACACTTGCTCAACATGTGTACAATGACTCAATGATAGAGGGTAAATTTGCTATCAAAGGTTGGGTTTGTGTTTCGGATGAATTTGATGTTTTTATGGTAACAAAAGCAATTGTTGGGGCAATCACTAAATCAAAAGATGATAGTGTGGACCTAGAAATGGCTCAAGAAAGATTGAAAGGAAAACTGAGGGGAAGGAAGTTTCTTCTGGTTCTGGATGATGTTTGGAACGAAGACCGAGAGCAGTGGAAAGCTTTGCAAACTCCTCTCAATTATGGGGCAAAGGGAAGTAAAATTCTTGTCACCACACGCAGTAACAAAGTTGCTTCTATCGTGCAATCAAATAAAGTACATGAACTGAAGCAATTAGGTGGAGATCACAGTTGGCAAGTTTTTGCTAAACAAGCATTCCAAGATGATAATCCGCATATGAATGCCGAGGTGAGAGAGATTGGTAGGAAGATAGTTGAAAAGTGCAAAGGATTGCCTCTAGCCTTGGAAACAGTTGGATGTCTTTTACGCTCTAAGTCTTCTGTTGCGGAATGGAAAAGTGTATTGAGAAGCGAGATATGGGAGTTCCCTGAAGAAGATAGCAAAATCATCCCTGCTTTACTGTTGAGCTATTATCATCTTCCTTCTAATCTCAAGAGATGTTTCTCTTACTGTGCCATATTTCCTAAAGATCATAAGTTTGACAAGAAGGATTTAATTCAGTTATGGATGGCTGAAAATTTTCTTCAATGCTCTCAACAGAGTAAGTCTGAAGAAGAAGTTGGTGAACATTATTTCAATGTTCTATTATCAAGGTTCTTCTTTCAACAATTCAAATCATGTTTTGTGATGCACGACCTTCTGAATGATTTAGCAAAATATGTTTCTGGTGAGATCTGTTATAGGTTGGGTGTTGATAGACCAGGAAGCGTACCAAAGACAACCCGTCATTTTTCAACTTTAAGGAATCCTGTTGAATGTGATGAGTATAGGAGTTTATGTGATGCTAAAAGGCTACGGACATTTATGTTCGATTCTAGGCATGGTGGGATGTCAATACAAGAATTGATCTCCAACTTTAAGTTCTT
>Ga0099825_1003496_pt1 | contig 20904 bp, 10 predicted proteins | sample SiratroredBW_FD_76838 | JGI IMG/M metagenome (GOLD analysis project Ga0099825, IMG submission 76838) | Root nodule microbial communities of legume samples collected from California, USA - Siratro red BW | ecosystem: Host-associated > Plants > Roots > Nodule | place: USA: California | collected... | reverse complement strand
TATTTATATATATATATATATATATATATATATATATATATATATATATATATATATATATATATATATATATATATATATATATATATATATATATATTTATGGGACAGGAATAATTAAACTACAGATTAATTCAATTGAAAATGGTTTTATAAAAAATAATATTTTATTAAAAATTTCCCAATTTTCTCCCTCCAAACATACATAATTATAAATTTCTTTCTTCTACTATTCTCTTTCCGTGGTCTTACTCTTACCCATTCGCAATTCATTCTCTTAAGAAAAAAGAAAAAAAAAAAAAAATACTAAATAGAACTCTGGATCTGAATTTTCTGTTCTCTTTCTCTATTTCCCATTTGTGATTCAGATTGCGATTTGGATCTGAGAAAATGGATCGAGAAAATGGCGACGGTGACATTGAAGGCGGTGGCGGCGAGGACGGTTTTCGTTCGCCGATTGGTCGCAAGTATCGCCCTGTGTTGGCCAATGATCGCGCGGTGCTTGAAATGTCTTCCATAGATCCGGGATCTTCTTCTTCTTCTTCCGCTTCAGCATTCACAGATCGTCCTCCCAATCTAAGGTATTCGCACTGTTCCATCTCCACCAATTTCTTGTCTCGCGATTGCGCCGATTTCATTTCGTTTCGTAATCAGAATGGGACGATGTTTTGACGTTCTATTGTTTGCGATTGAAACAAGTCAAATTCTGTGTGTTAGAGTGCGATAGTGTGTTTTTGTGAAGGAATATAAGGTAGTCATTTGTGTGGAGTTGATTTTGTGTGTGAGTGCGATTGTGTGTTGTTGTGAAGGAAATAAAGTTAGTACATTGTGATGAGTGATGTTGTTATTGGGTTTATTCTGAGTTTTCTTCTTCTTCTTTTACTTGTGGTTATGTGGTCAGAAAAGTGAAAACTAGTGTTAATGGGAGTTCGGATGCTCAAGAAGGGAACTCTCCTCATCAACAGCAACCCAATGGATCCCAGCAGCAGGAATCTAAACTGGAACTGTTTGGTTTTGATTCTCTTGTTAACATTCTTGGTCTCAAAAGGTATATGGGACTTGCTTGCTGCTACCGTTACTCATTTTCATTTAGTAGATGTTTTTTAAGTTTACATAGTTTGTTTTTCGGGTTTTATACTTAAACTTTACCATTTCATCAAAATTCTAATACATTCAACTTGAATTGCTTTCACTTCAAATTGTTTTATTTTCAAGTGTTTTGTTTCGATAGGACTATTAAAATTTATTGAATCTTAATTTTCTTGTTTGGATGAAACATTTCGATTACCACTAAATACTAAAAATACCAAATACAAAGATTACCATCAAATAATTGTATTGATGATGATTAAAAAATGATTCCTTTAGGCATCGACAAAAAAGAACCATTATAATAATCCCTAATTAAAAGTCAACCGAAAAATAGTCTTGAGTTACACCACTACAACCTTAGCCACACCTCTACTGACATTAACCGAAAAAATGTAGTTGATATTCACCTGAAAACAGTCTCACCAATATTAATCAAGAAAGCCATGATAAAAGTCAACCGAGAAATAGTCCTGACTTTCATTGACGGATAAATAATACTAACAATGTCAACCAAATGACATCAACTGAAAATAATGCTAGTTGATGTCGACTGGAAAAATTGTAGTTGGCATCAATCAAAAGCACCATTAATGTTAAAAGAAGAAACTTGGCCAACGTCAATTGAAAAATAAGTTTGTATGAACAAAAAATTAGTATTGGCGATGACAATTGAATATAACCACGATTGACTCTAACCTAAAAGAAACTCTACCAAAATATCAGCCGGAAACTATGTTGAGCATATGACACTCCAACCTTACCCGAGCCGATGACATTTTGATTGAAGTCAAGCTTATAGTGAATTGACTGAGGTCGAACCAAAGAGAGAATATGAAAAAAAAGACAAATTTAGGAGAGAAAAGAGTACGAAGAGTTTCCAATTCTTATAGTTTTGGTAGAATTTGAAATTCTTTAATTTTAAATAGTCAAATAACTCATCAATTTCTAGAATTTCAATTTCTTTTAAAATTTTGTATCCAAATGACATATTTTGTCATAAAACATTTGGAATTCTTTATAAAAATAATCTTTTAAAAATTTCTCATCCGTGTACACAATTAAACTCTTTGCACGGCTGAATTTGAGGGAGGATAGGATAAGCTTTGAAGAAGACCTTGCTTTTGGATTTTTTTTTGTCAGAAGCATTAGCTACTGTTTAGCCGCGAGAAATTTACTGCAATGAATTTGTTTGAGTTTTTACTTATATATTTTATAATTATCTAGTTATTGTGAAGGGATGTGACTTAAATACAGAACAAACAGATGGGCTGTAGTTTGTTTCTTACACTGGAGGGGTGTCTCCTATCAGTGATATTGTTAAATTTGATTTTAGTTTTAGAAATTTTCCTTGTTTTCTTATTTCAAACAACTTTTTGTTGACTTTATCCTGTCCTTCTCTAGTATGACTGGTGAGACCGTTGCACAACCATCCAGTCCTAGAGATGGTGAGGATATATCCATCACTGCTGGCTTGCCAAAGGTATGCTATTTTCTCGAGTATAATTTTACTTCCTTTATTTGTATCTTATCTACTCTCTTAAGAACAATGACATTCACATGTGGATTGATGAAAATGTTATGTGAATTTTGGTTTGAATTTACCAAAATAAGAGATGGAAAAGAAAATGTAGCATATTAGAATGTTTTCTGTTAGACATGATATGATTAGTTTAGCTATATATAATGTCACTATAAAATAAAAGTTATGTGTATTACCTATTTTTTTTTTCTTGACATAACATGTTTATTTAATTCTGCAGCCTGCTGCTCCCAAACTTGGTACACTGATGGGTGTATTTATTCCATGTATACAAAGCATTTTGGGCATCATCTACTACATTCGTTTCTCTTGGTAACTTGTAAATCGCTTTAAATCTTTACATCATATATCATCATGTTTAGGCCTTTTGGAAAATATCTGATTATTGGAGAATGCTTATTGAAATTTAAATTTTTCTCAAGCAATCAGATATTTTTATTTGGTATTCAAATACAATTTAACAATTCTGATTGAAGTAAATTGTTATTTCTCACGTATTTTGAGTAAATTGTTGTTGTTCATTTGAAAATTCTTAGTTCCTCGTAACTATAGTTTGAAGTTGAAGTCTGATCCACTTGTTAGATATGACCAAAATAGTGACAAATGTCTCTATTAACAGTGTGAAAAGGAGAGTACTCCTTTTTGGGGTAATTTTGTTTATTCTGGTGCCTTTGTGAGTTTGTGTGAAGTGTGTCAAATGATACAAAAGTATTTCAGTCATTATTATTGCAGCAAAGAGTGTGTTTGTGATCAGGGGTGTGTTTCATAACAATTGGTTCGATCTGCCAGATCTGATCATGATAGGGAATTGAGTGGGAATGTTAGATAAATCGGTTAGTAAGCAAAGAGTGACGTTGGCAGATCCAAAGACGGATCTTGAATATATCAAGAAATTTCTCTTGAGACAGAGTAATTAGAAAAATCGTTCTGCGGAAGGGGATATTTCAGTGAATCAGATTGATCAATCCTCAGAAGAAGAGGTTAGTTGGTATGAAGGAGAGTCTCTAAGATGATCTTGGACCAACAAAATGGAGTTACCTACTTTCGAAGGGCAAGATCCTTTGGGATAGCTTGCAAGGGTGGAAATATTTTTGTAGTTCAACAAATCAAGCCTTCTGAAATGCTAAAGCTGGTCTTGATTGGTATGGAAGGGAATGCTGTCACTGGTTCCAACATTGGTGCTGGAAGACCAGACCCCTTGGAAAGGGTTTTCAGTAGCCTTGAGGAGATTTAGAGATGAAGGCAGAGTGTTGGTGTATGAGGGATTGACATCGTTGAGACAAAAGGGAGGGGTACTAGAATACATACATGAATTTGAGCTCTAATCATGTATTCTGTGGTTTGTGGCCCATGGTTCTATCAAGTACGCATGTCTGACTAACAAAGGGTTTGGGATGCCCTACTGCATTCCTATTTATTCGCCTTCCCCCAACTATTGTGCCATGGTTGTATTAAGGGTCTGACTTACAAAGGGGGTGGGATGTCCTACTGCATTCCTATTGCTTCCCGTTCGCCCCAACTGCTGTGGTTATCTTATGGTCACCTTATTTTATTTTGTCCTTTTCAATAGGACTTATTTTGTGCCAAAAAAAAAAAGAAAAAGAGAAACACATGACAAGAATTGTGTTAGTGTTTTTAATAATGAAATTGTAACTTTATGTTATTGATTGATTTTTTTCCAAACAAATTTTCCTTACGTACTCTGATATACAATACGGTCAACAAGTCTTATGATAAATTGATCATTATTCATTATTTTCTTTGTGATACTGTATTTTAATCATCGTAAAATTTGTTTGATCCCCTGGCTATTTTTAATTTGATTGAGTTGGATACTTTAAACTAGCTAAACATTGCTTGTTTTCATAATTGTCAATATTGTAGGATTGTTGGCATGGCTGGCATAGGAGAAACATTGTTGCTTGTTTCTTTATGTGGCACCTGTACATTCCTTACTTCGATATCATTGAGTGCTATTGCAACCAATGGTGCCATGAAGGTAAGCACTGTATGAGTAAGTTAAAGTACTGCATATTTGCTATGACTGCAGTTTTTACAAAATCTGATTGTTAAAACTAAGTATACTTTATATAGCTTTCTTTTTTTAACTTATATTTTGGATTATTCACAAATATAAACTGTAGTTGTTAGTTAATTTGAAAAAGGAGTTTGCTGTCATGTCTTGCTCAAGTTGAGGTACAATGATTTGTGACAAGGGAATGAATGAGTATTCAATATTTAATGACAGTTAATCGGACCAACTAGAATTTTCTTTCTTAAAAGCCGGGAACCTTTTTATGGACTCCGTGTGGTCTTATGATGAAAATAATTACAAGTATTTTCCTTTTAGTTGGAGTAAGGTATTCAATTTTTAAATGCACCATTTGTTTTGTCAAAAATGAAGTCTTTAAGAAAGGTCACTTGGATCTAAGGCAGTGTTTGACCCAACTTTTTTAAGCTTCTTTTCTCCTTAAAAGGACAATTTAGGTCAGTACAATTTTATTTCTTGTGTTATATGAGATTTTTTTATGTATTTCTTTATTGTTCCTTTTAGCTTAAATTTGTGTTTGAAATAACTCAATAAAAAATCTTTTTAAGTGATCAAGTGTGAAAACGATAGCATTTTATATTTCCAAAAAATTAAGTAAATCCTAAGATGCATTAATAATTGATATTTTCTTGTGTGTGTTGTGTAGGGTGGGGGGCCTTACTATCTAATAGGTCGAGCCCTTGGTCCTGAAGTTGGAGTTAGCATTGGTCTATGTTTCTTCCTTGGAAATGCTGTTGCCGGAGCACTGTAAGTGTTTAATATGAATCTCTTTTAATTTTAATCTCTTAAAGGAAATCAGGCTAGGAGGATTATGTATGTAATCAAATTGTAGTTATGATAGCTGATATGTACCATGAAATTAATTCTGAAGTTCTTTTTCTGTTGCTTATGGTTCTAGTTATGTATTGGGAGCTGTAGAAACGTTTTTGAAAGCAGTTCCTGCTGCTGGGATTTTTAGAGGTAACAAGTCTAATTATTTTGGAGATAATTATTTTTTATGCACATTATTCCTTTTTAAATGCAAGCATGTTATTTATTAGTTGCTGGAGGTTGGTGCTCAATCTTAGTGTTGGGGGTTCAAGGTATAGTTTTAAACTTTTTATAGCAGAAAACCTCATCCCATAGATCAGATATTACACACAAATATAGCCTTGAGTGGATTGGCCACTAGCGCCCAGCATCAACACTCAGACCCTTAGATTAAAAGGAATTGAAGGATAGAGATGTTTTAGAGTAACTTTGGGTAATTTGATCCCCCCACTCTCTCTCTCTCTATATATATATATATATATATATTACATGTCAGAAAGACCGGAAAGGTTTCAATAGCTATTGGAAATGTTTCTATTTTTCAAAGTAAGTTTGAACAGAATTAGATGGTAGATTGGAATAATCATAGCATGTAGTGCAAAGAAATTGTGCTTAAAGGCCATCCAACTGTGATTAATTTTGTCATCACATTTTTCCTTGGTGACTATAATTTGGGATCCTTTGCATTGTTAGCCATGAAGAAGGGGAAAGGAGGAGTCACTGTTCTCCTTTTAGATCAAGAAAAACAAAGCAGTATTTTTTTCGTGTATTGTTGTACTGTTACATTGTTTTGCGTTCAATAAATGTCTTTTTCATCTCTTGATGTTGAGGTTTATATAGGTCGAATAGGTGTAATGATTTGTTATTGTTTAGGGTTATGCTTCATTGTTGTATTGTTGTAAGCATTATGTTTGAAGCGAGCAATTTGATCATGTAATGATTTATTATTGTTGTTATTAATATTATATAATTATATATTTATTTGTATTGTAAGTGCAGAGACTGTCACACAAGTTAATGGGACTGCTGTCGCACAACCAATAGAGAGTCCAAGTTCTCATGACTTGCAAATATATGGGATTGTTGTGACTATTTTGTTATGCTTTATTGTATTTGGAGGTGTGAAGATGATAAATCGGGTTGCACCTGCTTTTCTCATACCTGTTTTATTTTCACTCATCTGCATATTTTTGGGAGTTCTTTTGGCGAGGAAGGATCATCCTACAGGTTTGTTTTTTGCTCTGTCCCCTTTTACCAATTTTCCACCACTTAATTTTCCTTTTGCAATCACTTCCCTGTTAAAGGAAGCCATATTTTAGCTTCCTGCTAGGCTTAGCTTACATGTAGATTGTTTTGTGTAGACACTTTCTCAATTGGGTAATACTTGGGTTGATTTTCAGGAATGTGAAACATAAATTTTGGGCCTTTTTGCGTCATTTAATTTCTTGTTAGGGTAAGACTATGTGTCTCTTTACAAATACCAAGCTGTTTGAAAGGAAAGGAACATAAAGAACATTGAATATATTTCATAGGCATAACTAAATATTCCAGAATAAGAACTTGAAACACTTTTAATTTCAGTTTAATGGATCTCGAAACACTTTATCTATCCAAATCTAAATCTAAAAGGGAAAACTAATTTTGAGTGAATATACTCGAGTGCCTAATCCAGACATAGTTATATTATATACACACAGATAATTGATAGTGTATGAATTACAGATTATATTAATAAGACTATCATAATTTCCTATGGTAAGGACCCCTAATTATAAAGTTTTAAATTATGTATAATCAGAACATACCTAACCCAAGGTTTTCGTTTTACTTGTGTGCCTTAGTTATTTTATTTTGGACAAATTATTTTTATTGGCAAGATTTTTGAAAGCGCTTTTCATTAAAAAAAAAAAAGGTTTTTTTTTTTTTTTGTTTTTTTTTTTTCTTATTTATTTTATTTTTGATAAATTTTTTTTTTTTGTATTATTTTTGTAATTTCTTTTTATTAAAAAAAAAAAAGGTTTTTTTTTTTTTTCAGATTTACTTTTACTGATTTAATTCAGTTCATTTTTCCCCCTCTTTACCTTATTAAATCCAGAGGGAATTACTGGGCTGAGTTCAAAGACATTTAGCGACAATTGGAGTTCAGATTATCAAAAGACTAATGATGCTGGAATTCCACAAACTGATGGTTCGGTGAACTGGGATTTCAAGTAAGATTTCTTAACTCTTCTCATTTAAGCATATACCCTTCTATTTGACATTCAAACTTTCGCTGCGACATGAGACACCTAAATAAATATCTTTGGGGTTTGGGTTTTACTCTGTCCATAAATAATTTGTGAGCAAAGTGTTTCTAACTTTTGTAAATTGACCAAGTTCTAAATGGTGAATCGGAGCAACTTTCATAACAATGAGTTGAATTAGATTAAATCTGCAGACAAAATGGCTGAATACGGTGTTTATGTTCCTCAATTTTTTATTTTATTTTTAGTTCGCTTAAATTCTACCTCTTGAAGTTGAAAATGATTTCATTAACCTTTTATCCGAACATTTCAATTTTGGTGGTGGAGTTTTTTAAAAGTGGTTTAGGTCGTTTTATAACTAGTTTGTTGAATTCCTTTGCTAGGACAATGTAGTGCACAAAGTTCCCAACTTGAGTTTGGGAAGTTAAGATATACAGCCTCAATCCCCCCGAGAGAGGCTGTTTGTAGGATTTGAACCTATTACTTCCAGGACCAAGAGTCACTCTTGGATTTTATGCTGAGTTGATATGGGTGTTAGACTGTTAAAAATATTTGTTATTGTTGAGCTATCATGAATGTAGTTATAGGAGCCTAATTACAATCATAGGATCTATGATAGATCTCCTACTAAGGTCTACTCCATAATGAAGGAGATGGAAAGTAGAGAAATGTGGCAGTGACAGAATCAGGAATATCAAATTCGTGACATCCAGAAGCATAATGTAATTCCTACGTGACTGATAAATAATGAGAGGATTTGGTTCTTGATTGAGTTTGTGAATGTGAGAGTACGTGGGAGAATTGTGTAAATTAACATTCAAAGAGCTACTCTATTTTTTATTTTTCCTTTTATCAATAGGACTTCTTTAACTATGAGCATTTTTTTTCACCATTTTCTGACTCCGAGCTAATATCATGCATGTTAATGTTATACAGCTTACTTCTGTTGGCGTATAGCTTAATTTTTTTATAAAATATATAAATGTTATATTTCAGCTGCATGTGGGTTCAATATTTGCTCGCAACACTACATGATATAGCAGAATTTCAGCTTTTTGTGATTTTTCATCATTTGTTATTCATAAACACTGTACAATTATATGTTTTTTAAACAATATTTTTGAAACATGGAAACTCTCAAGTTACCATTTTCATACTAGGGCTTTGTGAGTTCTCCTAGAAGGCCTAGTTTGGCAACCTTGGTGAAAGAGCTGGGGAAAGAATTTCATCACCTTAAATAGCATTGCTGTCCGTATAATTAAAACCATTCACAATTAAAGCAGGTCCCTTAGATAGGGACCAATTTGTTGAAAATTTTGCTAGTTTATGATATTTCATATTTTATAATTCTGATTTTCTTTTCCCCCAGTTCATTGGTAGGCCTCTTTTTCCCTGCTGTGACGGGAATAATGGCAGGTTCTAATCGATCATCTTCGCTGAAAGATACTCAGCGATCAATTCCTGTCGGAACTTTAGCTGCAACTCTTACAACTACTTGTCTGTATCTTGTTTCTTTGATGTTGTTTGGCTCTGTTGCCAGCAGAGAGAAGCTTTTAACTGACAGGTAATTTTTGGTTAAGAATTTGTTTGTATAGCTTTTATTGATATAAAAAGAATTTGTTGTAATGCACAGTCATGTACAGTTTATTTTCTTATTTAATTAGGATTAACATCCCTAATTTCCCACTTACCTTTTGTACAGATTTGTAGCTAAAAGTACTTAGATTAGCATTCATTTCAATGTCTATATATACCTTGTACTGACCATGTAAATGATCAGAAAATGGTAATATCATTCAAGTTTTCTTTTTTAAAGTGAATTTATTGAGGAACCTGAGAAAAAATGAATAGGAAGATCAGGCTTCCTCATAACAACAGAAAAAGGAAAATAAAAGGATTAGCTCAAAATGTCTATTTTATCCCATATTAGTATGTATCTGATCCTGGTCTGACGTTGAGCATTCACTATTTCTTTTTTCTTTGGGAGGCGGGTTTGAATTAATTGGGAATATTAGTATTGTATGTTTTAAAATAAATTATGGAGATATTAGGAATATTATATCTGTCCTTGTCATTTTGGATACTGATAGAATTTCTGTTCACTGGTTTGAAGTCTGATTTTGAGCTTTTATGCAGGCTACTTACAGCTACAATTGCCTGGCCTTTTCCTTCATTAATTAAAATTGGAATTATTCTTTCGACTATGGGTGCTGCTCTTCAGAGTCTGACTGGTGCCCCACGTCTGCTTGCAGCAATAGCCAATGATGATATTTTACCTATTTTGAACTACTTTAAAGTTGCAGATGGCGGTGAACCACATGTTGCTACCCTTTTTACTGCTTTCTTGTGTATTGGATGTGTCATTATTGGGAATCTGGATCTTATCACTCCAACTGTAACTATGTTTTTCCTTCTATGTTACACTGGTGTCAACCTATCCTGCTTCCTTCTCGATCTACTAGATGCCCCTAGTTGGCGTCCTCGGTGGAAATTTCACCATTGGAGTATGTCCCTTGTGGGAGCATTACTATGCATAGGTATGCTGTCTCCCTTTGTTTTCTCCAATTAGTTTAGTCAATTGTTTCTTTATCTCATTATATTCAGATGTGAAGAATCTGTTTTAGATTTGGCCTGTTCTATTATATGGTGTGTGAAGGATGCATGTGGGATGATTGAAATTCCTTTATGTAAATATAATAAATAGACATATAGATATGGATAACAGATAATGCACTGACATACCATCATGTATGGCACTATAGGTGTGTCTGACAAGCTTATAGGGAACTTATTTAAGTTTGTTAAAATAGTTTATGACTCATCGAATCCTATGAAGTTTTATGGACAAATTTATGATATAGACTCATGTAATAAAAGCTTACTAAATAAATGCTTAATTTAATTGTTTACCCAAGCACACCATGTACAACATTTTAGACAAAAGGATGTGGTGAGAACTGAGAAGCCCTGTATTGAGTGTATTTTAGTGTATATAACCTTACATTGAAGCCTTATTGTAAAAGTGGAAAGGCTATGTATGTACTACTGACGTCTGTAAGGTGCAAACCTAGCTTTGTTATGTATAATAAGTACAATTGAAAAACCAATACATACAAATAAATGGGATAGCTATTAGCTAGCTGCTACTTCACCATTGCTCAAGCTGCACATAATAATCATATGCAGCAATCTTGTTTCAGATGTGCTATTGTGAGGAGCTTTGAGAGAAATTTGAAATGTCTTCCAGTTGTTTATTTGAATTGGCGAAAGCTTGTAGCACTCCCCCCTTGCTATATGTTTCTCTTGTATGAAATGACTGTATATGTTTCGTTCTTTAATAGAAAATTTGATTTTATATGGGGATTGTGTCAAAAGCTTAGTTATTTCATATCTACCTAACCTCTTCACTTATTCAAGCGTTAGTTGTTGAAACAGTTTGCTTTTTATGAATGGTATTGTAGTAGTAAGTAGGCTCTGAGCATTAAAGGAAAGGTCGGGGAATGGTTTCAAAGATGCCTATTTCCAACTAGCATTTTGTAGCCTTGAGTCCCTAGGGTATTAATTTTATTCTATAAAATAAATGAGGATATGAATTTCCAATTTTCCCATCCCATTTTTCTGGGAATGGATGGTGATTACTTGTTCTAATGGAGCGCCTTATTTTGTTTTGTTTTCTTTTTTGTTTTCTTCACTAACATAGTATTGTTCATTCCATGGATAAAGCATGGAATGCAATCTTATAGGATGTGGCCCCCTATTACAAAGGTTTATGAGAGAAGAAATATAGGAAATGGAAATAAAGCTATTTAATGTTAGTTACACCATGTAGTTAGGAGTTAAGAGTAAGAGAGGTTTGTATAAAAATAAACTTAGGGGAGAGAATCAGACAAGGACGGGAAATATGTTGTTGATAGGATTCTGATCCCTTGAAGAACGAAAGCTATTATTTTCTATAATATCCTAAATTTTGGAAATAAACACTGTTTCACTCTTTCTTCCTCAGGAAATTCATCTTGTTTTATTTTCTGATCCAGTTTCTATAATAATCATCCTTTTCACTTACCAAGGTGACATAAATTCTCTCAAAGAAAGATGGCATAATCCGCATTTTTACAATAATCCTTGGGCTGGTGCTTCTTTTATATTCCCAAGACTGCAAACAATTGCATTTCAATGAGTATCACATTTAGACTGTAGAAAATGGTTGACCATGTTCACAGAAAGAGATATTTGGTTTCCTGATAAGGCTCTTTCCAACATGCCTCCAGTATTTACTGAGGTCCACTTAAGGCTTATTGTAAAGCTTGACATCTGGGTTGATAGGTGTTTCTTCAGATTGAATTTTCCCAAATCTCTAATTTGAAAATGAATAGGATAACTGCAGATGTAGTTCGTAGTTGATGTAATGGCCTATGTGAAGAGAGCAATGCATGCACAATCTTGAAATACTCCATTTTTCTCTCACAAATACTACAATTTAGCATTGGGAATGAAGTATTTAGAATCTATCCACAGTTTGCTATTATTCATTAGGTGCTGACTACTATAGTACTGCTGCTACAAGCGTGTTCATCTTGAAACTTGATTTTGTGGTGATCATTACTTGTTTCCTTTGCAGTGATCATGTTCCTAATCTCTTGGTCATTTACTGTGGTATCTTTGGCCCTTGCAAGCCTCATATATAAGTACGTGAGCATTAAAGGAAAGGCTGGGGACTGGGGAGATGGTTTCAAAAGTGCCTATTTCCAACTAGCACTTCGTAGCCTTCGGTCCCTAGGAGGTATGTAGCATTCAAATTTAATCATGTGCTCTCCTCAAGTAAATGATACATACAGAAAAGAATGACATTGTTGAATTTGGCATCTATGTATGATTGAATGGTCAAGCACTCGAGATAGATTTGGTTGATCCACTAGTTTGTTCTCCTTTCAAAAGTTCCCTAACCCCCAAAAGACATAGCTATTCGTTCTGATGATTTTTCATTCCTGTTATCTTGGAAAAGTTATTATTTTAGTTGATTTAGAATTTTCATCTCCTTTCACTCGGTTACCTATTCAGCCTGATCCCTTAATTTCAGTTTGAATCATTTCAAATTGAATTAAAAGAATTTTGACTGGGTTATCACATTGTGGAACACCTTGCACTAAGTTTCTGTTTTATTTATTATAGACTTTGCAAGATAATGTTGAACAGAAATTCTTGACAAAATTTGGCTTCTCTTTTTACGATATATATTCATTTTGATAAATGTTTTCGAAATTAAGCCTTACTCGTCACAGTTTGCTTGATTATAAATTTCAATCATAGCACTTCTAAGTTAAAACTTGAATGGCTGTTACTTTCTCTAATATTGCATGTATGTCTCATGATCTAATTTATCAGCTACATTTTTTAATATCTTTGCCATTCAGAGTAAGAATCTGATGATTCGTATGTTAAAATTAAAGCGGTTTCTGTTTAATAGTGTCAAAAATAAATGTTTTTATGCGCATAGAAAAAGCTTTATAGCATTATGCTGCTCATTTTTTTTTTCTGTTAATGTATTTGTTATTGTAAAGTTAGGTTCCCCTAGCAACTTATTTTCATTTATTTTTGTAGCAAACCAAGTGCACCCAAAGAATTGGTATCCCATTCCACTAATATTTTGCCGTCCCTGGGGCAAACTGCCAGAAAACGTTCCCTGTCATCCCAAACTTGCAGATTTTGCTAACTGCATGAAGAAGAAAGGTCGAGGAATGTCCATATTTGTCTCTATACTAGATGGTGATTACCATGAATGTGCTGAAGATGCCAAAGCTGCTTGTAAACAACTTAGCACCTACATTGATTACAAAAATTGTGAAGGTGTGGCTGAGATTGTTGTAGCCCCTAACATGTCTGAAGGCTTCCGTGGCATTATTCAGACAATGGGCCTGGGCAATCTCAAGCCAAACATTGTGGTGATGCGTTACCCAGAAATTTGGCGAAGGGAAAACTTGACAGAAATCCCTGCCACCTTCGTTGGGATAATCAATGATTGCATTGTTGCAAACAAAGCAGTGGTTATAGTTAAGGGTCTTGATGAATGGCCGAATGAGTATCAGAGGCAGTATGGTACAATTGATTTATACTGGATTGTAAGAGATGGTGGTCTCATGCTGCTTCTCTCTCAGCTCCTTCTTACCAAGGCGAGCTTTGAGAATTGCAAGATTCAGGTCTTTTGCATCGCAGAAGAGGACGGAGATGCAGAGGGGTTGAAAGCTGATGTGAAAAAATTCCTTTATGATCTTCGGATGCAAGCGGAAGTGTTTGTCATAACAATGAAATGGGATGCACAGACGGATGGGGGTGGTGGGACTCCACAAGACGAGTCAACGGAAGCATTTACTAGTGCTCAGCAGAGAATTGCTGATTACTTAACCGAGATGAAGGAGGGAGCACAGAGAGAAGGTACTCCTCTAATGGCAGATGGTAAGGCTGTGGTTGTGAACGAGAAGCAGGTTGAGAAGTTTCTTTTCACAACACTTAAGCTCAATTCAATAATTCTGAGATATTCAAGAATGGCTGCTGTTGTATTGGTAAGTCTTCCTCCACCTCCACTGAGTCACCCAGCATACTTCTATATGGAATACATGGATCTGTTGCTGGAGAATGTACCCAGGCTTTTGATTGTAAGAGGTTATCGTAGAGACGTTGTAACTCTATTCACGTAGTTTTAAGTGGATTCTAGGACACTAATCACATTTCTCCCTCACTGTTTATATTTTGTAGCTTACATGCAAGTGCTCATTCTTTGTACCATTTTTCTTGCTCAAGAGGGTCTTTTGTATTCACCCGTTTTATAGGAAATATCAAATTATTTTCAACTTATAATTTCCTCATTATTTTTTGTATCGGATGACAATTAGTTGTTTACTATTCTCGTTTCCAAGGTCAATGGCATCAAAATAATGGCTATTAACGTTTGGAACAGCTTGAAAAAGTAATTCCTACGATGAAGCATCCGTATACTTAATGGCATGGCTCTATAACACGGAAATCTTTTATGAATAGTTTTATGCATAACTTAACACAAGAACATTTTATGACAGTTTTATGCATAACTTATTTTGGAGGATTGGTTGCTGCAGCTTTGAATGTGATCGGTGAATCTTATTTGGCTAGTGGTGGTTATCATACATTTCGGTGGAAGCTCGTCCATCTATTTTTTGCGTTTTCTTTTTTATTCTCTTGAAAGTGTATTGAAAGAGTAAACGGTTCCTAGTAGAGCGTTTAACGGATGTACTAAGAGTTTTTACGTGTGTTGTTTTTTCATAATCTATTGAAAGAGTAGACACTGTATGTGTTATTTTTTCATAGTCTATTGAAGGCCTAGACACTCACTCGTATAACATCTAGTGAACACATAATTTTTTAACTTATGTGTTCAATAATTGATCTTTAATATATTTATTAAATTATGGTTGGTTGAAATATATTAAATAATTTAGGATGTTTATGTATTTATTATTTTTATTTATTTTTAGTTTTAAGTAATTTAAAAGTTTTATTTATTTCATATTTTTATTTAAGTAGAATATTAAATAATTTAGGATTTATTTTTATTTAAGATTTTGAATAGTTTAGATTTTTTTACTCATACTTTTATTATAATTAGGACATTAAATAATTTATAATTTATATTTATTTAAAATTTTGAATAATTTAAAAATTTTATTTATCTCATATTTTCATTTAAGTAGAACCTTAAAAAATTTAAAAATTTTATTTATTTCCTAGTTTTATTTAAGTAGGACATTAAATAATTTAGTATTTATATTTATATAGAATTTTGAATAATTTAAAAATTTTATTTATTTCAAATTTTTATTTAAGTAAGATATAAAAATTTTAGGATTTTGAATAATTTAAAATTTTTATTTATGGTTTTATTTAAGTAAAACATTGAATAATTTAGATTTATATTTATTTAGAATTTTAAATAACTTAATTTTTTTATTTAATATTTTTATTATAATTAAGACATCAAATAATTTAGAAATTGTGTTTATTTCATATATTTATTTAAGACTTTAAATAATTTAGGATTTTGAATAGTTTAGGGATTTTATTTATTTCGTATTTGTATTTAAGTAGGATATTAAATAATTTAATATTTATATTTATTCAATATTTTGAATAATTTAAGAATTTTATTTATTTTAAGTTTTTATTTAAATAAGACATTAATTTAAGATTTTTTATTTAGAATTTTTAATAATTTAAAATTTTTATTTATTTCATATTTTTATTTAAGAAAGTCATTAAATAATTTAGAATTTATATTTAGTTAGGATTTTCAATAATTTAGGAATTTTATTTATTTCAAAATTTTATTTAAGTTAGATATTAATTAATTTAGGATTTGTATTTATTTAAAATTTTGAATAATTTAAATCTTTATTTATTTTTATTTAAGTAAGACATCAAAGTAATTGATAATTTTAATTATTCATTACCACAATAACGTAACTTTTTCTACAATAACTCATTTATAAGTTATTCATTTCAAACGTAATAATGTAACATACTGGTGGTTTAGTATGAGAAAAAGCAAATTTAAGAATCAAATCTAAACTTTGTGTTGTTATGGCTAATTCAACCATCAAAATTTTTGGCATAGTTTTCTTCGTTGCCCTTGCCCTTATTTCTCAATGTAATGTTTCCTTCAAATGTATGGATTTCAATTTTCTTTTTCATATTTTTGTTCATAACTTCTTCTTCTTTGCATCATGATGTTAGGCTATGGTGAATGTTATCCATGGGATATCGTTACAAGCCAAAAGAGAACAGGAGTTAAAATACAAGGAAAACCAGAATGGAATGTCACTATCACCAATAAGTGTCCATGCCCAGTAAAAAATGTGGTTTTGAGTTGCAGGGAATTTCAATCTATTGAACCCATAAACCCTTCAATCTTGTCAGTTCAAGGAGATTTGTGTCTTGTTAATGCTGGTCAACCTATTTATAATGACACTATCCAATTCAAATACTCTAGGGATACCATAGTCTTATTATTTACCAAGTCCTTTGACTTATTTTGTTCTTAAATGCATCATATAAGCATTTAAATCTTCACTTTATTTATTATTGTTATTTGCTTTACAAGCATCATAGTTCTTCAATAAAACATTGGATTTGCTTCTTAATTTCCTTCTGCCATTTTTATGCTACATGGAATACTATAACTTGCATTGATAGCTTTACTTGCAATCAATATTAAGATCTCTCAAACAAAAATTAACTTCTAGACTAAGACTTAGGTTTTATCATTATTCGACTCATTCATGTCTTAATAATAATCTCCATTTTTTATCATTAAAAATAATATTAACTTTATAAAAAAAAATATGTATATTGTTTTCTATCTGATCGTCTCATTCACTTGGTTCTTTTGAAAATAAAAAAAGAGACAATTTTTTATAGATATGATGTTGAGTTCATATTTTAATATGTTGAAGAAAAAAAAATTCTTTTTAAGTGCACCGTATATTCTAGTCATTAGAAGGGATTAGAGAAGATATAGGATTATAATTTTTAGAACATTAATCAAAGCTAGTATAATCATGGTATCATCAAATGTAATAAGAGATCAAGATATCACAACATAATATCAAAACATCATATTATTAAAAACAACTAGGCATAACATTCTTAGGAAACAATTGTTGTAGAGCAACAACATATCATAAAAACAAATGTATATATGATCATAGTGACATACATTATTTGTGTAAGTATGTTTAATCAAATCTTAGATAAACAAAGATAGACAGTATTAGAGCGTAAAAACTAAACATATCTCACAAGAATAAGATTATCAGAGCATGAATATCATCGGAAATAGATAGATATCAAAACATAAAGGATTGAGGTATCAGAGTATGAATGATGTAGCTTAAAAGATATATGACAAGTTGCAAGCATATATTAAACATGTGTTAGATTTAAGAAGGAAAAACTTCATGCATTTATGACATACAATAAATTGTAAGATGGTTATGCATATAGGTATAAAGATTCCTATTAGTTCATATGCAAAAGAATGTACATACAAAAATTCTATACCATTGTCTATAGTTTGTGCAAATGTACAAAAAGAATACAAGTTTATGGCCTTGTTACAAAATTGTAGACATTTTCTCTCCCTTTTGTTATAATAAAAAAGGTTGGCACATTCGACTAATTTTGGAGGTGAAGGTCAAGGTGGCAATTGCTTTGTTAAGGCTTGTGTTTAGGAGGGTGAAAGTGAGTTTGTTTAGGGTGTTTGAGTTGGTTGGGTCAATTGAAGAAAGTGGGGGTTTAGACTCTTTGGCACCAATAATTTGAAGAACCATGGTTCACATCTAATCAATAAAGAATCTTACTAATGAGGTCAACTTTTCTCACTAGCAAGAATCATAAGCTTCGAGTATTGATTGGACTTGGACGACAATGGTGTATGTTCATTGTGACAATGATGCTTATGATATAGTTTGAACACACAAAGGTTTAGATCTTGTTGAGTCAGAAGATACAACATTATTGGTTTTGACCATAACAACTTCTTGAAGAGCTTTGGACTTGGCATCCTTAAGTGTGAGCTTCAACATTTGATTTAGCCTTTCTTAGTTGCAACTTCAATGTCTACTAGGACTTTGACATGTGCTTCTATAAGACACTCAAGTTCAACATGAATTTGAAACTCAACTTCTTTAATGCTTCTTCTCTCTACATAGTGCAAGCAACCTTAACTTTCTTTTAGATTCTTAAGATTAGAAGATATGTTTGTGCATTAAAGAGCTTGCAAAAGTTAGAAATGACTAAGTTGGTTGGTAAATAGTCCCACAACAATGAGTTGGACACTCTTGAGCACTAAGGTCGTTTTGAGCACTAAGGTTGGTGAATGTTTATGTATAGTGCTAACCATGACAAACTTTAACATAAATTTTGGTTAGGGGTGTCATGAAGTTTTTGTCTTGGTGTATAATGCTCTAATCATAGATAAGGTGAGTGATGGTTGGTTTAGAAAGGGTTGGTGATAAGTGCTTTAGGTGGCTTACCTTGGAAGTTTTAGGGGTTGAAAGTCTAGAGGGATAAAAGAAGTGTAACCAAGCATTGAATTCATAAAATATGGTGTTTGGATGCACATGGATAAGCTATGACTTTTGTTTTTGTGAAATATTGTAGGATAAAATGAACTAGCTATGACTTTTGTTTTCATTAAATATTGTAAGATAAGATGAACTAGCTCTTTGAAATCGTTTTGGTATAGAAAAATGTTTGAGTGGTTAATGAACATGACTACAAAGAAGAAAATGAAAGGGTAGAAGGATAGGTTGACAACATACCTTCCTACTGGTGTTGTAGAAAGGATTTTGTATCATTGTTGACTACACACTAGTCTTAACTAAATGAAACATTATGTCTACTATTACACAATTAACTTATTTTCGATGTATTATGTTTTGGAGCATACTAATACAAAATTATCAACACAAATATTATATTCCATACCAATCTTTCCAATACCTACTAGCTTGCAATTTGTTGTTTCCTTTGAATATTATGTTTCCTCCTTAGCACTTCTTCCAGTCTAAGATCATAGACCTTTCTCTTTTCTTACTACTGAGAACATCTACAACTAAAATTGTTTCTTTCTTCATTAGGTACCCAAATGAACTTGTATCCTCTCTTGTTAGTTGGTAATGTGTGAAAGCATTGAATGTGTTGTGCTAGTGATAGATGTATGAGGTTTGGTCGTCTCTTTCTCAAAACTTAATCATCTTTTATCATATGATTTTTAAGTCAATGAACTTAAAAGATTCTTGTTAGTTGGGAAATGCTTGAAAGCATTATGTGTTGTGCTTGTGAGATACATGAAGTTTGTTCGTCTATTCTTCAAAACTTAAACATTATCATATGATTTTAAGTTAATGAACTCAAAAAATTCAACCTATTTTTTTTTTTTTAGAGTTTCAATGAACATGTTGTTAAGGCTCTTGGATGTTCTAAAAATTGTAACCTATAATGTCCATAAATTAGAGAATACTGCGTAAGAATCTTATCAATATAGTTATAGTTAAAATACCTAATTTGGAATAGGCCCATGCTGCTATGTCATATGTTTTTAATACACTTTTGTATGCTTTTATTTGTGTTTATATTAAACAACTCATATTAAATAACATCTTTGAGATAAATTCATCATCTTTTTTATAGGACTTTAATTCTCATTTCTAACAATATCTATCATATCAATATGATATGTCTTAAAAAAATTGAATCATGTGTCGTACATTGAGAAAATCTTAAAAAGTCTTAAAACACAAACCAACTCCCTTCTTATGTTTTAATATGTTTTCCACAAATTATGTTTTAGTTAAATCAAAAATTGTTTTCACTAAACTCATAAATGGTTCATTATTTAAAGTAATAATATGCTGTCATAAAAATATGTTTATTATTTGTTTCACATATGATCAAATATATCAAGTTTAAGTAGATTATTTTGATAAAAAGTTTTCACGTATTTTGTAAATAATTAATTATCTTAAATAATAATGATCATGTTAAGCAATTTTAAAAACTATAGTTTTGCACAATAGATTGTGTAAATGGATTATATTAATTCAAGATAGTTTTTAGGTTCCATGAAGAAAAAAAATAATTTATTGTAATTACTAAGTATTAGAATATTTCAATCAATAACTCCAAAACTCTTTGAAAAGAAATTTCTTTTAATTTCTCTAAATTAACACATTTTTAATATTTTTCAAAATAAGAATTATGTAGTTATCTGAAAAGAGGTTGTTGAACAGATTTGCTCAAAAAACAATAAGTTTTTTTAACATGCTATAAGCTTTTTATTGTAAAACTAGTATAACAATATTTGAGTTATTTAGGTATACATAATAGTTTAATTTAATAAAAAATCTATGTAAGGTTATACGAACTAATCGGTAATAAATTCGTATATAATCAAATCAGCATAAAAAGTACTTTGTTTTCACTTTTTTTTTTTTTTTTTTTTTTTTTATTTTTATTTATTTTTTTTTTTTAAATTTAATTTTTTTTTTTATCAGTATTTATTTTTTTTGTATTTTTTTATTTTTTTTAACACATTTTTAATTGGAAGGTTCATTTTTTGTTGTAATTTTATTTTTTTTTTTA
>Ga0099825_1003493_pt1 | contig 20927 bp, 13 predicted proteins | sample SiratroredBW_FD_76838 | JGI IMG/M metagenome (GOLD analysis project Ga0099825, IMG submission 76838) | Root nodule microbial communities of legume samples collected from California, USA - Siratro red BW | ecosystem: Host-associated > Plants > Roots > Nodule | place: USA: California | collected... | reverse complement strand
ATATATAGTGTTTTTTTTATATTATATTTTTAAAAAAAAAAAAAAAAAAAATAAATATATTAAATATATATATATATATATATATATATATATATATATATATATATATATATATATATATATATATAAGATAAAAAATAAAATAAAAAGAGTATTTTTCTCCTATTTGACTTTATTATTGCATATATAAATTTCTTACTATTTAATACTAGGCAATAACTAAAGTATTAGTAAGATACCCAAAACTCAATTACTACAATTATAATAAAATATGTCTTTTATGTCATCGTGCAATTGTAAATGCTTTGATTGAAGTTTCCAACCATTTTCCTTCCCATAGTTGATTGATTTGTACAATGTATATTTAATTTTTTCTGTTTGTTTGGGTTAAAGTTCTCCCACTCAGTGATGAAATTTAGAGTCCCTATGATTGTGTTGCCACCTCTCCATCATTTCTGATGCCCCATGCTTAGGTTGAAAGGCCACCAAGCTTCCAAAATCCATGTAGGAAATATTACCAAAGAAAATTGTCTCTCTATTTTACACACTATATGTTTGCCAATGTGGCTTCACAGATTCAGGTTGAAATTTATTCAATTAGATTGAGAAAAAAAACTTTTATGTGCTCTATTTTATGGATCTTTCCATTCTTGAACATGTATCTAAAAATTTTCTCCTCTACCCGATTTATTGTGACATACCTACGCAGCATACTGCATCATATATAGGAAATTTACAGTTTTTGGTCTATTTTTGTCAAACTGATATAACAATCTATGTATCCCATCAAGTTTTTGGCTTGCATTAACCTTACATCTAAATATGTTCATCACTTTGATGTTGCATCTAATACAACGAATCTCAGATTTTAGGTTGATATGCTTATATGTGAATCAAACACCAATTTTATTTTTGTATGTTTTAAATATAGGTTTTCAAACAGATACACCAATCAAAATAGGAAAAAATTATCTTTTTCAACCCCTTATGCGTTTGTTAAAATTTCCTCCCCGTTTGTTATGACATCCATGAACATTATATCATTTAGGTGGTCCAGTATTCTTTTTATTAATATCATTCATATCGTTTTCTATATTATATTTTCATTTTCATTTAAACCTGATAAAAATTATTTAGAATTTTATTATGTACAATTGTTTGAAGATATGTCCATTTATGACATATGTTCAGCTAGTTATTTTGTATTCCATAAATAAATGTTAAATAGTTTCTTCTCATTTTTTACATAACACAGACAATTTATAGGGGACCAACATTCCTTTTTGCTCTAAGTTGTTCCTATAGTTGTTATCTTTTTCCAACTTAGTCTCTAAATAAAGTGTTTTACATTTGGGATTGTCCATGTTTTTCAATTTGTAGTGTAAAAGCAATCTTCCTCACTACAAATATTCTTCCTTAAAATCTTATATGACTTTATTGTGTAATTTTTCAATATATATCGCCTTTCAATTTCCATTCATCTAGACCATTTAATTGTATTGGAACCTTTGTTAAATCATGTCTGAAAGTCTCAACTTGATATAATTCCTAGATAAACCAATCTCTCCTTTATGTAAGGTTCCACTCTCAATTGTTGTTATTTTATTTTTCCATATCAAAAATATTTGTCGTCTTTATGAGTTAAATTATTGTACAACTTTAGATATTTTTTAACTAATATTATTTCATTATTCTATCTATCTATCCAAAATTTGGCATATTTCACCCTTTCTACTCTCTAGATGATAGTTATAAAACCATTTTTATCTTGTCCATCTCCCCACATTTTCTTCAGATCCTTCCATCAAACAATTTTTTTGGATCATTGTACCTGATTGAACTGCTTTGACTTTAATATTTTCTTTCAAATTTCTGTACTTTCTATTGCAAATTTCCATTTCCATTTTGTTGGTAAAATTTTATTGAAGCTTTGTATATCTATATATCCAACCCTCTTGATTTTTTAGGTTTATTGATTAAAGACAAATTTACCCATGCTATTTTATTTGTTTTGCATCCTAACCCTTTGTCTTCGTAATTTCCTTATTTTATTTACTATCAATCTTTTTGGAACTTTGAAAAATGATAAGAAGGATAGCTTAAATTAAGAAAACTCTTCAAATAAAAAGTTAAATGTCTATCCTGCCAACATCACGATCTCTTGGTAATATTTTGTAGCATGTTATCTCACGTCTTTATCTTTTTCGGATTATCCACTATTGAAATTCCTAAATAAGTGAATGAAATACTCATTCCTGAACAATTTAAGATAACAACAAAGTGGTCTAATTGGTTTTCTTCCACCTCAATCCCACCCAGCCTAAACTTTTATAAAAGTTAACTTTAGATAGATACCAATTCAAAATATCTTAAAGACTATCTTTAGAGTTAGGATAGTTTGTATCTTATCTATCACAAATATCTATACCTCATTTTTTTTAACACTCTTAAATTCTTGGTTTATCTTGTGATACGAACTAGTACCTCTACAACAATTATAAAGAGAAAATATATTAGGAGGTCACATTGCGTAATATCCTTAGATGGTCTAAATGGTTCAATAAAACTTCCATAAGCCAGTATTGATGTGATACTTAAGATAAGTAGACTGTAGTCCATGTAATCCACAGGCCCAACATTTCCAACAGGCTCTCTAATCCGTATAATAAAATATAGCGAACGGGCGTGGCGAGTAAAGCTTTTGATATTAATGGTTGCAATTGTAAATGCATTCATGCCTAACCTACGTTATCTAGTTGTTTCCTCGTTGTAGGCGCCACGCCACGAAACAACAAGATGTACCAATCATCTCAACTTTTTCATTTTCATCTAATCATAAAGTATCACACAAGTTAAATATTACTCACATTAACTTTTATCACCATTACTATATCCTTTACGTTTGTTCTGTATCAATGCAAAGCAGTGAAATATTCGATACAATACTCCAAATTGATCTTGCAATTGTCAAGAGATTAAGAATGAGAGCCCTTGTTATTATCCTTTACTGGTAGGTTGATATAATATGTTTGAGTGCATGAAAAAGTGTAGTATTCTGACGTTATTCAATACTTATATGCTTGTATTGATTGGTTCTCCACTTAACCTGAATTTATACATAACATGTTAGGTATGTGAGTTTACTACAACCCTAATATGTGGATCCAAAATAATAGATAAAGAAAGTTGTTAATGTTGGATAATAGTTTTTCCATTAACAGTGCATGAAAAATTGATTATGAATATTTTAAAAAACGCAGCTCAGTGTTTATAATGGTTATGGGATGACAGAGAGGAAATGGAGTTTTTGAGGCACATGTGCATTTGGCGCACGTCACACGCATGCAGGTTGCATTGGAAAAATAATATAAATAGGTGTGATCGGAAGGGAGAAGAAAGAGGGTAGTGAGAGATGAAGGAAGTGAAGAAGAAAATAGTGATCCTGGTTCCATATCCCGCACAGGGACATGTGACTCCCATGCAAAACCTAGGCTGGGCCTTCCTGGCCCAAGGATTTCACCCTCTCATTGTCCTTCCCCACTCTATTCACCGCCAGATTCACCGTGAGGAGGAGGAGGGGATGAAGTGGGTGGGCCTGGCCGATGGAGTGGGCCAGGAGGAGGAGGAGAAGAGCCCAGATTTCTTTGCGATAGAATCGGCGATGGAGAAGAGCATGGGGAGTGAGTTGGAAGGGGTGATAGAGAAGGTGCGTGGAGAGGGTGATGAGGTGGCGTGCGTGGTGGTTGACCTGTTGGCATCTTGTGCCATAGAAACAGCCCACCGGTGTGGCATCCCTACGGCTGGATTCTGGCCGGCCATGTTCGCCACATACCTCTTCATTGCTTCCATTCCTCTCATGCTCCGCCGTCGCCTCCTTTCTCACACCGGTATTCCCTTCCATAACCAATGCAATACAATAACTTTTTTTTTCTGTAACACTTCTCACAACACGTTTATACGTCAGATATAACATCATCTACAACTCCTCTATCGTATCATATCATATCTTTCACCCCCTTCAAAGTCTACAATATTTTATTTAATAATTCAATATATATTTTAATTAATAACTTAACATTTTATTAATATAAAGAGTTGTGAAATGGAAGTAAGATAAAATATGAGCTGTAAAAATAATTTTTCCCAAATTTTGTGTCGGTAAAAATTAAATAAAAGTAATATTGGTGCTTTCTTTATTTTAAATATTCAAATTTTAATCATAAAAGCTTTACAAAAATTAATCCGAACTTTTACAATGTATTTATTTTAAAAGTATAAGTTATTCCCATCTCAATTCTGTTCATATAATATTATTAAAGTTAATTACTGAGATATTATCTCTTTCGAAATTCCTTTAAGAACAAAATTAATGTGAAAATAAGGAAAAATAATACTCTTTTTCTTTTCTTTTCTTGACTTGGTGTTTATTTCAAAATATTCAATAGTTTCACGTATACTCATCTGTGAATATATTTTTCTCCCTACCATAAACGTGATACTTTGAAACACAAAACAGAAAATAACTTAAATGGTTGTCTTAAATGCTTTGAATCACATGTTGTCTTAGAGTGGAATTCGAAATAAAGTTAATGACACTTTGCTGCCTTTTGTCCCTACATCTTATATGCTAAGGTTATTATTATACTGCAATATTTAGTCTTTTTTCAGTCACTCTTTTCCGTCCAAAATGTGAGATTCACACTCAATATTTTGCACTTGTTTATGATTAGAAGTCCGAGGTTCAAGTGACGCGCGCGTGCTGATAATGACATGAACATCAATAACAGGAAATAATGTCGGATATTAGAGAATCCCTACGCAGTCAAATTATATGTTATTTTGAAGTCCCTCTTAGGCTATTACTACCACTATTTGCCTAATTGATGAGGACTACTTAGATAGAGAAACGGAAAAGAATTTTGATTTACGAAGGATATTATCATCTATCTAATTTTGTATTTAATACCCTTTTTGCAGGACTTCCGCAACGTGAGGGGAAATTCAGCCTTCATCCAGAGCTGCCGGTGATTTCAACCGAGGATCTACCATGGCTTGTTGGAACAGAAGCTGCAAGGAAAGCAAGATTTAAATTTTGGAAAAGAACTTTGGAGCGGTCAAGAGCTCTGAAATGGCTGCTGGTGAATTCCTTTCCCGATGAAAGCAAACTTGAATTGGCAAACAGGAAGTTCAGTTCAGAAGGTTGTCCACGTGTGTTGCCAATAGGCCCTATCTGGAGGAATGGGATAGCAAAAAGTGTGAGCTTTTGGGAGGAAGATTTGAGCTGCTTGAAGTGGCTGGAAAAGCAGAAGAGAAACTCAGTGGTATACATCTCATTCGGCAGTTGGGTGAGTCCAATTGGGGAAGCAAAGCTCAGAAATTTGGCAGTGGCACTTGAGGTTTCAGGTAGGCCCTTCATTTGGGTATTGAGGTCGAATTGGCGCGAAGGCTTGCCAAATGGATTTTTGGAAAGGGTTGAGAAAGAAGACAGAGGCAGAGTGGTGAGTTGGGCACCCCAGAAGCAGATTTTGCAGCACAAGTCTGTGGCTTGTTATATCACTCACTGTGGTTGGAATTCCATAATGGAGGCTTTACAGTTCAAAAAGAAACTGGTGTGCTACCCTGTGGCAGGGGACCAGTTTGTGAACTGTGCCTTTGTTGTTGAGGTTTGGAGGGTAGGTTTGAAACTGAATGGGGTGGAGGCAAAGGATGTTGAAGAAGGAATTGCGAGGGTGATACAAGATGAGGAGATGGATGGTCGGTTAAAAATACTGAATCAAAGAATCATGGCCGGTAACAATAACACCGGAGCTTTCATGTTCAAAACCTTCCTAAAAGATCTCAAGAGGGCATCTTCAACAACACATTTCGACCTCACCTCTTGAGTTGAGGTGGAGACTTCTGAAACTATCGACAATGTTATGTTCTTCAGAAGGAATAATAAACACTCCACCTTGTCCTTAGGCTCTGTGATGGCCATGTCTATTTCACTTCAATCTATGTATATTTTTAATGGAAGTAAAGTAATAATAATAATTTCCCCTTTGTGTGTATTATAAGATATTACAAAATTTTGATTTCGCTGCACTTGGTTGAACTTGTGTTGGTGGGTGTTATATTGATGAGTATTTTTTTTTTCTCCGTTAAGTCCTGAGTTGAGTAGCTAAAATAAAAAGCGCATCCAGACCAGATATGGTCTAGCTGTTTTTCTCAAGCACGCAAAGCTCAATTAACATGTTTCAGTGAACAAAATAAAAACTGTCATAATAAATATATATATGTATATATATCTTCACTAATTTTTCTCGTTGGTCCTTTGAGAAGTTTTTCGTTTCTTTCTCCTCTGCAGGAAGTTCTGAAGTGATTTCTTTATGGAGAGGTGTGGCGAAATATGTACTAATAATGCTTCAGAACGCAAGCTTGTGCTTTCCACCATTTCTCGACTTGCCAACCATATTATCACTCTTGCCTGCATGCATATATGTTTCCATTTTAGACTAAGCATTTTGTTTACAACCAATCATTTAATTTAACCCCATCTAATTTTAATTAGCAAAAATTGGATTATTATTTTCTCTGGTTTTGTGAGCTAAATGCCCATTGAATTATTTTCCAGATTTAGAGAAAAGATAAAGCACACTTCTTTTATTTTCTAACTTTTTTTTTTTTAATACCATTATCAATAAGGGAAGAGAACAAAAAAGCACATTTCAAGAAAGAACAACTCAGTGAAATAAATTTATCATTAGGCATGATATTTATCAATCCTTTCTTTCACTTTTATGAATGGCCTTAAAAAGATTTACATTATTTAATTCTTTTGTGGCTTGATTATTAGTAGAAAGAGAATATAACTATTTTAAATATTTCAATAAATATAATATGATGAAATAGAACATGTTTACTCACAATCTAAGTTATTTACTATTTTAGTATCCACTGTAAAATATCCTTTTAAAATAAAATTGCATGAAAAGGAAATATATAGTTGTATTTGCTCAAAAGGTTTCGGGGGACATGCTTCCAAGCACATATTTGATAACACTAACTGAATAAATAGTTACTTTTTTTAATATTTTTTAAAAAATAGCAAATATGTCTTTAAAATAAGTTAATGAATCAAACATTTGTTTGAAAAGAAAAAAAAAAGGGTAGAAAGAAAGAAGCTTATTATTAGGGAGATATTAATTACCTGAAGTTCTGTAGTGTCAAAAATGCAGTGGCGTTCATTATGAAGAATAGCTGCAAGTTTATTGTGTATGTTGAACGTCCCATTCCTACAAGTATCTTGCAGAAAAGGAGGAATTAGTGAATAACAACGAAGTGCATGTGTATACACAATAGTTGATACTATGAACAAAAATATTGAAAAGAAAGAGTGGAGGTTGCTTGCTTTGAAGTATGAGAAGAGGAAGAATGAAGACGAAGATCCAGATAGCAGTTTCGCTTCATATATTAACTGGAAAAGTGAAAAATGGAAGTATATTGGAGAAGTGAAAAAAAAAGACAGGAAGAGACAGAGATTTGAAGGTTACACAAATATATAGGTATAAAAGGGAAAGAATAAAATAGAGTTGAAAAAATAAGAGTGTGTGGGAAATGAGTTACACATGGCAAAACTATTGAATATGGTTAGAGATATTAGGTAGGATAGGTGTTATGAATGTGCCTTTTCATGTGGGTTCTATAACATGACAGCTACCATTGTTGGCTCTTCCAAAGTGTATTCTTGCCCAAATGGGAAATTAGGCCACTTGGTCGACCTTACTTGGTTTCACTTTCTCTGTGTAACCTCCTCTTTCTGCATTATATGTGTCTTATACGTCCTCCCTCCATTTTCTATCGCGTGATGCAATTCATTTCAAAATCACATTTTTCACTATTTCCTTCCATTCTCAACTATCATAACTACACCCTGTTCTTATTTTTCTGTGCTTCAACTTTATACCCAACAAAAATGCGCACAATCTAAGACTTATATTGTTTATATTTCCTTTTTCCTTGCAACTCCTTTTTTTTTAATTTTTTTCTATCACATTCTTCATCTTCATTTGTGTCTCGTATGATATAAGTGGTGTGAATTTTAAGTAGAAACGTAGTCTGTTAAAACTGAACCTCATCAAACAGTAGATGCTTTTGCTGCTGGCATGTGAACAGTGTCTAAGTGTGCTCATGTGTCACGTTCCACGTGTGTGTGTGTTATGAAGTCGTGCATGGTTGTTCTACTTGTTCACAGAGAGTGAAATATCTTAAGAATCATGTGCTGCACTTTATCGGCCTAATATCCTAAGATATTTTGAGCCTATGGACATCTGTAGCATGTAGGCCTGACTTTTGGGACAAATGGGTTCGGTTTAACCTCATTAATTTCACTACTCCAAACTCAATTTAATCTTTTAAAATTCATATTTAACTTTTTCATTTAATGGATTAGTTGTGTATGAGTTATTGCATTCAAATTTAGATATATATTTTTTTAGAGAAAATATAATTAAACTTTTAATTTTACTTGCCCATACCAGTAAATGAAATAAATATATAAGATCCGTCATGAAGGCAATTTGTGCATGATTTTGATAATTACTTTTGTAATAAACTATGATTTTATCACTAATTATTAAATTTCAATAAAAATAAGGCATACCAAATGCCTGTTAGGAAAAATTACTGATAATTTCGTTATGCTCAACAAACAGCATTTACGTATATGTAGAGGCTAAGGCCTCCCCGCAAAAAAGATGGTGGCATAAATGAAAATTATTCTTTTTAACAATTCCATAGTTTCGTGTTTGTCTGATTCCTTTTATTGCTGGACATTAATTGGCAGTTCATAATCTCCTTTGTTTTTTTTAATGGATATTTTGGCGCCTGCCATTTTACATAAGACTGCATAAATTTTGTGATAGCTATGCACAATTTTTATAGTGTGATTAGTTAATTTCTCTTAGGTTTACCTTTCCATTTTCCAATTTAATAAACATCAACGGGAACCGCTTACCTGAAATTCATTGCTTTCTGGTAGACACCTCACTACTTTTTTCTTTATTTTTCATACGGGTAGCTTTTCGACTAACAAATTTTCATTTCATTCAGGTGTTTCATCAAATTGGTTGGATTACATTATAAGATCGTTTGTCAGTGAAAGGAAAGAACATAACATACGAAAGTCACGTTTAACTATGTTAATGGTCCGTTCAAATCTTGGTTCACACCTTTAAGTGGAAATCCTGATGTCTGAATGTAATGTAGAACATTAAGTTAAAAAAGAACAAAATTCTGATCTCGTTGTATCAACTGTTGCCATGATGCTGCGGCAGTTCTACTGTCGTTGATGTTCTCATTGATTTTCCAGTCCCTGTTGCTGCACATGCTCTCGATGCTGCTGCTCTGCCATGTTAACATTATCGATGGAGGATTGAATCCTCCTCCTACTTCTCCATCCAATGAATTCCATAAGCAGATGGTTTACGCTTATTGCAATCCCAAACCCAATGAATGAGGAAAGGAGAATCGAGAGAACTGCATTTAAATTGAGCTACAAAAGTGAAAAAAGAAGCATGTCAAAATATATTTATTTATTCTCACCGAGTCCCAAATATCTTCAAGAAGTCAAGCTAGGAACTATATCATCTTACAATAGTATAAAATACATGAGCTAAGAGGATAAGAAGTGCAAACTGGAAGCAGGCATAGGCCCAAACGAAACTCCTGCTCACTGCACCACAACATCATCACTCGTGTTAATGAGAAAATAATAACTAGGTATCATATGGTCTACAACACAGGGATTAAAGCAACTTCAGAAGGTCTAATGAGCGGGAAAATTAGAGTATCGGTCTCGTTCTAATCAATTTCAATGTCTGAAACAATAGACTATGTCAACTTCGTTTACAATTTTATCCTTTTTATAATATCCTAATCAGATATTGCGGGAGATAAAATTTGTATCTCTGAACCCACCGGACTTAACTGTATTCCCCCATTTGCCAAAACCAAAAAAAAAAAAAAAAAAAAAAACTGTTTCTTTGAACTCACCAGACTTAACTGTAACCCCCCTTTGCCCAAAGCCAAATACTTGAAAATGCATTCTTCCTTGATAAACCACACTTAGACACTCGGGGTGTTTGGTAAGGGGGTTCTTTTAAGTTTCCCGACCAATCTTAGGTTGAGAGTGTTAAACTCCTTTGTACAGACCTTATTACTTTTTCAATTATTTTGGTGGTAGGGAAAGCTTACATAAGGTATGATATTTACAGGTCTACTGAGGAAAGACATACTAAAAAATAATTCCTAGTCAATGGAGGCCAAAACAATTGTGGTTAGATGTTTATATGAATCTACTTTAGTCCCACATTTGCCAATTATAATGCATTATTACTTTTAGTAGAATATTTGTCAATTTTCTTTGCATGTCCATTTTACAATTTCATAATTGATTTTAACTGTTATCCTTATCTTTAACCATAACCTGCTCGCTTAAAAAAATAAAAACATAGCCTGCAATTCCATAATAACCTACGAGCTGATTTAGCAACACACTAGTAGTAATTCTTTCCAACATTTGAAAAGAGTGTTAAGGAATGTATTGCTAACATTCCTCTAACCTTCTTTTATATATCTGAGAGTTATACTTTAATACAATTCATTTCGTGCTTCATAAATAATATAAATAAAAACCAGCATAGAAATGAAAGCAAAAGGGAAAACTAAGGAAACTTAAAACATAAAATGACTTTGAAATGCTACTACGGACGACACAAGAAAACAACTTTACCCATAGTTGACGCAATCATAGATGAAAAGAGACCTAAAACGCAGGCGAAAGGTAATGAAATGGCAAGAGCACGAGGGCCCAAATCTGAAACCTGGTAAACTAGAAACCATTGGGTCAGGCAAACATTTCACACGTTAAAATGTTAACAAAGGAAGACAAAACTAGAATAAATAAATGAAGTATATACAGAATTATGTCCAAGTGCTCTCATACAAAAAGTATTGTAAGTGTGGCCTTAAATATTAGTAGTAAGTAATAATAGGCAAAGAAACAATATTTTCCTTTACTCCCCAGAACACACTTAGGTAAACAAAAATGAATTATATGCAATAATTAATGAGTAAATTGAATAAACTATAAAATGCAAAAATAATAACATTTTGTTTAAATTTGGTCCTACAAACTACCTAAATAAAGCACTTTTTTCCAGTCCTTCAGCACCAATTATGTGCTCCCTGTTCTTTATGCCTCAAAATAAAGAATTTTTCCTACATTTGTTAAGTGAGAAAATTGCTATACCTCCAGTAAATGAGTTAATACTTTTAAATCACCAATTGACTACAACAAATTGGTGAAAATAAACTTTCATAAGCAAGTTTCTCATATATATGGCAATGTGACCATTGGATGCAGCCAAAATCATAACTTGATGCATGCAGCATTTAGCCAGTCACCATAAATTTCATTGCAGTACAAAGAAAAGCATACCAGTAGTTGCTCTAGAAAACAAAAGTAAGCAAGCATGCTGACCAATATAAGTACTGGTACATCCTGCCAGATCCTGTCATGCGTGAAACAGCCAGAATACATTACAATTAGAAAAGAAGATCACTGGTGATATGTCATAGGTTTTGGTAGAGCTGACAAGAAGATATTTATGTCATTTTAGGAAGAGTATCTTACATTAACATGTTACATTACATGTACCATGTTCGTACTTTTTTTATTTGCTTTAGTTTTTGAGGATTTCTTATCCTCTAGGTTTTGACATGTTTTTTCTCTTAAAAACCAAAGATAAAAACATAAATTAAAAGAAATATATATGATACGATTGTTCAAATTTTGACATAATGATAAGCGCTCAATTCCAACTAACACTCCACAACAAAACAGAAATAGAGAAAGGAAGAATCATCATTTTCTAGAAGTACCTAGACTGATCCTTTTCCAAATGTCTATTCCCAAAACCTATTTGAGCAGAAGTTGTGTTAATAACCACATACCTTGCCATCATGTTATCCATTTGTATCTTAAATAATGTTAGTCCTACTAAGTCTTAAACCACCTCCTTACAAGTAAAAACATGATTATTGTAGGGAATGATGAAATAAAGAAATTGACTGTAACTCAATTTGAAATGAAAGACCTACTTTTCCTTAAAATAGAGGTTGTTTATTATCAAGAAGTAAAATTTAAGCCTAACTCAACCTTACAAAAGCGGCTTGTAAAGTAAGGTTTGCATCCATTTATATTGAAAGGTCTCATCTCTTAGTTGATGTGGGATCTCCAACACACACCCTCACGCCGGGACTGCTCAACTCATGCGTGGGACTATAATGTTTAAAGGTGGTTCGATAACGGCTCGATAGTGGGTGGCCCAACAACCGTGCTAGGATAGGCTCTGATACCATATCGAGAAGTAGAATTTAAGTCTAACTTAACCTTACAAAACCAGCTTGTAAAGTGAGATTTGCACCCATTTATAAACTATTGAAAGGTCTTATCTCTAGTCGATGTGGGATCTCCAACATTTATTACAAAAATGAGACTTTTATCTTCGAAAGAAAATATGTACTTATCTTCTCAAAAAAACAAGCTAGGAAGTAGAACTTCATGAGTTCCTATTGAACAAAATCATAAATTGGCAGGTAGGTGAAGTGAGCTTCCACTAGAAAAAACCCAATATCAAAGATTGGTAGGCAAACTTATTTATGTATCACAAATGAGTTCAAACATTGTTTATGCAGTTCAATTAATGCATGATCTGAGAGAAAGACAGTACTCTCTAGGAAAGAAGACACTTTGACCCTAAAGATATATTTTAATGGAGACTATGCAAGTTCTATTAGTGGTAGAAAATCTACCATTGGATACTATGTGTTTCTTGGAGAAACTTTGGTGATACTAAGAAACAAAAAACATGATAGAGTATCTCGTTCTAGTGCAGAACTCAAGGTATGTGTGAGGACTCTGAATGAAGATCATACTTCATACGTTAAAGTAAAGGATGAAATCCTTATTCAATTGTACTATGGTAAGTAGTCAACCATGAGCATTGCCCATAATCTAGTCCAACATAATCGAATCAAACATATTGAAATTGACAAAAACTTCATAAAATTAATCTTGACAGGGGCGTAGTGGTTACAACCCATATCCCTGCAGGATTTCAAATAGAAAATATTTTCACTAAAGAACTTCCTCAAAACAAATTTCAAGATCTTGTAAGCAAGTTGAGAATGAGTGGTATTCATTTACCGACTTGAGGGGAATTGTTGTAAATAGCATATTATTAGAATAAAAATATTCTTAATATCTCCATAGTAATTAGGAAAAAATATCTTAAAAATCTTCCTATTCATTTCAACATGTTTTTATTTCCTTATTTAAAAGGTTTTTAATTATTACATGTAGAGACTATGAGACTTTGATGTGTGTGATTGTTATCAATAAAATAATTCTTTACCCTCTTGTATAGTTCAAGTATTTTCGTTCAAATAGTGATAAACAACTTTTCCTCCTTATGAATTCAAGGGAGTTTTCCCTTGGAGATTTTATATCTAAGAAATGTTACTATTTGGCTTCTTAGGGTAGGGTTAAGATAAGAGAACCACGCAGTTAAATATTCTACCAGACATCTCATACTACTTACTTGATGTGGGACTAAGACACCCCGTAATACCTAAGTTCCATGCAGGTTATCAAGCAAGGTACCCTTGAGCGTGATCCCCGGGGGCTATGGTATATTCATGGTTCACTTGGATATGTTATCTCCATTGCCTAGGTCAAGAGCATAGAGGGGGAAGTTTCTTGGGGTTATGCTGCTCTATAATACTTTGGTATAGTGGAGAACTCTTGGGCGAGACTTAAGGACCGAAAGTACATCTAGTTCACCAAACTCCTTATTTCTATGTGTATGTTTTATTTTGTTATATGGGATTAAGGGTTTTGGACTTAATATTTTGCGATCAAAGGTTTAGCACTAAAACTTTTTCAAAAGAACTCAATTAGCCTCCTTCAAGAGTTATTGAGGTCACTTGGTTAGGATTATTCTTTGTAATCCTTTCCTTGTATTCTTTATTTTCCTTAAAACGAAAAGAAGATGCCAAGCAATAAGAGCATATCTTACTGCAACCTACTCATATGCGTGCAAGTAAACTGAAGCTGCAGCGTTTCATCATAACAACCCCAAATTGTTAAGATCTACAACTTTATATAGTTTTATAATCAGCCCAGCAGCCCTAATATCATAGATAAACCAAATAAGATACTTGGACTTCTAGCCTTGTATATTCTAATAGATGTCAAAGTCTGGAACACAAGACCTATCGGATAAATATGACAATAACAATTATAGTTTAAGTGCTAATTGAACACACAAATGACAAACACGGACATAATTAATCATACCTGTAATAAACTACTTCTGTCTGCGGTGGCACATATGTTGTCTGCCTAATAGTAGTTTGACGACTGTAAATTTTCAACAGTGTTACAGGGAGGTTTTGGACATCCTCCTTGCAGACATCACAGGTCCTGTTTCCCTTTATACTAAACCACTTCACTGCACATTCCTGGTGAGCAAGTGCAAGATCACCTTTACAACTGCATTCCATCTTAAGTGTATTCCCTCCTTCCTCAAGCTCCACCAAACAAATCCTACAAACTGCTTGTTCTTCTGGAATATCCTCAGTGGCATCTTCAATGGCTGAAAAGGAAAGAACAGAGTGAAAACACACAATGGAGAACCAGGACAGATTTAAGCATATGGTTAACAATACCTAGAGAACAACGAGAATAGAAAATTGATTAAAAAAATAATCATGGTATGAAAAATTCCACTCTCTTATTAACCTGTTGCTATTTAAATATCAAGTAATCCTAACTCACAGAAAAAGACAATCTAATCTATAAACCAAACCCTAAAATCAAAATTGAAAATTAAAATTAAAAGTTAACATCATTATAAACTTCATTCAGGATTATTATTTCTTTCTTTAATTTGGAGAGTCCACTGCAAAAAAATGAAAGGGCTTTCTTTGGATTATATATATCCAGGAAACCTCTATTTCCTTTCCTGTATTAATGTTGCTACTTCCATTTAATTTATGGTTTGGATTATATGGTTTTAGTGCTCAACTCGATATCAATACTTGTTGATTGTCAAAATGACAGAACATTTCAAATTATGCATATCATGAAGTCTAAAAAGGGCACATTTAGAAGAAAACTCAGTAAATTCCATATATTTTGCGGCATTACCTATCTCTGGAACGAAACCACCATCAGTTGAGTTTATACGAACAGTTTGAAGATGTGGCTTTGCTGAAATTACACGAATCAAGCCCGTGGAATCTGTAACCCTTAAACTAGTGGTTTTGCCATTAGCTGGGACTGAAAATGATCGAGTCATCGGCCGAGGAACACCCATTTTCTATACAACAAGGAAAAGGCATATAGTAAGCAACATATGGTATTTTTCACTTAAAAAATGTAAAAAAAGTAAGTACAGTATACAAGTAGTTGTTTTGGCCTTGAGAAAAGAATGAACAGTGGAAACATACACTTGAACCAGAATCACACCGAAAATGTCTTCCATTTGCATTCTGTGAAGCTGAAGTTGCAAATGGAGTAACTGGTAATGAGTGTGCACCTTTTGTTGATGGGGAGATGACCTTATTTTTAAGAGATAGATGAATTGAAGTGGAAGGTCTATCCAAAGGAGCATCTGATGAGGGAGTTTTAGGAACTATTAGACCTGTCCTTTCAATGTCCTGGGAAGAAGTACTTGTCTTGATGCTCCTCTGAGGAAGTAAAGTTCTCATTGAAGACCTGACTTTGGCTGAATTTGGCCTTGGAGGAAGTCCTCTAGTGGAACCAGGACTTGATCGTGAAACTGAAGGACCATCAGTCTTTGCAAAAGTAGAAAGTGCGATATCTAAGGACCATGCTGGTATTTGCAGTAAGGATAGATTAGGTCGTCTTGACTGAGGTATCTTGGGGACCTTGTCACCCTCTTCATTTCCAGTACATCTCTACAATGTCATGCCATCAAAGTAAATTCAGAGCTGGACCTCTCACAATGGCATGGTATTATAATTAATTATTACTTTAATCTATCCAGTTAATACTAAATGGCTAAAACATTGGTAATCTAATGCTAATCAATTGGCAAAAAATAAATATAAAAACAGAGTATATTGCACTGCCACACCTAGACTCATACAAAAACAAGATCTGGAATGAAAAATTAAACGAACAATTAAGTCAGAACAATTATTCAGATCAAACCCAAACCAGAGTTTCTTCTGCGAAACAAAAAATTTATTTAGAGTAACCTGGGAAGGATCTGGCAGAAAATCAGCGTCAAATTGAAGTTCAGCATCAGCACCGTCACCTCTCTTTTCCATCCAAAGAAACGCTTTGGCAAAACTGTTACAGTCTCCGCATCAAATGCCGAAATGGCATATTGTGTGTTATATTTTGATTTAATTATGATTAGCATTATAATAATGGAAGGAAAAGGAGGTGACAATGATGATACCGATCGGAAGAAGGGTTAGGGTTCCTTTGATTCAGATAATTAATTAATTAATTAACGAAAGTGGAAAGATTATTCACTTTTTTGGAGTTGTTAACTCAGGATTATTACCCGCCAACTGCAACTCGTGACATGCCAACTTTATGATCCTTCCACTTCTCCCACGATTCTCCATTTTACGTTTTTTCTCTTTCCTTACTCTGCACTTTGCTCACACACACTTTTCTTCGTCCTCACAGGCCTCTTTCAATTATCTTTTTTCATGTCTGTTTCATGTCACAGATTCACAGCGGCGCCTCAAGCTTTTAAGAGGCCTCGAATAAAAAACATGAAAACTTTTTTAAATTAATAAAATAATTAAATTATTATATCTTTATTTAAAATTTATTTTTGGAACTTTTTATAATATAAAATTATCTATTAAATTATTATAATTAATTTTATTTAAAAGATATTTTTCAATAGATAATAAAGTTAATTTAATTTTTTAGAGACATTATTGATCTTAAATAAGATTTTATTAATTTAATTTTTAAAAAACTTCTTTTAGTTGAAGCAACTGTAATTGTTAACATTATTCTATATATGTATTTGGAAAAGAATTAAGCCATCAAGATCCAATAAATTATTATGTTTCAAATATTTTTCATTCAAAAAAGACTTATCTAAATTTTCTAATTCATTTTTTTTTTATTTTTATAAATTTATCCATAACCCTTTTGTGATTCAACAAAAAGTTTAACTTTTTTTTTTTTGAAGTTTTGAATAACCTTATTCAAATTTTCTAGTTACCATATTTGTATATTTTTATATAAAATTAAAAATTATAATATATATCACACTGAATATAATTTAAAAATATATAAAATAAGTCTAAGTTAAAAAGATAAAACCTGATTGTCAAGACAATAAACTTGATTGTAGAGTTTCAAGTCTCCTATTGTCATATTATCTTTCGATCTTGTCCTTTGGTATGTCTTTAAATATATAATTTGTAACTTCTAAATTCTCTTATTTGAATCTACATAAATTATTTTAAGATTAATTAAACAATAATGAAAAATAAAAAAATTTGGGATCAATTGATTAATCTCATATTATTTTTTAGCTAATATTGATGCACTTAAAAGAAGCAAAAGTGAACACAAATTCTTCCTTAATCAATCTACTGATCAAAGTCTCCAAGCATAAATGCACAATATTGAAAACAAGTTGAAAAATGGAAGGAACAAAGTCACAGAGGAAGAAAGGAGATAAGTGAAGAAAGAAGGAGAGAAGTGGAAGAGTCGGACAATGATAAGGATTCCTAGACTGTTCAATTTTTTTAAATATTATTAATTTATTATAAGAAAGTTTCAAGAATATTATTTATTAAATAGTATTTATAGTACCGATATAAATTTAAAGTCATTAAATAATATTTATAGCACCAATGTAAACTTAAAGTTAATATTTAAATTTTTAACAAAAAATTTGTTAGTATAATTTTAAAATTAGATATTTTTTATTTTATAATAATATGTGAGTATTAAATTTTTTTGAGACCTTGAGACCTAAAGCATATTAAATTTTTTTGAGACCTTGAGATCTAAAGCATATTAAATTTTTTTGAGACCTTTGTGACCTTGAGGCCTAAAGCATATTAAATTTTTTTTAGGCCTTTAAGACCTTGAGGCCTAAAACAGTTGTTTTACCTGCTTGGGCCTTGAGCCACCCCTACAGATTTAATAAATATACATGAATAATGAGATGCCCCTTTTCCTCATCTTTGTACCATGGAAGAACTCATCTTCGTGTGAACAACTTTTTTTTTAAAAAAAAAAAAAAACTACTTAAAAAAATTTATAGAGTTTAATTCCTGTGTATTATTTATTTGTATAGTGTAAAAGTTAATAAATTCTCATTTATACTTTTTTGTTTTGAATAAAAATAATTATTGCTTTTAAATATTAGCACAGCTGTATTTTTATTATAATTTCAAAATATTAAAGTTCAGTTACGCTTTTAAGTATTATAAAGAGTTTTTATATCCTCATGTATATAATAAGTTTATTGATCTGTTTAACAATTATTTTGAAAAAATATATTAATGATGGTTTCTAATTAATTACAAATTTTCAAATTAACCTTTATATAAAAACAAAAGGTGTTTAACATTTAGTTGCTGTGCTTCAAACTAAGACAATCTAACTCTTCATTTTATTATTACTTAAATAAATATTAAAGTAAATGCCGAATTGGTTACAGATTCATTTTCATGAATTTTTAGTATTAAGATTTTCATTTTATCTCTCCATCATAATATTTTGTTAAAGTATAGTTATTATTACTAAGTTGACAATCTTATCATATATTATTACAAATTTGGTATAATTGTCAATCTAAATAAATCAAAAAATAGGAGTTTAATGGTATTTGTTCCCCTTTTTTTTCTCAATTAACTAGGTTCAGACGTCTTAAACTGTGAATTTTGAAGTTGATTTTGGAGATAATAATTAAGTATAGTATTTTCTTTGATATTGTAATAGAAAATAATGGGGTTAATTAACTTATATTTAGGTGATAGCCTATTTCTTTTTTTAGCTCTCTGAGGTTTGAATGGCTCGTAAGCATGTAAATATTAAGGATTCACGTTTTATTATTATTGTTTTTAATTGTTTTTAAGCAAGGAAATGTGTAATAATTAGTTATTAAATCTATATAGGTCACTTTAAAAGTATTAGGGTCGTTCTAATTGAATAATTTTAAGGGATGTGAAGACTCGATAGGGTTCAAATCCTTTAAGGCTACAAATATTATGAATTTATGGCATAAATGAAAAAAAGGGTCTCTCAAATATTTGAATTCAACATAATTTTACAATGATAGTTAAAAGTTAAAGAAATTTTTTAAGTAATAAGCAAGTTTTACTATTTTCAGTACCTAAATTTATTTTTGCAATTTTATGTTTGGTTTTGTATTGAGCGATTATTTATATTTGTCTTACTTTTTTTAGTCACTTGCTTATTTTACCCAGAATTATATCATTCCAGATAAACATGTTTAGTGCCAATGTCAATACACAAGTAAAGATTCATAATAGTGAGTCAAAAAACAACTAGAAAATATTCTTTATTTTGGAATGTATTTTATATGATGTAATGTTTTCTTGTGTGCTCTTATACTTCCTTGTTTTAAGTTTAGGTGTACCAAATAATATTATATAAAAATCAGTATGTATAAACATTAGTTATGCCATATCGTGCAAAAATTTGTTTCATCTTAAATATCGTTATTCATATATCTGTTGTTATATATGTTACTACTAAATTTGATCAAGGTGTTACATTTTATTTAAGGAAATTGTGTTTAAGAGGTTGAGATCCTCGCATAAGTAACATTTTAAATTGATTTGGCCAAATTAGTAGTTGTTGAGAATCTTGTTTTGTTGACTTTTGGAGATGTTAGTGTTTGATTAAGATTCTAAAGTAATATTTGACACCTTCTAATTGTATGATAGACTTGAAATTTTTGTTAAATAGAGGTTTAATGTGATTTAGAGATGATGAAGTTGGTGTGAATAACTAGTTTATTTTCATAATTTTAATTATGTTGTTGGATTTGGAATTTAGTTGTAGAGTTCTTCCAAAGGGGAGGGGTTAAGTTGAGTATACTGTGAAGTAAGAGTAATTCATAGTTTTTGTTTGAAAATAATATGTGATATGGGTCTCTTAATCTGTATTTGTTTGTTAGTTTCTTAATTGCTATCAAAATTATTATCTTTTTATTTTATTTTTCAAATGATTAAATTACACTGGTGAGATAGAAAAATAATTCAAGCTAAGATGAGTAAATTAATCTAACTTGAAGAATTTTCACATGTATAATAATTTTAAGGTGGTAAATAGTTTGAAATGAACAGTAATACTTTAATACTATTATTCACATTTTACACTTATTTAATACTATAAAATATTATTATTTTATTAATATATAATATTTTATTAATATATAATATTTTATTAATATAAAGCCGTGTGAAATGATGTTTTTTCCAATAATAATGTCAAACTAATATTTTTCTGTTTGAACTTGGTCTGTTTTAAAAATTTTATGGAGATTTGGTTGACGAAGTTAGTTGAATTACAGTCACTCTTAAATTGTAATGATTCTTTAGGAAATTTTAAATATGTGTTGAGGTATTGGTTTGACTCAGGTTTATCTCTTGTAAAATTTTAGTTTTTTGCATTTTCAAATAAAATATTAGTTTTAGTTTTATCTTTCTCCTTTTTTTTTGTGGCTTTCGCTTGTTTGTTATTGTCGGCGCCTTTTTTTTTTTTTTTTTTTTTTTGATTAACTTTTCTGTTTTTTTTTTTTAATTTTAAGTTTTTTTCATTTTAACTGATTGGGTTTTAT
>Ga0099825_1003491_pt1 | contig 20934 bp, 12 predicted proteins | sample SiratroredBW_FD_76838 | JGI IMG/M metagenome (GOLD analysis project Ga0099825, IMG submission 76838) | Root nodule microbial communities of legume samples collected from California, USA - Siratro red BW | ecosystem: Host-associated > Plants > Roots > Nodule | place: USA: California | collected... | reverse complement strand
CAAAATGACAACCGGATGAGTATGTCATCCGGTTGTCATTTCCAAATAAAATGAATTTTTTTTAAATGACAACCGGATGGGGTGTCATCCGGTTGTCATTTTATTTTGAAATGACAACCGGATAGGGGTGCCATCCGGTTGTCATTTTATTTTGAAATGACAACCGGATGGAGGTGTCATCCGGTTGTCATTTTATTTTGAAATGACAACCGGATGGAGGTGCCATCCGGTTGTCATTTTATTTTGAAATGACAACCGGATGACATACTCATCCGGTTGTTATTTTTTTTTGAAATGTGAACCGGATGGGGGTGCCATCCGGTTCTAATTTTTTTATCCGTATAAACCGGATAGGGTCAATTGTAGAATTAAAATTTTATATTAGAGTGCAGTAAGAAGATATTAGGGTGCAGGAAGAATTTGTCCTTCACAACCCACACTATGGACTTAACAACCCACACTAAATAGGGGGTTTCTTTTCGCACCCATGCTTTCTTTCTACACCCAACAAATGTTAAAATTCTAACTTTGCGCTTATAGCCTATGTGGGAAGTGTTATTGTCTATATCGTTAATGGAAAGGTTGGTCAACAATATAGAGAGGTTGCTGCTACATTAAAGCTAAGATGACTTTTTCTAATGTTAAAATACTATTAAAAGATATTAAAAGAGTTATTTTATAATTGTATAATTTATAGGTTATTTAAAATTATTTTTCTTATTTAAAAGTCTATTCTGAATTACATAATTTTAATGTTTTCTAAATTTCATAATTTAAAAATCATTTATAAATTTTACGAAATTTTTAAATCACATAATTTATAGTATGTTTAGAATTAAAAAAGTAAAATAAACATAAAATCTTACAACTTTCACGTCAACAATAAACATAAATCTTACACCTTAACAACTTAATCAACATAATCGATGGTAGGACAACAATAGAATAACTAACAACGATTTTGCGGTACAAGAGGGAACAATCAAGAGAACAAATATAATTAGGAATGCACAGGGTCAATTTTGTCTTTTAGATACCTCATGGAGTGCAGGAGGAAACGAGGGAGTGCAAAAAGAAATCCCCTAACAGATAACATAGTTCAAATTGGGCTTTTACCATTCAAGGCCCAATTATATCAAACAGTTTCAACATCTGAATGTGCCACGTAAGCCGAACAAAAGCACTTGCTTAAATCAAACTCCGCGGCTGCCAGCATAAGCGGTCGCCGCCTCCACCGTGCTCAGCACAAAACCCGAACTGAATCTCGCCGATGAAGAAAATGAACAACGCTCACACGATGCGCGTGACATTCACCGTGGCCACAGTAGCCGTTGCAGCTGCTATCATATCCATTTTCTTCGCCGCGCGAAGGCGCAAGAAGCGCGACTCCTCTTCTAGTTCCTGCTATTTGCATTCCGAACAGAAACCACAGAGTGCATTCAAGCGCGTTTTAGCGGATAATTCCTACACTCCGTTCAAGCACCTCAGCAACGACGGTATATTTCACACTCCGCACACTCGTTTCTGTGTTTGGTTGCATTGAACCGAAGGAACGCGTGAAAGTTCAACTACTCGAACGTTATGCTTAGTTGTAGTAACTATAGGAAATACGCAATAACTGTTGTTTCCGCAGTCGTAATGCCGGCGATTATTCGAAGACTTTTCTGTTTGTTTTTGTTCGTGCGATGTTTTTTGCGCGAGGTTTAGAATTTGAAGAGCTTCGTAGAGTTTGGCGATGTTTTCCGGAATTTTGAATGGATTGAGTTTGAGGAAGGTTGAATATGAAGTGACTAGTTATCTTAATTTCATAATCAAGATTTCTTTATCAAATTTAGCATATAATACAGAATACATAAAGCTAGAAATAGGTTGGTTTGATTTTCTTTTGGATTCTTCATCTGCATCGAGTTGTGTATTAAGGTTGTGAATATGAAATTGAGTATAGCTGTTTTATTGCAGAGAATGCTTCGAATTCGCATCCGTTTGAGGCGGAGATTACAGCATTAGTGAAAACTCCTCGGCCTGAAATTGAATTTGGAGCTGAGATAGTGGACATGGAAATGAAGGATTCATATGTTTGGGTTCACAGCGAGACGCAGTTAAAGGAATTAGTCGATGTGTTGAGCGAAGAGAGGTTTTTTGCCGTGGATACGGAGCAACATAGCTTACGATCTTTTCTAGGCTTTACGGCATTAGTTCAGGTAATTTTGAGCATTTTTCAACAACTTGTCTCTGATTTATTTATCTCAGGAATCTGTTTGATAAATTTGTTGATGCATCTGTCTTTTTATCTCATTAAGCAGATTTCTACTCGGGAGAAAGATTATTTGGTTGACGCAATTGCCCTCCATGATTTTATGGGCATTCTACACCCTGTTTTCGCCAATCCTTCAATTTGTAAAGTATGTAAGTTATCCGTATGATATTCTAAAATTGTTTAAATAAGATTTAGAAATTTTGGGAGAGGGGTTTACTTTTTTGCAAAATGGAAACTATAGTTGGAATAATTCAGATTTTTTCCCGTTTAATGTGGGATTTGGTCTCTTATTTGTCATGCCATCATCTAGTGTTACATCGGCAAAATCTATTTAGTCTTTAATGGAGAACATATAAAAGAACCAAAATTGCTCATTTGCATTGCAATACCTAGAGGACCTAATTTGCAATTGGAATTTTGGGAGACTAAAGTCGTACAATTATGATATTTAGGAACTAGAAGTACATAAGTAGATAGATAGGCATTGCATTGAAAGCATATTATCTATCGAAGAATATTTTTGTTGAGTTGTTTGTCTATATTTTTTCCATCCAAGTCTATTTATTTATTATAGATTTTTTTTGCACTCAATGGAAAATTTGAGGATAGGTGTTCCATGGGGCTGACAATGATATAGTCTGGCTACAGAGGGACTTCCACATATATGTCGTCAACCTATTTGATACTTCAAAGGTGAGTTGCCTTTACATGTTGTCACTATCATGCTGCTGGACCATCTACCATACAGAATCTTCTCATGCATAACAGAACTGGAGAAGTTTTCATTTTACAATTGACTTGTGGTAACTTCTTTTGTTAAAATCGGTGTGTTGTATATGTACTGTAGGCATGCGAGGTGCTGTCAAAACCACAGAAATCACTTGCTTATTTGCTTGAAACTTACTGTGGTGTGTCAACAAATAAATTATTACAGGTTTGACCTATCAAACTTAATCCTTCGTTGAATGGATTTATTAATTAGCCTGGATAACTAACACTCAGTAAAATGCAATACCTAAAGTTTTCATTTGTTCATGTGTCAGAGTTCAGCCTACAATGAGTTTGAGCATTATAAAAGAAATTATAAAGTTATGCCATTCTATTAGCTTTTCCCAATGAATGGTAGACTTCTTGAGTCTTATCTAGAATGAGAGAATTACTCTTCCATTCAGGGAACTATTTCTCTTTTATAAAGTTTTTATAACATTATTTGTAATTATTCTCTTACTTGTTTGTACCTCAATTATAAATTTCTTTTGTACATAGGATTACAATTGAAACATTTGAAGGAGTTTGACCCGTAGCAGTTGAGATTAAGACTAAAATTTAGTGTAGTGAAATGGCAAACCCTTACAAATGTGTTGGGATAAGATAATAATTGAATATTCCTTGAATGGTGAATTTACTAACCTCATTGAACAAAAACTGAAAAATTTAGAGAGGCATGCTAAAAATACAATAGTTGATTGTAGCACAAAACTTTAATAGCAAATTCATTTTCACAATCATGAGGAGAGCAGATGGTGTAATAGCACATCTATTCTGAATTTTCAGTTGTCATAATTTAAATTGAAATTGAGATTGCTCATGCAAGTTAGAAGAGATTTCTGAATCATGCATTTGAATAACTCCCTTTTCTACTTTTCAGAAGTAGCCATCTGAACAATGAATTATATTGTGCACACAATTGCATTGGAAACGAATAGTTTATTATATTGTTACATTGATTATTTATTAATGAGGTATATCAAAGAATAGAGCTTGGTTTCTTATTAAGAAATTGGGTTAAGAAACCCCAATTATAAGGACACTGCAAAACTTTGAGCGTCTGTGCCTCTCAATGCCCAGAGGCCCCAATTTTCTCACAAAGAATTACAAGATGATCTCTTTTTCCACCTCCCCTCGTATATATAGGCAACATGCCCTCTTCAAATATATTACCTAACTAACCTAATGTACTTAACTACTAATGGGGCTATCGAGCAAACTTTTTCCTATTTCATGTATTAAAATGTTAAGAAAAAGACACAATGCTAGTGCTTTGTGTTTGGGATGATTTTAGTGAGTGTTCAGAATTGATTTATTTTATATGTTTAATTGTAGCGTGAAGATTGGAGACAGCGCCCTCTCTCAGCAGAAATGGTACATTATGCCCGAACAGATGCACACTTTCTGTTGTATATTGCAAATTGTCTGATCAATGAACTCAAACAACTGGACAATGGTATTTATTCTTGTCTTATGTTGTGAGCAAAGAGAAGAAAAGATAGAAACTAAAGAAAGTTCTGATAAATGCCAAGTAACCATTTTATTAAGTAGGCAGAAACTTTGGAAATCTACCTCATCAAGTTCATGTCCTCCTTTTATATTTTTCCCATACCTTGAAAATTATGAGTTTGAAAGTAAACATTATTTTATACCCGAGATATGAGAGATCTGCAATAAATGATTATGGTATGGCCTTAGCATTATGTCATTTTAACCACCTAACTTTGATGAATTAACTGAAGAAATAAGTTTGCTATTTGTCACTTCTCATCTTAACAGTTTCTTAGGACGCTATGTCAATGTTGTTGTGTCTAAATTCTGAATTTATTATTTGTCAGAAAACTCTTGTTCCAGTGACAAATTCCATTTTGTTCTTGAGGCTAGTCGGCGTTCAAACACGATATGTTTACAACTTTTCGCAAAGGAGATTGAAGCATATCCTGGTGAATCTTCTGCATTATCATTATTTTCTCGTCAAATGAGTAGTCATGGTTGTCCGTCTATATCAAATGAAACCCAGGTTTGCTGGTTCCTGTTCAGATTTTAAGTATTATGAGTAGTCAAATTGAGTACATTGTGCTAATATGATCTTCTGATTATGGCTTTAGAATATTGTGAGGCTACTATGCGCATGGAGAGATCTGATGGTGAGTTATATTATATGAAGGCTCCTTAAATTTAGCTACCATTATAGAATAGTTTTATGATTATTACTGTGACTATCAGTCTTTCTTAACTTCCTCTAGTTTAAATACTGCTTTAGTTTGCAAATTATGGGGATGGATCATAAATACAATCTGTGTTCATAGTCATTTGAGAGATCTCGTCAATTTTTTTCTTCAAATTACGGTATCATTTTATATGCAGTCTGGCAAAATGAAACTCAGTAATAATGGACTAAGAAAAAGAATACATTGAGTATTGGTTTTATGGTATACTGAAAATACTTGACATATTCAATTATTTATTGGTGGGATAATTTTTCAAGTCCATTATATAGAGCAGTAGAAATATTTAGGTTTAAGTTCATTTCTGCCATAATTTATCCCAAAAATAAATCTACAAAGCTAATTTTGTGATGGATTTAACTTATTTTGGAGAAATAATCACTTCTTTTGCTTACTTTTTTTTGGGGAAAACAACTATTATTTTCCTAGAAAAAATGTTTCCAAGCAAGTGCTTAGTTAAACTGAAATACATTTATAAATGAAGATTCTGTAGCTTGCTCTTCAAATTGTGATATAGTGCTGAAAACATTCTATTTGTTGCCAGAAAATTGTATGTAAGTAACATGAGTTGATTATTCTGTGGCATGTCCATACTTCAGGCTCGTATTCATGATGAGAGCTTAAAATATGTACTCTCAGACCAGGCAATTGCTGCTTTGGCAAGTCAGCCTTCAGCTAGTCACTCTGAAATACACAAGATCATAGCCCAGGCTGACATCAATATGGAAATGGGTTTGAACTCTTTCATCATTTCCCCGTCTCCTGTTGTTTGCAGTCACCTTAGTGATATCTACCATATTCTTGCAAGCAAGTTGGTTAATGATGATGATATTTATTCAGTGATTCTTCAGAAGTGTATAGGTCAAAATGGGAGTTGTCCATTTTCTATATTTAATTATGCTTTGTTGATAAACAGTAACCTAAGACCTAATTTAGCCCATAAACAACTGGGCCCAAAACATCCTAAACAATATTCTCGGAAGGCTTCTCGAGATTTGTTTGTCCAAAAATTCTCTTGCAAAACTCCTGTTTATCACAATTGCCGGATATTTGCCAATGATGGGAGGCTACTTTGTTATTGTGACGAGAAGAAGCTTAAATGGTTTGTGCACTTCATTTTTTTTTTTTTCTAATTTTTAGACTAGAAGTTTCTGTCAGTTTCTCTTCGATTAATATTTAGATTTCCAGGTATCTTAGTCGGGATCTTGCAAAACTTGTTGACGAGGACCCTCCAGCTATAATGCTTCTTTTTGAACCCAAAGGTCGCCCAGAGGACGAAGACAACGACTTCTATATCCAGAGCAAGAAAAATATATGTGTTGGATGTGGTGAAGGAAATCACTATTTACGGTATCGAATAATCCCATCATGTTACAGAATACATTTCCCTGAGCATTTGAAAAGCCATCGTTCTCATGATATTGTCCTACTTTGTGTGGATTGCCATGAGGTCGCACATGCCGCCGCAGAAAAGTACAAGAGGAAAATAGCTGTTGAATTTGGGATTCCTCTCTACCTTCGGAGGGTAGTTCATCCAGGTCAAAAGACTGAAAAACAAATTGAAGAGAGTGGTGTATCCCCATTACAGTTACGAACAGCTGCTATGGCTCTTTTACGCCATGGACCAAGAATGCCTCCCAATCGCCGAGAAGAACTAACTGAGGTTTGCTTGTATTTGTGTTGTTATTTTGGTTGCTTTGACACAGCTATTAACTATTGTAGTTGCCAACCTGATGAAATTTTATTCAATAGTTTGAACTAAACGTTGTTAGAGATAGCCAAGTTAAATTGATTTGTTTAAGGAATTCTTTGGAGATAAGATTAGATGCATTATAAATATAAAATATGGGTTCTAAATTATACTTCTGTAGTGATTATCATTGTTAGTTATTTGTTAATTTACGTGCAGATTATAAAGAGATATTATGGAGGAAGGGACATATCTGATGAAGATCTAGAAAGAGCTTTGCAAGTTGGCATGACGCCTCATGAGAGAAGACGATTTGAGAAGAAGAGAGGGTTTTCTTTTAAACATTCTACAGGGAGTACTGTTACACTGCTAGAACAGAATAGTCATATTGGTTGCTCACCCAGAATGAGTAATGTGGATCACTTAAAAGTTGATGCAAATGATGGCTCATATGCAAATGAAGTAGATACAGAACTTTTTACGAGAAAAGATGATTTTAGAAACTCAAGTTCAGCTTCTGATATTACAGTTAATGGACCTGGCTCTGCAGTTTTGAATAAAAATGCAATTACAGTTGAAACTGCAGATTGCAATGAAGACCGCGACTCTGCTGTAGATGTCGATAGCAGTAGTCTGAGCAGAAGGCAAACAAATGGACTTAGTGACTTGTCTTGTTCTCCCAATGATGAAAAATCTATACATACCGAACATAATTCAAAACTCTCTCTCTTGGGACATGGACCTCATGGGAAACAAGTTGTAGAACATTTACTGAGGGAGTATGGTGAAGATGGTATTCGAGAGTTTTGTCAGAGATGGAGACAAGTATTTGTGGACGCTGTAAAACCACGTTTTCTTCCTGGTGGTTGGGATGTAAAACACAGGTATGCTATGATTATCTGCTCTTCTATCTTTTAATATTCGTTTTACTCTCTATTTGGTATTATTTGCAGTATACTTGTAATACTGATGTTTATAGCGACTGAATTTTCATTCCTTTTGTCGAGGCTTTGATTTTGGACACTATTTTTGCCAGTGGAAGAAGGGACTTTGGGGAGTTCAGTGTATACAAACCGGTGAAGAGAGCGGCCTCTGCTACTGGAGAGTAATAATTACAATGACCTCAATGTTTTGGTACTTCGATGCTGCCAAATTCTGTTTTTCTTACGCAGCTTCCCCTCGCATAGAAACTATTGAGTCGTTAATTTCATTTTTTGTTGATTTTACTATTTGATAATTCCGAGTACTTTCGTCTTTTTGTAACAAAAGTAGAAAATAACTTTCAAGGACATTTTTACCCATGCTCTAATTATTCAAACATGAATTTACAAAACAACAACGTTGTGACATGTTTACCAGAAGCAAATTCTAAGAGAAAGAACCATCTTTGCTATCCCAAGCCATCAGCGGCTAAATCATTAAAAGGGATCACAACCCACCCCCAACCCTCTCCTCTTTATTTGATTCCCATTTTCTACTTTACAAATTCTAAAATTAGAGTAGAAAAATATATTGATTGGATATTTACGTTAATTTTCATGTCTTTCCCTTTAAAATGGTTTTCATTATATGTAAGAATAACCGATACTATAAAAAAGATATATAGCGAATGAATCGATGACTACTCACCATTCCATAATTTACGTTCTGAATCCAAGGCAAAGAAATGTCACAATAAAAAACATTACATGTAGGCGAATAATTCATTTCATTAGAAGAGCACTAAAATTTTGCAAATTAATATTTTTCCATATTGATGCTAGTCTGACATCCATATTCGGTTACAAAATTTGTGTATAAAACAAGATGCCACTTAACAAGCAAAAAATCCCTTGGTAGCGCACAAGATTAAAGGAAGCCACAGTTATCAACGATTGTCCGCTCCATCAAACCCTTGAATCTTCCAATAAATCTATCTCAGCACCATTAAAAATTATGTTGAGAATACAAATTGAACCATAGGAAAAAAACAGCAACTATTACCTTGATACAAGCAGTTATAGTGACAACAGCTGTGATTTGTGGTCAATGCCGTTGAATATGAAGGTTCCGGACATTGGTACGAATTGCTTTGTTATGAGCTGCGAGAAACATAAATAAGAAAGTGATTCCCAACTCAAATACAATATTCTTATATAGGACAGACAAAATTAACTTCCGCTGTTAGAACATTCATTTAAGACGATTTTGCAAGAATATGGCTACCTAAAACTACAAATTTCCATTATCATACGGTGAACAAGAGCCTCAATTCAAATGCATTGGGATGGATTTTTAGTCGAAAAACTGATTTTCCTAAAAAATGAATAACTATTCAACGCTTGCGTGTCATTGCTGCATGTTAAGTCCAAACAACAATAAGGTGTCTATTGTTCACTGCTTAAGATAAAAGAGTACGAGAATGTGTAGAGGAATACTTACCCATATCATACAATCATACTATAGCTAGTATAAACCTTTTTACATTGGTTCCCAGCCACTACACCCCATTTTCTCTTAGTTTTTCAGTAGCATTCACCTTCACATACATTATTTAAAGGAAGGTAAGTGAGCAATACCCTCATTCCCAAGTCCAATGTATGGCACGAATTCCCTCGTATCAATTCATTATCAGTGTGTCCTGCTCATTACTTATTTAACAACCTTCCACTCCTAAACTCTGATAATATCAACAGAAAATTTCATCCACTACAAATGTTGGCCATATGCTCACCACACATTTTTTGTGTAGTGCAGAGCTTTTATAGAAATTATTATAAATTATTACATCCACAAACGTAACTGTGGTCCTCCATTTTTATTTTCATAAAAACATTTTGGTTTTATTTGTATGGGAACAGGTAATTGATAAAATAATGAATTGGGGAACAGTGAATAGAACATGGGGCAGGAATTGGGAAATTGCTTTATTCTGTTACATGGTTTTGTATCTGAATCTGGATACACAACACCTGGCCAAGATGGACCATGATCATTTGGACGCATTATGATGATTTATGTTCGAACAAACTAGAATTTTTTTAATTAAACCTCCCCCGCCCGAGCAGACAAGGCTGTAAAATTGTCACTATAGGCTAAGCAAAACCCAAGACGATAAAAAGCTTGCAAACAAGACTATTCAGGATGAGCTAGAATCCAAACCTTGATCACTTCTTGCGATGCGATTCCTCCAACCAAAGCAGCAACAGCATGAAGCTCTGCAGCACCAAAGCGACACATCTCGTTGATAAGGTCCTCAGCCAAAGTGGCACCATTACATCCCAAGTCATTAAGTAAGCCAATTGCTGTGCTCTTTAACCGAGGTATATCCTCATCCATGGCACTTCAAGACAAGCACCATATAAGCAAAAACCAATTTCATTATAAAACACGAAAATATTGAGATTTTAGACCCTGAACAGTGTGAAGCATCATTACCTGTCAAATTGTCCGGGAAAACTGTTGTAATTGGCAGCAAACCGGTCAGCAGCACGAAGCAAAATATAAATTCCCATGGCAATGCTGCCACCCATAAACACAAAAGCAGCTTTTCAGCAAAACAAATTTCCACAGATTAGTACGTAATATGAAAACCATCCAGAAACATATTTATAAAATGAACATAACCTGGAATCCTCATCAGTTAAGTACTTCTGTAAATCGGGTAGGTTTGGAGCATTAAACTCATCTTCAATTAGACGGTACCTGCAAACCTACAACATAAAAATTAAGATCCATACAGAAGACTTCGCAGGCAGCTGTAATCATGTATTTGCTCGACATACTAGAAAAGGGGAAGGAAAGAAGCTTTGCGGGAGAAATAAACATTAGCAATCATCTATGCAGAATATACCCAACTTTCATGATTCATTAACAGCAATAATAATAGAAATAATACTCTGCCATTAACAAGAGCTTGGTGGAATTTTCAATCAATTTTTTTGGTCCCAAAAAGAAAATAAAAAAAATAGTGTAATCCTTTTGAATGTTCATTCTACAAAGCTACAAATGAAAAATAGACACATTCTTAGAGTGTCAGGAAAATTGGGTTATAAAATCACCAAGGTGCCATTGAGTGGAATCAGATTGGCAGTGATGGAATTAAATAGAACCTAACCAATTGCTTGATTTATTTTTTGAGCCGGCTCAAGAAATTTTGATCAAACTAAATTACTTTACTGCAGTAAACAGATGATAGTAAATAAGCATCCGTTTGGAGAATTCGTTAGAAGCATTGGCTTAACCTAAATTGCACATCAGAAAAAAAGGCACGTGTAGGTTATACATTATCTTATTTCATTTAAAGCTCGGTATGTTAACGAATGCCTTCAGAACATTGGCTAAGCCATTAAGGAAGTGGAAAGTTTTCACAAAAATAAGTTACTAACACACCCTTGGTGCCCTTAAGGCAATCGTTCGCAACACCAGAAGAAAATAATAGTGTCGCAAGTTAAAAGACAGTCAGGTATACCGGATGAGTAAAATCCTGAATAGATATTGAGATTGGCCCAGATTACATTAGTTTCAAAATTATGGGAACTTTTCAATTTTAAGACCCTATACTTTTCTAAGACAAGAACGTTAGATTAATTGGTGCTTATAGATAAGTTAGACATGGAAGCCTCTGAAAAACTTAACGTACATAAGATGATTTTAACTTATATATGATATGAGAATACCATTGATTTTACCTCTTGGATTTATTTAATTTTTCCCTCTAGAAAGTGCTTGTTATGAAGTTTACTAAAACTAGCCAATTGTCCGTTATATTTAGATAATCAAAGACATTTTAAGATGGTGATTTGGTAACTAGACAGATTGAAGCAAATCGTTATTCAGAAATATGGAAATCATTCACAATCATTATTAGCTATATAAATTAAATTTGATCTGTAACACAAGCTTACTTTGAGTTTTCTTGCATTTTTACAGAAGCTTTTAATAGTTGACCTTGGAATGCTATTTGAGTCTCTACCAATCTTCTTCAACGTACTTCTCACTAGACGTTCTATTACAAGAATATCAGCCTCAGCTTTAGCGTGATAGATATTCTGCAAATTCACATATTGCCTGCAGGAACATCAATATATCTCAGGTAAATAAACTAACTGTTCACAAGGAAAGAACCAGAGATATTTGGCTGAAACTATGTGCACGAAGACATCACAGAAATTGATTTATATAGGCTTATTATATTAATTAGAAAAAGTAGAGGATATATTGTTTCCTCTAAATTAGAGATTTTGTTGCCCATACACCGCTATACAATAATGTAAAATATTTTATCATGATTTTCAACACTAATGATCACTATTTTCTGGAGAAAATAAAAATTACTCTGAAAATATGCAAAGTTTTTGGCTAATTACTCAGTGGAAGAAGTCATATCTGGTATAGATCCTTCAAGAGGTGCCTCCCCGCCACCTTCATTTGTAATGAAATCCTGCAAAAGGGTGAGAAACGTACCATCAAATCACCAAAGTACAGGCAATCAAAAAAGAACACCCACACAAATAACAGTTGTCTCACAGCAGTAAATTACTAAGAACTCATGAGTAACAACTTTCTGTTACTCCTCCAGCTTTCAATTTCACAAGTTCTAACTAATTACCATCCAATAAAAAAAACATTGTAATTTTAAACATATAAGATTTCTTCACATCAAGTGAAGCAAAGCCAGTCATGCAATGACAGAGGCACCAACCTTCAGAGCTGCCACCAATACCCAAAAATCTGACGAATTAGAATCCACTTCAGCAGAACTATCATTTAGTATCTGTTTCAACTCCGTACCTATGAAAGGACACAACATTAGAGAATAAATCATATTTTTAATTTAACTGCAGATGTAAATGTTCATACAATAACTAAGTATTCTAGTTTTAGATGAAAATAGTTTTTTAATGGAAAAATTGCAAACTAGAAAAGCAATTCACATAACACGACCCTTAACTGGTAACACATTCTTCATAGCAAGCAATGTATGGATTTGTCATTTTTCACAGAGGAAGAAATCTCCATAGAACAAGTTTAAAGTAACTTTATTGCAAAAATCAACAAATAGATTCTTGGAACCTTAATATAGAACACTTAACATTTAAAAAATTATACAGTTTTCTTTAGTTTTATTCTTGTCCCACATCCAAGAATCCTATCAAATTTAAACCTACAAGCTCTCAGAAAATATCCATAATTATGCTCCTTATCGAATACAACAAACGGGATAGACATATTCTTGAAATGAAAATTAACAAAGGAAAAAAAGTTAAAATAAGTTAATCTTAAATTATCTACTTACTTATTCCTCGGGGAGCAAATACTTTGAATGATGAATCAATAGCCTCTTTATAATTATCTTCATCTTGTGCAACCATCCCAGCTTTAATAAGCTCCTACATAGTTCACATCCAAAGCTAATCATATAACAAGAACAACAGTAGATAAAAAAGACTAAATGATTAAACAACAAACCTTGAACTCCTTCTTTTCTTCTCTGGTCGATGGAAGCCTACCACCATGGCTTTTGGCCCACTCATCAGCCATCTTGACAAGAATGACAACATATGGTACGTGCTTATGGACCACAGGATCTTGAACATTCAAATCAATGTCATCTGCAAATCTGTACATAAGCATGCAATAAAAATTCAAGTGAAACTGGGGAAGGAAAATGTCTATGGTCTCAGCTTTTCAGGAATTACTTGGGTTGACAGGACTAGTGACATTGACGAAAGAAAAACCAGATCTTAGTATACAAGCACACAAAATGAGCAGCAAAGTACACAAGGGTCCAAACTAGTAGAGTCCAGGAAGGGCACATGTAAACAGCCTTCACCCCATTACTGGAGACTCTGGAGAGGCTATTTCCACAATTTGAGCTCATGACCTCCTGGTCATACGGCAGTAACCTTACCATTGCACCAAGGGCCAAGGTTTGCCCTCATCTTAGCATAGAAACAAAACTATTCGAAAGAAAGATAAAACTACTCTATACCTCTTGAGTTCAGGCCAAGGGTTATTTAAACGGAGATCATCCAAGAAATGTTCAGGCTTTGACTCAATCACATCATGTTCCTGATAAAGCCAACAAAAAGTATTATTAAACCAAAGCATGCAAATTGTGTTGATGCTCTCAAGATGCATATGAATAGAAAACAAAATTGCCCTGCAGTCAGTCTATTGCAATTCCAGCCACTATTTCCCTTCTCTCTATAATACCATTTTCCAAATAGCCATGTTAAATTATTTTTATGTTCTCTCTGACAATTCAAATTTTAGATCAAAGTTAAATTGGTGATAAAAATTAATATTTCATTTCCTCAGGCATCAGATTATTCCTTGAACCTGTAACATTGTCAAATATACAATGAATTTAAAATTATAAATTTACCAAATTACCTTCACACTAATTCGAACAAACCCTGTAAGGCCATAGGAGCGAGCAAAGATTAAAATAACATTTGCCTCCCTGCAGATTCTGTCAAGCTTAATCATTGAATATTCCACGAGCTGAAAGTTTATCAAAGTTAAAAAGGTTATCTTTAATTGAACAATAAACATATATTGTCAATTGATGAATTGATAGCTTTCTTTCAATGAGAAAGATAAACAAAAACTCAGAATTATGAACAGAGGCACACAATCATGTTTACATAAAAACTCCAATTATTTATACCATAGGAGTTGCGTGCATTATAGTAGCATACCTGAGTGGCAACAACCAAAGTAAACTGAGAAAAGAATGATGGATTTGTCTCGATCAATGTTTCAGGAGACTCTTCTACAAACTTAGCTTTAACTGCATCATTTAGCTCTTGAAGAAATGAGCAAACACATTTTGCCTTTGACTTTCCGAGGCTTGACTCGTCCACTACAAGTAAGAGAATAAAATGAGAAGGAAAAGTTTCAGAAACGCATAACCAGTGTACAATAACAAGTTGCTGTACCCAAAAAATTGTTTCCAAGGTCACCCTCTTCAACTTTAGATCCATCAACTACAGTGATGCTTCCAATCCCACCAAGAACAAGATTCTTAAGCGTTTCCGAACCGGTTGGACCACAGTTAAGTAAGCAAATACTAGATTTCTCCAGGGCTGCTTGTCCTTGGTCACCCCATATTCTGCATTTTCAAATAAACAATGCAATATGGATGAGATCAAGAGATGTCTCCAAGACTGCCCCCAAACAAGTTAATAAAAAACAGCGAGACAACCAGAAGGGACTCTTTGGTTTGAGAACATTGCTACTTTCATCTTCTGTTTACATCTTCAATTACTAAAATGCCACCATATTTTCACTTCATTCCTGTTTTCGAAAGTTTATACAAGAAAGAATGAAAAACTTTTTTACTATTTTCTGTTTCTATTATTTCCTATACAAACTTAAAATAGAATATGAAACATCATACCTTTTCTCAAACCAAACAGCCTTAACATTCTAATTTCAGATCTAAACACATAAAACACAAGCACACAGAGACAAAATTCACAACAAAGGAAGCACAAGAATGACAAAAACAGTTCTCTTCCTGCCACTGAAAATCAAACCATTTCACTCAACAAAACAACAACTAGTTTCTGCCTTTTGCAGATTAAAAGCAGCTCCATTCCAAGATGCATCTATCCATACACAGCAAACTCCACTCCAGTTCATTAACAGTTCACTACATTTAATCAAATCACCAAATCCCTAACACCGAACACCAAACCAAAAACATCGAACGGACCTTCAGCCGTAGCACCGTCACAAGAATCCACACGCCGCAACAAAATCCTCCACTCGTTCAACTAATTAACACTCGAAAATTCTCGTCGAACGATCAAACGCACACAGCACTCGAAACAATTCTATAGATACACAACAAGCAACACTCGAATCAATTCAACACACACAACACGCAAATCAATTAACTACATATCACAATAAAAAAAAAAAAAAATCCAATACTCATACGAAAAATCAGTTCTCCTAGGTTAGGGCGAAGTGGAAAATTAGGTAAATGAGGAAATGGCGAGAGTACCTGAGTTGGCGATCGTACTTAACCTTAGGTTCTGCCATTGTTGAATTAAGACCGCGTTTGTTTTCTCTCTCTCTCTCTCTCTTTTTTTTCTCTCACAGTTTTCAGTTACTATTGGTTTGGTACTTCGGAGTAGTAGCTTCCTTTGCTTACTATGAACGCTGTGTATGAGTTTCAGTTCAGTTTGTCGAGTGGAGAAGGGAAACTTGACGCAACGAGTTCAAGAGACGACGTCGTGCGATGTCGCGTTCAACAGATATTCGGATTCTGGATCACTTTTTATAATGTAAGAACAGAAGAAGAAGAGCATGTAAGTATCCCATTGTTGTTTAATATCACATTTATTCATTATTAATATACTTTTTCATTATATGTTTCTTACTTTTTTTTTTATCAGTGTAGTTATTATAGATTAATTATACGTGAATTAAAACCAATAATATCTATTTCTTAACTGTTAATCATACAGAAAGGAAAGTGTTATATTATTATCTTGAAGGATTTGAATATTAAAAAGTAAGAAAAAATTAAATTCAATTAAATAAATAAAACTAAACAGGAAATTAATTCTACGTTTGTTTTTTAAATATCATTCTAAAAAAAAAAACTTAGATTATTATTTCGAAAAAGTACTTTAAAAAAATTAGATTACAGAATTTCTGAAAAATAATTTTAAGGAGAAAAAAAAAAAAAAAACAGACACAAATTGTTCTTTACATGATGTCCTCAATCAAGCAATATATCTATATTATTCCTCGAAAACAAATTTCCATCTCTCGTCTATAATTATTATCTTTTAAGTAATATATCTGCAATATTGTTCACTCCATTTTTCAAATTCTATTTTTTTTAAATATTTCTTTAGATAATTATAAGTGTGAGTATATTCAATACATACTTCACTGAAATTTAGGTAAGGTTAATCTTCCAAACATTTATGTAAGGAGGAAAAGAATCTCCATATAAGGAGTTTATCCATTAAATAAGGTGAAGTAAGAAGATTTTTTTTATTCTTCTAGTCCATAGTGAATCACTAGATAGTGTGTATTTACCAAGTTTTTCAAACCATAAGATTCAACGCATTATTATGATTTCAAGTGAGTGTTTCTTATATTAATATTTGATGTTGACTTGCTTTTTTTGTTTTTTTTTTTTTATCGAGCATGACAATACATTAGCCTTGTCGATTTGTAGTCTAAAAGCATGTGTAGTGTTGGATTTGTCAAAATAATCAACCAAATTTTTCACAATATGAAAATAATTTTGTAATAAGATAATTTTGTATTATACTCATTATTTAAATTATGAATCACTTTGACACTTAAATTACTTTACCTTCATTTTTTTTTGGCAAACTTTATCTTAACATTAGGAGTTTCAAACTTAGTTTGGTTGTTACAAGTCTAGAAGTGAGACCAGAATGCTTATTCTAGGATAATGTTCAATTCTTTAAAGAATAATATGACTTCACTTCTTCTTCTTTTTTATGTGAAAAGTCATTGACACTTAGGTCACTATTTGTTGCTCAGAGGAAGTTTGACAAGGAAGTTGGCAAGGAACAACACTTTCATAGGTCCTCAAATTTTAAAATGTACTTCAAATTTTAACACCTTAATGGATCATATTGTTACTTGTAAAAAACGGGTAAAATACATAAGAAGGTATAGTTAAATTTTATATTTAAACATTTTTCTAATAGTTTAAAAGATCAACGTCCGATAGATAGTTTGACGAAGTTTTAATTTAATAAGCTCACTGTTAAGATTTTTTCTTAAATTTTGTTTGTCAAAGCAAAATCAAACAAATCTTATATTTGATTTTGATTATGAGCTTACGAACAAAGTATAAAAAAATGATTTATAAGCATAAGATCTCAATACACATAAATATTTTGTCTGACGAATAATATTTTGCTTATATGACTTCATCTAATAAATTCTTGTTCAGACAAATAATAACATTTCGAAAATTTTGTATATATATATATATATATATGTATTTACCTTTTATATTATTTACAAAAGCTGTCTGTATAAATAGCAAATGATTTATAATTTCTTGATTTAAACATATTAAAATATTTTGAAATTTATTTTACCTTTTATATTATTTATAAAAGAAAATTCTGGATTTTTCACATTCTTAGTATCATATTAAAAATCAAATAAGACAATTGTTTCTTTTCCTTATTATGGACCAAACCAATCAGAGGAACTTATTCTATAACATGCGTTAAAGTATTTTTTGTTTTGAATAATTTAAAGGCTTTAATAAAAATTTTGCATATATATATATATATATATATATGTGTGTGTAAACTTTAGAATAAGATAAGACCAAAGGAAAAAACATTAACGCTTAGATAAAACCACGTTTACAAATTAGGTGCCAATTCATTCATGTTTGTGTCATTTAATGTGATGTCAACATTCCCTCATGCATTGCAACTCCTGTGATTAAGAAGATTGAAACATTCCCTATATAAATGGACCCAGAAGGATACCAAAAAACTAGAAAAAAAACTTTCCTCACAAAATAACATCCTCTCACAGTTCACTTAATTGCTTAACCAGATCTTTCACTTTTCCACTTTTCCAGGACAATCTGATAAGTACCAATTTTGAATATTTTTTATCATGAAAAAACTTGAGTATTTGTGGGTGTGAGTTTAAGTATTCTTTAAAATAATAATTATTGAGTTTTTGGATCTAAATTTAGATTTGAATCCGAATTAAAAAAAATGATTTGATCTTAATTATTGTGAAATTTTAAGTATAAAAGAATGAAGAAAATGAGAGATTGAAAGATTCATAAAGAAAAAAAAATAAAAAAGTTTTAAATAAAAAAAAAGTTCAAACGAAAAGTTACTCAACCTAGGCCCGTTTTAAAAGGGTGATTTTAGTTTTTCTAAGGTATCTAGACTAGGAGGAACGAGAGCAGCCGTCAAAGACAAAAACAATTCATCAATTCTTCTTCTTCTCTGACAATCTTTCTTTCTTTGGATTGTAATGGCTACCATGAGTAGCTAATTCTTTGTCTTTGGGATTGAATGTAATCTTTTGAACTCATTTGTATTTTGGTGATTTTTATATATAATATTCAATTTCTACCCAATTGGTATTTTCATATTTTCATCTTGTGCTTAATGCTAGATTTATCTGATCAATAGAGTCTTGATTTTGATTCTTGAATTTAACTGGAAGTACTTTTAAGTTTCTTACCTAGATGAAAATACTCAATATTGGAATGCTAGGGATAGGTTTCGATATATTGATTGCGTATAACATTTGTTCTTAATGTTGGGTAATTTACTAAATAGCTGAGGATCAGTGATTAGGAAATTTCCTTATAAATTTCATGTCAGAGAAATCTGTGTGAATGATTCTTATAAAATATTGCATGTTTTTATCAAATCCAAAATATGAATGAGGGAGATAAATGAAGTTTAATCCCAGAATTCTTCTAGATCTTTTTAAAACCTTTTGATATTCGTTAATTTATTTTGCAATTGTTCTTTTATGTTCTTTTGTTATTTAAATCAAATCATTATCAAATCATCCTGAAAAATTTATTTGCTTAGTGAGTAGTGGAAACTGAGATTTTTAAGCAAAATTGTTCTTTGTGGAATTGACATTCGTACTTTAAAATCTATATTACTTTTGACTCAGTACATTTGTCGAAAAAGGTCAACACAATCTTTCACAACAAGGTAAGGGGAAAAGAGATGTACTGTTTTTACCTTCTATTTCTTAAAATATTTTTATAGTGACGTACCCCAAGACTCACGTTATTTTTTTTTCTAATTATATTTCATGTTGATACTGGTTCTCAAATATGATTTATCTGATTTTTATTTCACACTCATGATCATGATCATGATGTGGTTTAATGGATACAGTTTGCAACTAGAGGACCTTGTTCCTTGAGGTTTCAAATGAGCAAGAGATTGTGTGTTATTAGAGGGAGGTTGATATTAATTGCTCATTTATCATCCAGACTATTCACTACTGGTGTATTTCAAGCTAACTAACTATATGATGAGTTATTGTGATTTTATTGTGAATAAATTGGAAGTAACATTTTAAGTTTTTTTTTAAATGAAATTTGTATATAAAGACTGTATATCTCACTTTTTCTCTTTATTTTACTATTAATATGAACCTATAATATAAAATAACGGCTGCACCCACTGTATATCTCACTTTTTCTCTTTATTTTACTATTAATATGAACCTATAATATAAAATAATCGCTGCACCCAATCCTGCGACACCTTTCACAACAAATGTAGTAGCTTTCTTTTCTGGACATGAACAGAGGAGGACTGATGTTGTGGAAGGATTCATGGCAGAGCTCACACCATATTTACTTTTGTGAACTTTGAAGATGTGTCCCTTATACTGGACGAACTGGTAGTGGTGACTTTTGACATGCCACCATATTTACTTTTGTAAACTTTGAAGATGTATCCCTTATACTGGACGGACTGGTAGTGGTTACTTTTGGTATGCCACTTTGCTCTCAAAATAATCCCATCATCAATATGTTTATGTCACTTACGTGATGAAGATGCAAAAGTAATAATAATAGATTTTGTATAATATGTAAAACTTTTGTAGAAGATACGTATAATAGATGATATATAAATAAAATAAATAAATACTGTAAAATGTGTAATTATGTTGTAAAATAACTAATGGAAATAAAGAAACTTCTGTTTACATTATGTTAATAGTCATATCTTTGATGAAGGGTATGTATTTTATTTCTTAAAAAAAGAATAAATAAAAATAAAAATTTATGACTATTTCTGTTATTTTTTTAAATTTTGTTGTAAATATTTTTTTCATAAAATATACTTTAAATTTACAACAGATTTATGGATTGGAGAGTAATCATGTAGGAAATTTCATTTTTTAATTAGAATGATGATTATATATATATATATATATATATATATATATATATATATATATATATATATATATATATATAT
>Ga0099825_1003484_pt1 | contig 20949 bp, 9 predicted proteins | sample SiratroredBW_FD_76838 | JGI IMG/M metagenome (GOLD analysis project Ga0099825, IMG submission 76838) | Root nodule microbial communities of legume samples collected from California, USA - Siratro red BW | ecosystem: Host-associated > Plants > Roots > Nodule | place: USA: California | collected... | reverse complement strand
CTTTTTTTATATAAATATATAATAAAAAAAAAAAATATGATTAAAATATTTAAAAAATATATATATATATATATATATATATATATATATATATATATATATATATATATATATATATATATATCAAAATATCAAATTCCTTATTAGAACTATCTCTGAACCTAATATCAAACTTTAAATATTGATAAAAGGATTGAACCTTGTATCAACAAACTTTTAATGGTAGATACTACTTATTATTGCTTCTAATCAAGTATTAAAGTTTGCTTGAACAAACTTCTACATAAACACTTTTAGAAGAGTTTTGCTGATTAAAAGAAAACACTTTTAGAAGAGGAAAAAAGTTATGAATTAAAATTAACTTATGCTTTATAATTTTGTTGTATAGCTTTTTGAATTCTTATTTCTCTTAAATTTATGAATAAACTAAGAAAAGAGAAAATAAATTTGATCATGGAAAAAAATCCTTAGAAACATGAATTTTAACATGTTTAAGAGAATTTGTATTATTGTTTCAAATGAACAAAAAAAATTCTGTAAGTTCAAATTTAAAAGACGTCAAATGAAATTAATTAATAACAATCTTGAAATTAAAACGAAATTTTATGGTGTATGAGAATTTTAAACCAAAAACGAAATTAAATTAAAAATAAGAAACAATAAAATTAAATAAAAGAAAAAGAAGCAGCCATAAAAAATGGTGGAAACATAATAATAACATTAACCATTAATGTGGACAGTAGTTGAAAAAGGTCAACCATGTAATAAAGCAGTGAGTTAAAGAAAAAACACACAGATGAACTATTTAGTGGGTGATTGTTTGTAAGGGTGTGGAAAATAATAATAGAAATTAAATAAATTAAGAAGATTTTCAATTTAATTTATAACTTACTTTTTAAAAAATATTAAAGCACAAACTTAATAAAAAATAAAAAACCAATGAAAAGTTTCAAGAAAGCAAGAAAATATATATTTTTTATATATTTTCTACTTGTTTAATTCATTCTCTTTTTAATATTAAAACATGAACATTCTCATTTTTTACCTTTTTTATTTTATTTAAGAAAAAATAAAATATAAATTCATTGTTTTTACTTATTTTTTTACATATTTTATTCTATCTTTAGAAAAAAAATGTAACCCTCTTCTAATTCACTTGATAATAAAATATTAATTTTATAATATAATATTTTTACACATGAATATTTACTATTTATCATATAAAAAGAATTTTTTTATATATAAAAAATGTTAGAATATAATAATTTAAATATTTATATGATATCTTAAAAAAAATTATATTCTTAAATAAATCTTCTTATTCTTAAAATATTTTTATATACATAATTTTTTAAAAATATAAATGAAATATTAATAATTATATATTTTTTATAATTAGTTTTCAAATATAACTTATTTATTATAAAATTTTAGTTTGGATTAGTTTAAGATTATTGATAAGTTCAATTTGAAAAAAATTTAATATATGTACTTTTTTCAGTAATAGTTATATTTAATTATATATTCATTTTTGTTAGAATGATAATATATAGTATATTATTTTGATTTCCAACTTTAGTGATCAAGATCCGATAAATAATTAAAGTTCTGATTATATATTAAAAAACAGAAATGAGTAGTTAAAAAATAAAAAACAAACATTGATTGTAATGTAGGAACAGTAAGATAGTTTTAACTAAAATTTAAAATTAAATAAATTAACATACTGCCATGTTTTATGTTGATAAGTATAATATATATCATTGAGTTTATGATGTTTTCCTTGATATAAATATATATATATATATATATATATATATATATATATATATATATATATGTTATTTTTATAAGAGAATAAATCATTGAGTTTATTATTTTTTCCTTGATATATATATGATTTATTTTCTTATAAAAATAATATATATATATATATATGTATGTTATTTTTATAAGAAAAACATTTTTTTTATTTTAATAAACTCATTTTATTTCTAGATTGGTATTATGGTATAGTATAAGAGATTATAAACAGCTGTTGCATTTCATTTCTTCTTGGTATCCTAATTAAACTGATGGTTCATTCAGCCTATTGGAAGAAAGTCTTCATAAACTCAATGTTATTGTTTGTTTCATTAAATGCAATTTAATGGTGTTGTTTATTCTTTCGCCACTAATTAATGAATGAAAACACATTCAAAAATATCTTCCCAGTATTTTAGTTAGGCATTAGTTATATTAAAATTCCCACACATCTGCTTAATTAGTCAATTGAGCAATGGGAATTGTGTCTCTTTGTTTATTTGTAACGTAAAATGTGTAGCCAATATTTTTGTGCTGTCTTTATTTATTGGTGAATCAAACCCTTAGACTTGTATGTGATCGTATATTTATATTTATCTTCCAAAATATCAAAAGAAATTGTATTTACTTCTCTGTCTTTTACGAAGCTGCAATTAAGTTTTCATAAAATAAATATTTTCCATAAAGTCCATTTATTAATATCTGTTTTGGTTTACTAGTTATAAGTTTTTATTAACAATGAGGATAAAACTAAAACTTGTGATGTTTAGAACCGCGAAATGGATAAAAAAAATGACATTTGATATCAGAAAACTAATACACAGGAAATAAGAGAAATAAAAAATTAAAATTTTATTTTAAAAAATAAGAAATTAAACAAGAATGTGATATTAAAAGAGACTAAAAATATATTTAGCTCTTAATTAACTCATCGTACATATATAATCTTTTCTACTTAATAAATTTAGGAAAATTACGCTAAACAACATACATCAATCATCTTCCGGAATAAAAAGAAATGACTATTAATATTTTGATAATCATCATATTTTATGTGATCATTATATTATTAATTTAAACTTCATAATACTTTGTTACTAATTTATTTGCTAATTCGCTTTAATATAATATTTTATTATTAAAATAAGGTTATCATGTGAATGAGTATCAATATTTTGATAATCATCATATGTTATATGTCCATTATATAATTCATTTAAATTTCATATTAAAATTGTTTCACTATTTTATTTTCTAATTCACTTTAGTATAGTATTTAATTATTAAAATATGGTTGTCATGTGGTTATTTATAAGAAGTTGGTCGTCAAAGTATAATTTTTCAAAAAAATTGTGCAAAACTTTAAATAATAAGACAATAATGATTTCTCTTGGAATGCAAGATCTGCATGCAAGCAAGGGAAAAAATGATATTATTGACATTTCGGTGTAAAGAAACACCCCTTTTATTAGAAACTACCGTATTCCATAATTATAATAATTTTGTTCAAGTTGGAAGGACGAAGGGTCAACTTTTACTGTTACCTTTTAGGTTCAGACACAAGTTATTCTCTTGGCTTTTTGCCAAACCATAATTTTGAATTTCTAAATTAAAATTGATATTTGTCGCCCATATAAGTTTGTCCCTTTGGCAAATGCTTTGTCACCGAAGCAATTTCTTTCGTTCACGCAGACACATTATTCCTCATGCTATTTGCTATACATGTGGTGTCATGAATGAAGAAAATAATCATATTTTTGAAAAAAAGACGTGAAATGTTAAGCAAGAGGGAAATTCCTTCCAAATTCCAGTCCCTTCAATCTCTGATTGGCTAGCATGGGTATCATGCTATGGGAAATTTGGAAGGGTTGGGATGAAACATTATGTAACAACCATATAGTGCAACCTTCTCGATGATGGTATTTGGTTTTCTAAGTTGAAGTCACGTTTCACAGGTTTGCATTCTTTGCTCTTTGCATATTTGCTGCCTATTTCTTTCCCCAAATTGTAATATTTTGTTTTGCTATTTTTTATCTTACCAAATAAAGATATCTTTAGTCGGAACCTGTTTATGGGAATAACGCTTGATGAATTTCATGATTGAATGTGAAGCATTTTCTGTCTAAAAATAGGTACTGGCACATAATATCTGATAAGAATTCTAAATCTTTTCATGTAGAGAAGCTCCAAACGTGTTACAACATGGATTTATCATAGTCTCTATGAAAAACTTAAATGTTGAAGAACGTTCGTTCAAAAGGACAAAAAGTATTGCAAGAGTTTGGTTAAAGATATGGTAGTACACAGAAGTTATCCCCAAAAGCACCCTTCGCCATTTAACAAGTTGCTCTGGAAGCTAGAAACCCACCCAACCCAGCTTCCCTTATAGTACACAAAGGAACTGCAAAATTACTATAATTTTCTACAGAATGCCCTATGAAATGAAGACAATAAGCTCTAGTGGACTCGGGAGGACAAAATGCCTACTCACACTTGATGGATCGATAAATGTGGCGGACAAAGAGCAATGCAGCACGGAATCCTACAGTTCCCAGCATCAAGAAGAAACCATAGCATATGCAGGCCATGTATCCGAAAAAAAATGAGGTCTGCATGAATCCAGACATGTCGGAGCGTGCATAGTAGTAATACAGACAGTAGGCATAGATAAATAACCCAGTTGAACCACCACATAGGAATGATCTGCAAGGAAAATAACAATACATTGGTCAAGCGACTTAAATCCCAAAAATAAAAAGAGGTTAAAATAATATACTAGTCAACAAACTGCACTACTCATAATCCCTTTTTTCCCTTAAAAAATAGTAGCATCAATAAAGAATATAAAGAAACACACATAAAACCATGAAAGTAAGAATATCTAACCATGTCTGTTCATGAGTCAGACGCTTAAAAAACCATCAACAGAGAATTAGACAATTCAGAAATGAAGTCCTAGAGTTTGAAGTAACTCGTCAAAAACAATATTACCAATATATCTGTCTTGGAAGGTTAAGCTTTATAAATTAGCTTATTTCATAAACTCTTTTACCTTAAAAGTGAAATTAATCAAAATAAGCTTGTATAATAAGCTCTTAATAACCACCTAATTAAATTGTTTGCACAAGCCCACCCATTATCGATCATCATACATCAGGGAATCTAGCAGCCAATTCAAATCAGTTAACATCTCATTCACTAACCAGCGACAAGGAATATAAACACCAAGCCATAAGAAACAAGAAAGAAAATTGTGATAACGGTCATTTCATACCTCCACCACCACTCATGATCCTCAGCAGCAAGCTGGAAGTATGTCAATGCCACAGTAATGAAGGCAGTAACAATCAAGAGAATGATGAAGACAATAAACAGGATGCTGTAGATGGTATAAATTCTGTGGCCCCAAACACTGGCAAATATATAGTAAAGTTCGATGTATATAGCACTAAAAGGCAAAAATCCTGCCATCGCCATCTGAGGAATTGGTCCACGATACCATGGAAGAGGTGGAATCTCCCTTGGATATTTAGTTGTGCGAACAGGAGCTTGAAATTCAGTCTTGCTGTTCTTCCCAGCAATCCCTCCCAATACAAGCAAAGGAGATGTAACAAGTGTCCATATCAGAACTATAACCACAATTGTCCCAAATGGGAGGGCAGCAGTCGCCTTGTAAGCAATTGCAACAGTGTTCAAAAAGCAGAACGTCAGAAACAGAGGACCACAGAAAAGGCATCCAGTCAACAGCAGATTCCTAACCTGTCATAACAAAATCAAGAAAATAAAACCATTATTCTCTGAAAACAAATGCAATTTTAGTGAACATGGCATCTAATAGCAGAGAAAAAATTTTCGTAAGCAAATACCCAGTTTGTTCCTTCCAGCTGACAATAGAATGAAGTTGCAGTGTACCCAGCAATCCCGGAAGTGAGTGCATATATGACAACAAGTGCAGTAAATAACGCTCCTCGATTGTATGGATAAAACACACCAACAAGTGCCAATATGAATATGAACACAGTACTGCAAACCACACATAATTGCAACTAATTCAGTTAGATAATAAATAAATTATCAGAACTTAGTTTTCCCAAAACAACCTTCACTGATAGACACAATTAAAACAGGCCAGCGCAAACTCACAGGGTAAACAACTGAGTGCCAGATCCAAGCGCAGCTGCGAATAGAGACTTAAACTTGGGAAACCTAAACACATCCCCGTGGATATATTTCCAGCCAGTCTCTTCCTGATCCTCTGCAGTCTCCTCATCATGTGCATACCTATTCGCATTCAGACATAAGCAATATGCATAATTAATCCCAAACAAACAAGGTTTTAAAAAATGGTCCAACACCACAATTCTAGCCAAGCAAAAGTTTTTTTGGTCTCCATAACTACAATTGTATCCACAATGTCAAGGACAGCAACCAAATTGCAGTAGCAATTGTGGCAAAATTCATCTGCAATATCCCACAATATCAAGCATCGTCACAATAAAACTGTGACTGCAATTGTGGTTGCACTGTCCACAATATCACCAAATGCAACTGAACCAACAATTTGTCCACACTTTCCTGCAATATCTAGACGGACAAAACTGTACAGCAATTGTAGCCGACAAGAATTGCAACAAAACTGCAACCATAATTGTAGTCGCATTTGTCCACAATTCGTCTTGCGTTTCACACAATAACAAATATCATGACAAAAATGTGATTGCAATTTAAAACCTCTACACACAGAAAGAACTAATATCACGTACTTGACAAAATCGTTCTTGAGCACCCTCATCAAAATGGTGGTGAGGAACCCAGTCAAGAGAAGCACCGTGACACATGAGTTGATAATTGAGAACCAGTGGATTTCCAAATGATGAGGCAGCGATGACGACTGTGAGTACTTATCCATCCTCTTCTCAAAGGCAGTGTTGGTCTCCTTCCACTTCACCGTATACAGAAACTCAGCATTCACCTCAGCATCCTCAGTGAGATCCACGAGGGCATTGGGATCAGTGCGTACATTGATCTCGATGACCCTATCCTTGTTGTAAAACACATCAAAGTGAATGTGCTTATACAAGAAATACCTATATTCAATAGGGTCCTTCCCTTCCTTGTCCACCTTCCCAATGAACCCCCAAATCGGTAGGTCGTCGTAGTACATCTGGAAGTAGTAGTCCTTACGGACAGCAGATCTGAACCTCGCCACATCCTCTTTTGACAGCTTAGTGTTGCAAACAGAAACCGACTCCTTGTCACGTTGAAATTCTAGAACGTACGGCGCGCTAACCAAACGGTCCCCATTCAGCACCTCCCCAAGCGCCTCCTTCTTTTCTTTCAAATGAGCTGGTAAGTAATCACAAATCATAAATCAATAAAAATAAATAAATAAAAAAAAAAACATATACACCACCAAGCAAGTGAATCAACTAACACAGGCTATTCCAATCCAACCAAATTTGAATCATCTAAACCAACGTCCTCAAATTTGAGTCATCCTAACCAGATTTCTTGAATTCAAATCAGCTTAAGCAAGTGCACAAATGTATCACATTCAAGCCAGCTTTATTAACGGTCTCAAATTAGATTCATGTTAACCAGATGTCATGAATTCAAATCAGCTTAACCAAAGCTTTTTCAACCAATTGCCTCAAAATTCAAGCGAGCTTACACATTAGTGCAAACCTCCAGTCACTGTAACCAGTACTCCGAATTGGAGCCAGTTTAGGTCGAGCTCAACCGGCGTCTAGAATTCAAATCCAGACTGCGACAAAACTGTTACGCATAGAAAAAGGAGAGAGAAACGAACCTGGAGGACAAAAAGGAAGGTCGAAATAACGGTAGGTCTCGCTGAGAAAAAAAAAAAAAAAAAGAAAAACGAAAAGAATGAGCAATTAAAGGAGAAAAATGAGAGGAAATGCAATGAAACGGTTTGAGATCTAGGTACCTCGGGTTGTGGAAGGGGCCGACTTTGTTGGAGAAGAGAGGGACGACGTCGCCTGGCTTGTAGCGGTGATCTGAGGAGTCAGATCTGACGGCGGAGAAGGCGGCGAAGGCGGTGAGGAGGAGGCAGAAGAAGGAGGAGAGGTTCTTCATTGGATCTAAGAAACCCAACCCCACCGACGAAGAAGCGAAGAGACGAAAGAGAAGAGTGCGGTTTGAGTGCTAATAAACGGAAAACGAATGAGTATGAAGTGACGTAGACTCACCGCCACATTCTCACGTTTGATGTTTTACCTTACGCACACAATTCCTTTTTCATTCTTCCATTTTCGCTCAAGCGCTGCTTTAACCACCCACTGTTTCGTTTTATTTTCACTCGCTTCACAAACACTCAAATTCGGTGGGACTATCATTAATCAATAAATAAATAACCCTAAATAATAAACCTCTCTTTTAATCAATATTCATTTTTAATTACTATAAGAAGAAAGTGTGGAGAAAAAAAATAATTTATGTAAGGTTAATAATAATAATAATAATAATATTATTATTATTATTATTATTATAATTATAGTGGAGTTTTACCGCGAAAGTTTTGGTACAAAAACGCGATCCCTAGCCAACTTCTTGGGGCATGACCACAAACGTGATTTAGAGCCAAACGAGATCTGATTTTGGATCCACGTTTTGCCGAAGACGCGTTTGGGTAAGTGCTTATGCGGCAGGGAAGAAAAATATATAATAAATAAATTATTGATGGAATGCATATTATTAAAAGAAATAAATAAATTATTGTAAAAAAATTGTGGATGGTTCTCTTTATTTTATTTTTTGCCTTTTTTTTTCTAGATTCTGAAAAAGAGATTTGTTAGGAACAGTAAACAATTGTGTTAATGCGTTTATGAGAATTAAGAGGGTGTTTGGCAGGAGATTTCTGGTTTGTCGGGTTATAGAATTGTGTTTTTAATGTTTGGTTTGCCTTTGCAAGGAAGCATGTTTTTTTGTGAAATGACCTTTTAGTTCGATTTGGAAGAAAAATATTATGTATAGATGAGAATCTAACTTTTTCTGGTTAGAAATAAATATTTTGTTAAAAAACATCGAAATCATGTGATGGTATATTATATGCGAAAAGACATGCCTCCGCGAGTATTCGTGTTTTATTACATTAAAATATATAATTTTATTATGTTTATAAGTAATTAATTAAAAAATAGAAAAATAATATGATTTAATATATATACATGTAATTTTATAAAAATAATATTTAAAAAATGATGTAATTGTTATTATAAAAAAATAAAAAGTATTTAATTATTTTGAAAAAAAAATTATTCGATTTTTATTTTATTAAATAAATAAATCATTTTTTATTTATTAAAAGATAATAAATTTCAATTAAAAAATGACAAATATTATCGAATGATATATTCTTTTTTATGTAATAATATACATGAAATGTGTGGGTCGAGATAATACCTTTTGAAGTTATTTAAAAATTAATTATTTTAATAATTTTGATTGATTTGAGTGTTCTTAATATTGTAGGATAGCATGTGATTGTAATGAAGACTAAATTCTCAAAATAAAAGGAAATTTAATAGAAGAATAATTTTATAAATTCAAAAATAAGTTTTTGATAAAAGGATATTAAAAAATATATTCCAATATGCATTGAAAAGGAGTTTTTGACAAAAACTCCAATATATATTATAAGAAATTTTCTAATACCATAAGTTTAGTTATCAAAACGGTTAAAACTATTAAATAATTGGCAAGAAAAGTAACTGAATCGAAATGAAAAAGTAAAAAAAGATAATTGAAGAACATATGGGTAAATCAAAAGTTGTTGGATAATTTAAGTTTATTAGAACTAGAAAAAAACATATTACTTCCGTCAAATTCTTTTTATTGATTTCAGTTTTGTACTTCTTTTTCTTCTCTGTATTTTTAAATTTAATAACATATTTTTCTATAATATTTTTAATCCATATATATATAGAGAGATAGATAGACATATATATAGAGAGAGAGAGAAAAAATAACTAAAATAAGAAACCAGATAACTATTTTATTACAAAAAAATTATTATATTTTAATTTATACCGAATAATCCTAAAAGAGATATAAAAAGGAATATTTAATTATTCTTTATTGTATTCATTGCTATAAAGTTCTAAAAAAATTGTGTATTTTGTCTCATTGCTTTTAATTTTCATTTTAATATTAATATTTATTCTGCTTTCTCCAACTTTCTATGAGCCATTTATGACTCATTCTTTATTTTCCTGCTTTTGAACTATATGTTTGGTTTTTGTGTGGTAGTGTTCTGTTAAATCATTCCTAACTGTTACTATTTTTCACATATAGCTTGGTATCAAAGCAATATTAAATTTACACAAACAAAAAAAAAATATAGAAATTAAATTACTTTGTTGCTTAAGCAATAACAACCAACTATTTAAGGTTTGTGTATTAATCTGAGGCCCTTAAAGTAATTAGGATTTTGTTATTCTTTCTCCTTTTAAAGTAATGCAAAACATCATGTTTGTTCTATAAAGAAATTATGCTTGCTCACAGACTTTATTTTTTGTATTTTTCTAATTTCTGTTTTTTCCTTGAAAATGACAATCACACTTTTATAAATATTTTTTTGAGAAATATCCACATGAAATCTAGCCATTTTTTATTTTAATAAACTTTTTTTCCTCCTTGAAACTTATGTTTAAATTATATTTTTTTAACATTCCATTTTTGGATTGGGCCATCATCTAAATCCAAACTTTTTCAGAAATTTGATAGGGACCACCTAGCCCAAAATTTGGGTACTCATTTCCTCCTTTTTATTAGCCATCTTCTATTCTATTGAAGAACAATTAAATAATTGAATCATAAACAGAGATACTGTATGAAAGTTCATTATTTAATTATCCGACAAAAATTAAATATCAATAAAATCCATATATACTTCTTATTAATAACTTAGTTAAAAAACAAATTAAATATTAAATAAGCAAAATATATAAAATAAATTCGACCTTAGACCACTTTAAATTAGTGTCATTATCAAATTTAAACTATAAATTTTACACCATTTAAAAAATCCATTGGAATTACATTTTTTAATAATCATATAACTGGTAAGAGTGTCTTAATTGATGACTAATTTTATCACACTAATCACTTTTAATCGAGTATTACTCTAACCAACAAAATTGAAAAATGAGAATATTAAAACAAGAAAATAAAATAAACATATAGATAAATGTTTTTTCAGACCAAATACTCATATGGTTTATGATCAATATTCATTTGCCACTTGATATGAACTTATAATAATATTATTTAAGTTTGAAACATGAATTGCAGTGTCTCAGAGACTGGACCAAACCCTAGTTGAACACATGTGTGGCAGATGTAAGAAATATTAACATAGGAAAACAAAAATGGGAAACATTTTCATTTTGTCGTATGTATTAAACCTTATCGTTACGTATGTTATGTAACCCTAATTCAACCAACTATATACTATAGTACTATTGGACCATTATTATTTTGGCCGGCGTTAAATTGATGCTGATTGCATTTATATTTTAAATTATTTTCACCACCACGATAAATAATAAATAATCTAATGCCACCTTTTTCATTAATAATAAATAAAAAAATAAATATACATGGACAGTATGAACATCTTGAGTGTTCAATTATCCAACTATTATGCATAGTTTATTAGTTTTTATAACAATTATTTGAAATTATTATGACAAACACTTTTTTTTTTTTATTAATTTAGAGTGTAGAAATGTTTATACAAGCATGCGTGCAAGTTTCTATTTAAAAGACTACTTTTTTTTTTGCGTGTACTGAATATATATAATCATTAATGATTATTTTGTTAACCATTTGATTGGACTTTAATTATTAATACAAAATTCTTATTCTATTTTTAACTATTTTTTCTTGATCAACATAATTTATTTATTAATTTTATTATTTATAGAAACTGCCTACATTAAATAATAATGATAATCAAATAATGGTATGGTTATAACACTATATAAATTAATAAAAAATGTTTACTTTAATAATTAATTTAAACTATTTTAAGTTTTTTTATAATTTTAATATATTTGTTATTTTAATAATTTTTTAATTATACTTTTTTTGTTTACTTTTATCATCATAGAAAAGTAGATATATAGACAAATACGCGCCTATAATCCACTGACAAATATATTTTATAATAATTATTTTAAAATTTACGTATATAATACTTTTAATTAATTTAATTTTAAAACTTAACTGACCACAAGAAACTTAAATATCGTCTTTCAAAAATAAAAGAAAAATTAAGCTCAAAGAAAATCAAATGCTTAAAAACAATAATATAGATTAAACTTATGTTTTCCAAATTTTAAAGTACTTGATTCAACAAACTGCTACCATTCATATCCATAAATATCAGTTTAAAATAATATAAATTAATTAATTTCATTTGAAAGTAGAAAACACTAAAAAGTTTAAGTATTTAATCACATTGATCAAATCCGAAAGTTGAAGTAAAAAAGAAAAAACGTTTAGAAAGATTAAAAAAAACTATAATTCATATTAAAACCATGGTGATAGCCAAATTCAAACATTGACAAATCCATAAAATACGAAACCAGACACATTTAAACATGTAACTCAATTCTCAAAGACTTTTCTTTTTTTGAATTTAATCAATATTTTTAATTTGAATATTAAATATTGTGAAAACTTTCATAATGTCACCTATATGATTTCTCTTGGACTTTTCTATGAGAAATAAAATTTGTAATTTTTTAATGAAAACTAAATCTTGAAAAAGATAATTAGAAAATAAAAAAGTATACACATGAGTAGCAGTGGGACATGTGTACAGGCTGCACAAACACAAATTCAAATATGCCTTTTGCATGCAAGATTTGGGTTAAGAACTTAAATTAACCTTATAAAAGTTAAACTGAATTAAGAAGAGAAAAAAAAAACATATAAAATATTTAGAAGGAACAGAACACAAACACCTATAGCTTTGGTCCACCACCATCACCATTCACCACCTCAATTCATGAGTAGAGGTAGCAGGGAAGGAAGGGACAAGAGAACGCAGCGTACCCTCTAAACCCTTTACAGGGAAAACAACAAACAACACACACCCTCTGTTCCCAGGTGCTTTTTCTATGCTTTTATTTATTTTTTATTTTTTTTATTTTTTTTCAAATTTCATTCTTTTGCCGTTTTATTGGGACCCCATTTTCCCCTTTCGCTCCAGCAGGGCCTGGAAATTCGTTCTGAGACGTAAATGCCAGATCTCGATGGCAATTGGCAATTGGGGGTTCCTCTGAAAAATTCCCTCTTCGCAAAAACCTTTCTTTTTTGTTTTTATCTTCTGTTTGGTGGAAATTAGTGCTGCCCTTTTCGTTTATTGGTTCCGGGTGTTTGGGGTTTTCCGCAGAGGCTTTGGATCGGTGATTGGGAAAATCTCGAGAAGCTTTGGTGTTTGCGGTAATTTCTGGGAACATCTCTCCTAGGTTTCGTTGTTTTCAAGGAACAAAAAAAGTTGACAAATTTATTGGCTTTTGTTGCTGAGGATTTTTTGTTCTGGAGGAAACAAACACTTATGCTTCCTGTTTGGTTTCGGTTTTCTGTTTTATTCAGGTATAATACAAACACAAAGGTGGCATAATGCCACCACTTTGTTATGCCTGATAAGAGGTAAGCTTTTCGATTTCTCTTCAACGTGGTAAAAATTTATTTATTTTTTTTTTTACTTTTGATTTTTGCCGTGGAAATATGCTTTGTTTTTTTGTTTTTTTGAAGTCTTTATTTGGAATGAAAGCTCTTTTTCTGAAGCTTGTTGTGTGTTTTTGTTTGGTGGGTTGAGTTTAGGTTGGCAGGGGCTTGAGAATGGCAGACACAAATTCAGTTGAAGTGATTTTGGATTTTCTGAGGAGGAATAGGTTCACCCGAGCTGAGGCGGCTTTGCGTAGTGAGCTCAGTAACTGTTCTGATGTGAATGGTTTCTTGCAGAAGCTTACATTGGAAGAAAAGGACTTGCGTGGTGGGTTGCAGAATGATAAGGGGAAGCCTTTAGTAGAAAATCATGGTAAGCCTGTGGTAGAAAATCATGGGTTGGATTCTCGTGACAGTGTTGAAGTTTCTAAGGAATTGATTGTGAAGGAAATAGAATGTGGGACTGGTAGAAATGCTGCAGAAGAAAGCAAATGGAGAACTGTTGCTCCCACAGGAGAAAGGAATAAGTCTGGTGAAGTGCTTGGGACGAGTGAAAAAAACTTTACTTTCTCAAAGGGTTCGGAGGACAGTGTTCTTGATTTGTACTCATGGAAGTTTAATCCCAGCAATGGTCCTGTGGAACCTTACCAAAATGATAGTGGAAGTAGGCCGAGTAATGCTTTGAAGGCCCCGGTATTTCAACAATCAAAGTATCAAACTGGTGAAGCTTCTGATGCAACCAACAGTAGTGTGAAATCTGGGGAGGCAAATAATATACCTGCCGAAAAAACAACCTTGTGGCTTGGAAGTAGTGGTAAAGCCTCTACAGAACCAAAGTATGACCTTATGCGTAATAAAGAACCTAAGGAACTCGATGCGCCGCTCAAATGTAATGCTTCAGCTCTTAAAGAGAACTTGACAGATAATCACTTGTCAAGAACTGATGAGAATGTGAATTCATCTACAGATCTATGGAAAGATTGTTCCGTGAAGACTGTTTTCCCTTTCTCAAAGGGGGATGTGTCTACAAGCTACAACGGTTCAACTTATTCTGACAGACAAGAGGAGAAGAGAAGGGTAGAAAATGGTGATGTTATGACGTTGATAAAAGAGCAAGTGGATGAAGTAGGAAGAGCTCTTTACTTAGGGAAGTTGCAAGGCAGTTCTGGCGGCTTAAGTTTTCCTCTTCCAGTGGAGAATCCGAAGGAAGAGTTTCCTAGGCTTCCTCCTGTAAAAATCAAGTCAGAAGATAAGCCCTTGGCTTTTAATTGGGGAGATAAGTTTGAGTGTGACGGATTGGCTGTGAAACTCGCTGGTGCTGACAACTCCTTACTTATCGGGTCATATTTGGATGTCCCTATTGGACAAGACATTAAAACTACAGGTTAGCATTTTCTTGGCATTTTGATTAGTTGTTTACTATTTGGATCAAATTTTCTGTTTCATTTGTTTGTTTATTATGCTGATAGTTTAGCATGTTCAGTGGTAATTTTCCTCTTTTTTGGCTTGTATATGTTCCTTTAAGAGTGTTCCTATTTGGCTTCTTTCTGGTATTAAGTTTGTATGTTTGACAAGTGTTGATACATCAAGTTTTTGAACTAGTACATACAATTTTGCCTGCAGTCAAAGAGGGGTAAAGTTTATGTTTGGTGTGGCCATGATCATTGTGTTGACTTGACTTCAATTCAACGGATGATTCATCCAATTCATGCAACGGATTTTTTCTGCAAATTTAAGTCTCTTGAATGTTTATGAGATTTGAACTCCTATTTCAATGATATTTAGTTTGTGAAAAGAATTAGTTGCCTTAATGATTTGTTCTTGTTACAAAATGTATTGATTTGGATAAAGTAATTTAAACATTCAATATTATTGTATTTTTGTCTTTTGAAACTATTATCTTTGTCCTTATCTGTTTCAGTTAGGAAGATTTTCCCTCTTTGCTAAATGACAATGACATTAATGCTTTTGCTTGGGCTGTTTTTCTAGAATTAACATCAACAATTTGTGCATATTCAAATATTGACTTTTTCATATATTTTTCAGGTGTGAGGAAGGCTATAGGGGGCAGTTGGCTGTCTGTAAGTCAAGGGATTTCAGAGGATACATCTGATCTGGTATCAGGTTTTGCAACAATTGGGGATGGGTTGAGTGAATCTGTTGATTATCCAAATGAATATTGGGACTCTGATGAATATGATGATGATGAAGATGTTGGGTACATGAGACAACCCATTGAGGATGAGGCCTGGTTTTTGGCACACGAAATTGATTACCCCAGTGACAATGAAAAGGGGACAGGGCATGGAAGTGTTCCAGATCCTCAGGAAAGAGGTCCAGCCAAAGACGAAGAGGATGATCAATCTTTTGCTGAGGAGGATTCTTATTTCTCTGGTGAGCAATATATTCTACCAAAAAATGTTGAGCCGGTCACTTCAGATGATCCTATTGGTCTAACGATTACTGAAATGTATGGAAGAACCAATGGTAACGATGTAATGACTCAATATGATACACAACTGATGGACGTTGAAGAACTGAATCTTATGCATATAGAACCTGTGAGGCAGGGCTTTGTCACTCACCAAAATGATCTCATCATGCTGGGTGATGGGCAGGTTCTGAATCATAGTGCGAGGCCACGAATTGAGGACATGGAAGATGATCAGCACGGTTCAGTTAGATCAATTGGAGTGGGGATCAACAGTGATGCTGCTGATATTGGTAGTGAAGTGCATGGAAGTTTGATTGGTGGTAGCAGTGAGGGGGATTTAGAATATTTTCGTGATCATGATACTGTGCACAGTAGCTCCAAACACACTCATCAGGATTCGGACAAGAGTTCTTTTAACAAATCAGTAAAAAATAACAAGAAAAATGACAAGAATGAATCAAATAAGTATGTAGTAGACAGTGATAAAGATGCATTCTCGCAGATAAAAACACATACTGATGGGAACTTTTCATTTCCCCAATCTCTTAGAGATGGCCAGATGACTCAGGCTGGCTCCAGTAAGTCGCTATGGTCGAGTAATTGTAATGTAGATGAACCAGAAGATTGTCTTAATGCCTTTGTGGGCTCTGATGACATGCTTTCTTCTTGGAGGCGGAAGAGTAGCGATTCTTCGCCTGTTAAAAGTTCTAGGGATGATAATAATGCTATTGTGGTAAGATCCAGAAACTCTTCTCCAACTACAGTCTCAAATTATGGTTATACTGATGGAGAGCATGTCAAGCTAGAAAAGGATGAAAAGACAAGTGTTGTAAGGGAAGACGATATAGGTGCATCACTAGAGGATGAGGAGGCAGCTGCTGTGCAAGAGCAGGTAAGGCAAATAAAGGCTCAAGAGGAAGAATTTGAAACCTTCAATCTAAAGATCGTGCACAGGAAAAACAGGCATGTTTTAAATATGTTATTCTTACTATTTTTGTTAACTCGCAATGTAGTTGAGGAAATTAGCACTATAGATTCTTTTATGATATACAATATAGAGTTTAAGACTATTTAAATATGGTATTAGCTTTGTAAATCGTTCCATTTTATTTTTAACTTGACAACTATTCGTTCTATCTCTCATCACCTGTGAATTGCTGTAATATTAATTGATTTTTGTGTCACATTACAGACATCTTTGCAATAGTAAATGTAAACAACATTTTGTGAACATTTGTTTCTCTTAACAATGGAAAGTCAACATTACCATGACAACAAATCTATTATTTCCTTTTTTGAAATCTCCACCACTTTGTTAAAATTTGGAACAGGGTATAATTTATAATTTGAGTGAAAAACATGCATTATTTTTCATTTTATTTGTCATTGTACATCTCTTTGTTCCTTCATGAGTAGTCATGAAATTAACTCAGTCAAAATGTCTGTGTATAATAATGCTGTCTTCTTAGTTGGTGCTATGCTTGATCATTTAATTGCATGCCCTAGACTTGTTGATAATTTTTGTTGTAAATACCTGAAGTTGTTTTAATCCTGTTATTCTTACATTTTGTGAAACGAAGCTACTGTCATGGATACAATATAACATACATGCCTTTGTCTTGATAATTCTATCAAACATATTGTTTAGATGGTAGGATTCTTTCCCCCATCCCATGGAAAGTTATATGCTGATGAATACAGAGCTTTTAGATACTAATCTTATGTTGCAAAGTCAACATTTTTCTTGTCATTGTTCCATGTTCCTTTTGTCCTTTTGACATGCTATCTGAACCCAATTCTTGTTGCTCAGAACTGGCTTTGAAGAGGACAAGAATTTCCATGTTGTTTTAAATTCCGTAATTGCTGGGCGCTATCATGTGACCGAGTATCTTGGATCTGCTGCATTTAGCAAAGCTATACAGGCTCATGACCTGCACACAGGCATGGATGTTTGTGTTAAGATTATAAAGAACAACAAAGACTTCTTTGACCAAAGCCTTGATGAGATCAAGCTTCTTAAGTATGTCAATAAGCATGATCCTTCAGACAAGTTCCACCTTCTAAGATTGTATGATTATTTCTATTATAGAGTAAGTGATTTGGATGTGCTATTGTTTTACTTATTATTATCAATTTTTTTTCTTTCAATCAATAGTTGATTTATGCATATTTGCATATTTCTGGGCACTTTCTACTACTATCTGCGAGGGCCTAACCTTTTAATCTATAGTCAAAGTGATGTCGAGAAATATCTGTTATCATCTGACTTTACTATCCCTTGTAATGCAGGAACATTTGTTAATAGTATGTGAACTGCTTAAAGCGAACTTATATGAGTTTCACAAATTTAATCGAGAATCAGGGGGGGAAGTTTATTTCACGATGCCGAGGTTGCAGGTTTGTGGTGTGCTGTTTGTACTATGATCTATAGTTTTCATCCTTTCTGCTAGTATAATACTGTCATTATAAGCACTTTTCAACTTATGTGTGCAGTCAATCACCATTCAGTGTTTGGAGGCACTTCAGTTTTTGCACAGTCTTGGACTAATACATTGTGACTTGAAGCCAGAGAATATTTTGGTTAAAAGCTATAGCAGATGTGAAGTGAAGGTTATTGATCTCGGAAGTAGTTGTTTTGAGACAGATCACCTTTGCTCGTATGTTCAGTCCAGGTCTTATCGTGCTCCTGAGGTTATTTTGGGGCTTCCATACGACAAGAAGATTGATATCTGGTCACTTGGATGCATCTTGGCAGAACTTTGTACTGGCAATGTAAGATCAATATATGGATAATGTTATTCATTTCAAAAGGCTATGAAGTTTTTCGTACTTAAAGCGTACAAAGATTTATTCCAAATTTCCTGGGGGAAGTACATAAAAAAGGTGTAAAATGTTTTGTACTAGATTTTGTCAAAGTTGAGTTTGCCCTGAAATCAACCACATTATGGTGTTTGGTTCAGCTTTTGGAGAAATAATTGATTTTTTTAGCTTCCTAGGAGAGCTTTTGAAAAAAAAAAAAGTGATTATTTTCCCTAAAACAATATATCCCTAACATGTGCTTATAGCAAATGACTATACGTCTAAATCTCCCTAATGATGGATCTTTGGAACCTGATATAAATTTTATCTCTTCTATTGAAGTGCATCTTTTTTTCTTTGTTGAATACAAATACATGCATAATACTCTCTTTCCTCACTCAACCATGTGTGATATAGGTCCTCTTCCAAAATGATTCCCCTGCAACATTACTTGCTCGGGTGATCGGGATCATTGGCCCAGTTGATCAAAGTTTACTTGCCAAAGGACGGGATACATATAAATACTTCACAAAAAATCATATGCTTTATGAACGGAATCAGGTGAGAATTTTATTTCTAATTTTCGTAGTATTTGAAACAGACTTGTGGTAAGTAATCTGAAGTCTCGATGCTTAAGGAAATGTACCTTCTCATATACTTGTCTTCAAAACTAGAGAGAGGTTCCTATGTTTCTAACAATGTATTTTCTATCATCTATATTATTTTTACCACTTCTGAAACTTTTGGCTTTTAACTGAACCAAATGATATCATGTGATCCACATCTTGCTGTTCATACCTACTATAGTGCTTCTATCATACTATTTATTCTTCTGTTATGCTAGATTATATTACTGCCATTACCACCCTTTTGCATTTTACTTTCTTCAAATAACAGTACTATTCATGAATGATACACAGGAAAGCAACAGGTTAGAATACCTGATTCCAAAAAAGACCTCATTGAGGCATAGATTACCGATGGGAGACCAAGGCTTCATCGACTTTGTTGCGCATTTGCTCGAGGTTAACCCGAAGAAGCGACCTTCTGCATCCGAGGCCCTGAAGCACCCATGGTTATCATACCCTTATGAACCAATATCATCTTAAAGAATTTGCAGGTTTTTTTTTCTCTTGGTGATAATGTGGAATTACCCTAAGCCGGGTAAGTTAAGTTGTCAAAAGGGAAAGGCACCACCATCCGTGCTTGCCGCTTTTCATTATCTATTTTAGAGATGATATGGAAAGAGTTGTGCACTTTCACATTCCTGCATGATTGATGATGCATTGAAAGGTGTTTGGTTTTGTGGGGCAATACTTGTCTTTCCCATCAATGATGTAATTTAGCATGTAAGATGTAATGTTATTATGCTGCTGATTTCTTTTCTTGTTTGGTCTTGTTGAAAAGGGAATCCTTGAAATATTGATTGTACATGATGTGGGATAATTCATTTAGTCATTAGTAGTATTTCTAGCATGTTTGGTTTCACGTTGTGGATGTCATTTTTAACGTTTATCAGAAGCTAATAGGTTATAGCTTCTACGTTCCAGATGAGTTTCCAAACAATGACATAGCACTTAGTAGATTTTGCATGGGGTTTGATACCACTGTTGGAAGCACCAGTTAAAAGAAAAGCTGGTGGCAATGTGTGAGACTCACTTAAACACTTGCTTTTGTGGCAATTGAGAAGCAAATTTTCCTTTTCCTTGTGTTGGAAGCAACCAAAGTGTATCTTGATGGTTTAGTGGTAGCAAATGAGTTGAACAAAGTGTGGTCTGTGAATGGCAGCTTCAGGAATGTGGTTATTATAAAGCATTTTGGAACAGAACTTCTGAAGTTGCTGTTCCTTTGTGTTTTGTTTCTTCTTAACATCTTCCATCATTCTTGCACCAACCTGTTATTGTTTAACGTTATTTTCTTTGTAAATATCCTCTTTGCTGTAAATGTGTTACTTTCAATGTTTGGTTTTCTCTTGAAAAGTAATCCTTGTTTATAGTATAAAAAAAAAATGAAAGAAACATTTTTAATGTAAATCAACAAATTTTACAAAATTTATTCAACGAGTTTTGCTTGTGATTTTGTAGTTTTTAACCTTGTTTAATTTAAAAGTGTTAGAATGTGTATATTGTTTTCAGTTTTATGTATGCTTATATATATATATATATATATATATATATATATATATATATATATATATATATATATATATATAT
>Ga0099825_1003481_pt1 | contig 20961 bp, 8 predicted proteins | sample SiratroredBW_FD_76838 | JGI IMG/M metagenome (GOLD analysis project Ga0099825, IMG submission 76838) | Root nodule microbial communities of legume samples collected from California, USA - Siratro red BW | ecosystem: Host-associated > Plants > Roots > Nodule | place: USA: California | collected... | reverse complement strand
ATAGTTTAGGAATTTTAATTTTCAGCAAAATTTTCATTGTATTCAATTTGAGTTGTAATTGCAAAACTCTTTATCATTAGTGGAATAATTCAAAACGTGTAGACGGTGAAGTGTTTCTAAGGTTCTTGGTGCCAAAGAACTTCACCTTAGGATTCGGCTAGCTTTAAGTTTTCCAAGCATTAGTTTTATTTATTTTCTTTCTTTCAATTGTGTAAGCCGACTAGTTTTATTTTCATTGAGTCGCTTTCGTTTGTGATTTAGTGGTCTCATTGTAAGAACAATTGGAAAGGTACATTGGGCAAGTCTTTGGCTAAGGAAAGTCTTGGTACTTAAGTTGTCCAAGTGACGCACCTCACTTTCCTGGGAGACCCCCTAGTGTGCTAGACTAGTTTGTCTTATCTTGAGGCACTTCTTTACAAAATTTAAAGATTCTCAACATTCCCATCACCATAGTGACAATGAGTCTCATGACAATACACCAGATTTGCGAAAAATTTTGGAGGAACTTCGGATTATGAAAGTAAACATTGATGTACAATTTGCTATTATGGCAGAGGAGTTGAAGACCTTAAAGAAGAAGGAGCATAAGTCTAAATCCAAAACTAGTTCATCAAAAATATAGCAATCTGATAGTGAGGATGAAAAACCCGAGAGGGATAGTATGAGAGCAGCCGAATACTATCAGCCAGACCCTTACCACCACCATAGGAAAGAAAGAAAATCCAAAGAAGTTAGGGTAAAGCTATCACACTTCCATCGAAGTAATGATATTGATACCTTTCTTGATTGGGAGATGAAGGTTGAACAATTATTTGAGTGCTACCATGTTAGCGAGGAGAGAAAAGTCCCTCTAGCCACCCTTAGCTTTCAAGTACATGTCTTACATTGGTGGATAGCCCTAGTAAGAGATAAGAGTCTTCACCATGAGCCAACTATAGCATACTGGAACAATCTTAAAAGTGCTCTTAGAAGAAGACACATACCTTCCTATTATCATAGAGAACTCATGGACAAACTCCATAGACTTAATCAAAAAAACATGAGTATTGAAGAATATAGGCAGAAAATGGAATTATATATGATAAGGGTAGGGATCAGGGAAGATGAGAGCGTAATTGTGGCCAGATTTTTGAGTGGGTTAAGTCTTGAGATCCGAGATAAAGTGGAACTTCTCCCTTATAGGGATTTCCATGAATTAGTGCAAATTTGTATAAAGGTTGAACAAGTTTTGAGAAAAGGCACAAGTCGAAGTTCCTACTCTAACTCTTATTCCAAGATGGATTGTGAGAGGGAGGGAAAATCTTTAAAAGAAAAACCAAGAGAGAATCCCACCAAAGTCATAGTTCTAGAAAACAGTAAGAAAAGAGAAGAGCATGAAAGAAAACAAGAACCCTTATCCAAAACTAAACCAGACATTGAATTCTCTCCCAAAGAAACATCTTGTGAGAAGTTGAGTGAACCTTTGTCTGGAGCTGAACCAGATGTTGACTCCTCTTCCCTAGAAAAATCTTGTGAGGAGTTAATTAAAGAGAAACCTTTGGCTAGGGTTGAATCAGACACTAACATAAACTCCTCCTTCATAGAAAATCTTTGTGAGGAATTGCCTAAAGCAAAATATGTGTCTAGTGTTGAGCTAGATATTAACACCAAAATATCACTTAGAGAAAAACCTTGTGATGAGTTGCTTGTAACTAAACAACAAAGTCAAAGTATTAAGCAACTTCATAGGGAACAAACAAAGAAAAGTACAAAAAAAGATGAAACTACTCCTTGGGCCAGAAACCTTTGTCCATCATCTGGTAAGGGGTACCTTGACCTTGGGAGTTTGTTTCTTGGGAATTTTATGTTCATTCTTAAATGTCTTGTATATATGCCATATGTTTTACTATTTTCATGTTATTACAGGAAGGTGTTTGATCCTGGAGGAAGTTAACAACTGAACGTTGTGGATCTGAGGACAGATCCCTTTCAAGAGGGAAGGGATGATGGAAGAAGGTCCCGACGACATTAATCAAGAATAAAGAGGACAAAGAACCCGAGGGAGAATCAAGAGCTTTCCAAAAGATTAGGCCCATCTCAGGTCATTTAGGCCTTCAATCGGGTCTAAATACAAACATGAAGAAATCCATTTGGAGAAAATAGAGTATTAAGTAAAAGTCCTCTAATTAGTATAAATTGTTTAGAATAGTTTAGAATAATTTGGGCCAAGTAGAATATTTTTGAGCCATGTAGTGTATGTTTGGGCCTTGAGGTCCATAAATAATGTTGGGCTTAATCAAGGAGTCCAAGTAGCACAAGGAGCTCTCTCCTTGTGCCACTTGTCACTACCTTGTGAGAGCCTTGGAGTGCAAGCTAGGTTTGGGAAGCTTGTCATAGAAGCTAGGATTAGAAGCTTGTCTTATAAGCTAGGATTTCTAGACCTAGCTTCTCTCATACCCTACCTAGATAGCTTGCATGGGAAGCTAAGTAGCTCATCCTTTCTTCTATAAATAAGAGGTCTAGGAACCTCTCTTGTAGACTTGATTTAAGTAATAGAATGCTGCCAAATTTTCAGCACATTACCTCAAGTTTCACATTGAGTTTCTTATCTTAGAAGCTAGGAGCTCTCTCTCTTGAAGGTTGACCCAACCTCCTTCAAGGATTTCACCATCTACTTCACCATCAACCTCCTTGCATGCTTCCTTCCTTGCATTTTCATGGCTTCCGCATCATGAGGAGTTTCATCCACTTTTTCTATTCGGTGCTTCAAGGTTTCATCATGCTCAACTTCTATTGAAGCTCGCGCAAGAAGCTAAGGTACCTAGGAGCTCCTCCATCACTTGCAGCATGGGCATGGCCTTGGAGCAACGTGTCTCCCCTCAAGTTTGAAGGCTTTGTAAGCAGAAAGAAATAGGTAAAGGTGATGATGAAGTACAACACTCTCTTGCTCAAACTGAAACCCATTTTTTAGAATGACAATCGGATGAGGTGTCATCCGATTTACATTTTTTTTCAAAATGTAAACCGGATGGGGTGTCATCCGGTTGTCATTTGCAAACAAAATGACAACAGGACGAACACATCCGGTTCATAAACTCCCAAAACGACAACACCACTATTCACTGTCGAATACCACCCAAATCATCAAATTAACCACTCAAATCTACAATACATCTCACAATTTCTCATAAATATAAAAAATTACTTACTTATAACTTTGTTGAAGCTTTAATTAAAGATTTTGCGAAAAAATAACCTCCTAGAACGGTGGTGGGTGGGAAAATACTCCATGGACGAGATTACGGAGGTGAAGGGGGTGGAGGACAATGCTAACTTTTCCAACTTTTGAGTAAGGATGTATAAGTAATTTCATATTGACTATGGAGGTGCAGGAAGAGGGTATGGAGGTGAAGGAAGAATTCGTCCCTATTATACTCTTCGGCCCAAATGCAAGGTCTAAATTTAAATTCCTATACTACATTGGCCCAAAATACAAGGCCCAAAATTCTATTTTACCTGGCCCAAAATAAATTCTACATGACTTTATACAATTTTTTACAAGTAGAGGTCTTATAATCTTGAAGTTCTAAAGTTTCTAGAGTGATCTTCTCCTATTTTGAACTTGGGCCCAAAATTTTGTTTAGAGACCCAAACAAGTCCAATTAGGCCCAAACTCCTAATAATTTTCTAATCAAGGCTCTACTAGCTTACTGAACTCTTTATTCTTTTTTGTAATCTTGGAGGCAAGATTACATCAGAAATAACCTACCTCATGTTCCCTCCAAACTCGTTCAAGTTATTGCTCAAATGTCATTTAAGCTTTCTCAAATGAGTTGGTTTGACTTCATATATTATTGTTCACAAAAACTAAAAAAAAAAAAAGGGTAATATAATAGCAAAATGGAATTTATATAAAATTTAATTCAAGCTTACTAAAACATGACATAAAAAACTAATAAGTGCCTCAATAATTGCCACATTTAGGATAAAAGTTTTTATATATTTGACACTAATCATAGTGCACCAAAGCCGAAGCAATAGCTAATTTAACTTCCATATATTGGTCACATGCTAGTAATTAACCACATATTGTTATTAGGAAGCCTGGGATTTCATTACGACTTTTAATGAGGTTATTGTGAAACCTAAGATTCTTATAAAATTGTATTTAGGGTTCTTATGTTATGTAAGACTCCAACAAGGTTGTGACAACCTCTTGAATAAGGCCTTATAATATAGATATATGATTGTCTTGGAAGAGGACAACCACAAATTAGGGTCACAAATGATTTCCTATATCCTTTGTGAAATTATAGAGGTTGATCGATCAATGATAGCATCTACCATCATAACAGGTATCAATGAACTATGGGATACATTGTTGGATACCAAAAAGGCATGGTTAAGAAAGAAGATAGACATTGAAAAGGTTCATGGAAATTGGGAGGAGTTGTACCAGAAGTTGCCATTTTTTTAATATAATGTAGGGCACGTTCTAAGCTTCATTTTGAAGATGGATACACTACTTGTGTGCCACAACACACATGGATGAGGATAACAACCACATTTTCTTCAAAAAGGTCTTATGGACGTTCAAAACATACATTAATGGTTTTTGCTACAAGTCACTTGTTCAATTGGACAAAATATTTCTATATGAAAAATCTAAAGGAACCTTATTAGTGGCAGTTGCACAAGATGGGCAAAACAACATAATCCCCATTGTCTTCACTATGGTGGAAGGTGAAATGGTTTATGCTTGGCTTTTTTAAAGTAACCTACAAAAATACATCACCCCAAAAGACGGTTTGTGTTTGATTTTTTATCGTCACAAGTCTATAAATACTTCATACTCTAGAAAGGAAAGTAGTTGGACCAAAAATGATTATGTGCACATTGAACAAATCTTCATTAGGCACTTCAAGAATGAACAATTGAAGAAAAATGTTGTAAATATGGGTAATTTGTTATTTTTCTAAAGTCATTAATTTCATAAATAAATTTTCCACTTTTCCAGTTTCTTAAATTAATTAATTTGTAAAAAAATCACAACATATGGGATGGTTGAGTCAATATTCTTTTAGTATTACAACATAGTCAAATATGGGCATGCATAAGCAACACAATAGCCACATGACATCTCAAAAGAAAAATAAACGCTTGCATGGGACAATAAATGACGTTATACAACAAACTTGTTGGAGTCAATCAATTTTTTTACTGAAGAACACAAAGAACCTTCCCATTTCCTCCTTGGTCACTACAACCTACACCCATTGCAACAAACTTCTTTGATAGAGGAAAGGAGGTGGCAGCCTTGATTACATTGGTCATGTCTACTCAAAAATGGCATCCGAGACAATGAAAGATGCAAATTCAAAGGTAAACACTCATGAAGTTCTTACTTTCAACAAAAGGACAATAGTATTTCTGGTGGAAGAGGCAAAATATTCTAGCAGAGCTAATTAGTAGGGTGATTCTCAGTGAGGATAAGTGAATTTGTGTAATTTAGACATGTTCCAAAATCTTCACTTGTCATGTTTGCATATACTTACTACATGCAAACACACAACATGATTACAACATGTACATCGTTTATGTCTACACTAGAAAATAAGTAGTTATAATCTATAAAGAATTATTTGGAAAACTTAGATGTGAAGACTATTGACTAACTTACACGAGATCAATTTTATTCCCAAACCCATAAATGAAATGAACTTTAAAGAGTTAACTCTAATCAAATTGGATAAGAACCAAATAGACATTAGGAAAGAACAATTTGTTCCTACTATCACATACTTAATCACAAAAAATAAAACATGTCCTAACATTGCTTGGGTATGAACTTCATGTCATTAATTAGTGTTACTTTAAATTAGTTATCTAACATGTGTCATCTTCACAATAACCATATCAATAAAATTTTAATCTATGTCTTTGATGTAAGCTATAATTACAAATTAATTATTAATTCCTGTTACAATTATTATTATATAAAAATACAATTTCTATATTATACAAAAAGTTTAAAATTAAAATTAATTTTTTAAATAATAAAAAATTTTACATTTTTACCTTAATATTATCATAACTTTAATTTTTTTATTAAATATTTACATGAGATTAGAAGTATAAATTCACATTAGTCTATTAGTTTGTGTCATAATCCCTTATCACATTTGAAAGTGCATTGCATTGAATGAATACATTGCTATCGAGGGATGAACAAATTGCACATTGATCCAAACTCTTCTTTCCACGACATTGATAAAGAATTGTTGAACAAGTTGAAAATTTCACTACTAATAATGTTTCATGAGAAGTCTCTCATTTAATGTAAGATGAATCTATTGTGTTCATTACACTAAGTCTTATATATATTTTTACTTTAGGAAGACACATAGATTAAGGTTATCTATTACGTCAAATTCACCTTACTCCCTAAACAAAGAATTTCACCATTTTTATCATAATATGTTTTTCATATGGAGCAACTTTGAATCAAAAATACCGAAGAAATTTAATTCTCTTATAGTTGTGTTTGCAAAGAGTGAAATCACATAAAAATGAGAAAGATGCCCACTTTCAATATATTTCGTTTAAAATGTGTAGAATCTCATGATTGCACTTTCTTTAATTCGAAGAAAATAGTATGCGTTATTTTGAATGTTCTTGATGACACATGATTGAAGAAGTTGTATTACCATAAAGATAAAGTCACACATGATGATATACTTATATATTATATTATTGGGATATTAATTGACTTCCATGTATAAGAAATGTTTACTTAGAAGTCGTAATTTTCTTTCTCACCATGATTTAACTATACACTAGTTTTAGAATATCTAATTAACAAATTATAATGTTTCTAAACTCACTTACAATAAGATCTTTCATGAACCCTAATCCTAAAAGTTGTGACCCCATCACTTCCACTAAAACAATAGTGTACTTTAGTAGACTCATCCAATATGTGATAATTATGAAAAATTCAAATGGTTACAACCTTACTTTTAAATGTTCTAATCTTCAAAGAATGGTGCTCTAGGTGGTATTTCAATTACCTATTTGACAAAGTCACTGAAGTATTAAAATACAAACACAGTAAAAGAAGTCACATAAATTAACTATCATTCATGACTTAGTAGAAATCAAAATGCAAGCTCTTCACCCAACCATACAATGTGAAGAATCATATGGTAAGATTGAATTATTTGTCCAAATTAAAAATTTATGTAAGAAAATATTTGATGAATATTATTCATGACTTACAAGACAATATCTGTATTGATAACAACATAAGAAAACTCACATTTAATTTGGAGACAAAAATAACTTCAATCATGTTTTTTAGTTTTCTTTTAACGTGTATCAGATTTATTTCAATTATGTCTATATTCTTTAAATTTTATTTATTTTCCTTTCATGTTAACTTGAAAAAATGAATTTTCAATTAGTCTTATATAAAATTTCAATCTCTAGATATTTAAATATTTGATCATTAAATATTGTTTGACATATTTTCAAATAAGTTTTTTTTTTTTTCATATGATTAATTCAATCTAATGCTTGTCTTAAATATTTATTAATTATAAACTGAATTTAGTTTTTAAATATGATTTTTCACCATTTCAAAATGAATTTTATCAATTATATTTGTCTATTTTACCCTTATAATAATAATAATTTTCAAATTTTATTAATAAAATAAAAATTTTAATTAATATTTAAACTATAATTAATAATTTGAAAATTGAAAATAATAATTTAAATTTGTAAAACTTTATAATTTATAATTCCTTTTTTAAATATCCATTTTAAATATTTAAAATCTTCATCATTGATATAAATTTTTATCACCTAATTAATTATTTGTTTTAAGGAACATTTAATGTGTTTAAAAGTACAAGTGGGTTGAAGGTGATAAAGTATAAATATTTTATTATTTAAGTTAAAAATCTTATAAATAAAAAAGAATAACTATTCAAAGTTTATTTCAAAAAAATATCATCACTCTAAAACTCTTTCGCTCTTTTTTCTCTTAAGGATTCTAAAGGATTTATTTATCTTTTCTTATATCGGAGTCCACCTTAAAGATCCTGGTGGAAAGTAGAACATTTCTATACAATTAGAGATTATTTTTGAGTGATTTTCTATTTTTCATTTTCTCTTTAGTTTTATGGAAATGATTGCATGCCTAGGGTTAGAGATTGCAAGTCTTATTTTCTAGACAAAGATAAATCTCTCTTAGATAAAGAGCATGAGGGTATATTTAGATTCTTAATCAGAGTGTTTTGTGTATAGGTTAACTTTTGTATGAAAGTAGTGAAATTGGAAGTTTAAACTTTATTAAAGAAAATTAAAAAGGTAAGAGAGGCTGATTATGCTTTTTTATAGTACCTTAGGGTAGATGATTTAGATGTAAAGGTGATATGGTCACAATAATTGATTTTATGTAGGGATTGTATGTTTTTTGAACATATTCAAATTATTTGAATCTTAAGATGAATGTTTGGTCATATCGTGAAGATGTTCATGATGTAATACAATTAAATGTTTCTTGTAGACAATTGGGTTAATTATGTATAGTATGCTTGAGATATTAAAGAATTGAAAGTGTTTGAGATAAAATTGGTATAGTTTGAGTTAATAGATTTTAAATGAGTTGTGTCTATATTTTAGTATTTAAAAAGTTATGCGTGAAATTGGTTCAAGTTATTGTTATTTTTAAACAAAACATTTCATGTTAGGCATAAGAAATGAAGAAAAAAAACCTTAGTTTGAGCCCATTGGATCACCTTTCATATTCTGCAGAATTTCTAAATTATGTCATCGCTAGGCAAGCAAAACTCTCGTTGGATGAAATTCAATTAATTGAAAATCCGAGAGTTTTGGTCGCTGGGTGAGTCAAATTCGATGCATGAGTTATTTAAATAAAATCTCCTACTGATCTGGTCACTAGGCTGGCCAACTCTCGTTGTGCGAAATTCAGTTAATTGAAAATCCAATAGTTTTGGTTGTTAGACAAGTAAGTTCTTGCTCCAAAAGTTGTTTTTATGAAACCCCCAATGGTGTGGTCGATGGGTGAATACTTTAATCACTGAGCGAGCAAGTTTTCGCTGGGCAAGCTAATGTAGTTGGGCAAATAGTGTGACATCCCTTTTCTAATATACAACATATAAGCTTTTATTTAAATATTAAACCATTACTCAGAATTATATTAGAAAAGAAACATCATGAATCTAATAGACAAAGTAAATTGTAGTGAAAATAAAAAGACAAAGGAAACTTCATATACTAGATCCATAAAACATTAGCAAAACCTTGACTGCAAAGAAGTAAAAGAATATAAAGCAATGCCAAAGTATAAGAAATACAATGTATCTACGTCTAATTCAACACATGAGTCTTCTGGAAGTAAAGTCAAGTGTCTATGATGTATGACACTAGTAGCTCATGACATGAGATATTGCCTTTTGGTTGAGGGTTGGACAATTGATTTCTTATAGATGTTTGATGAGTGAATTGACATTATATCCATGAGAGTATATGGATGAGACCTGGATCAAATGTACAAATTTGTTCCTTCAATATATGTATACGATTTTAATAAATGCATGAATATAAGTCTGTTTTTAAGAATTCTAACTTAGCTCATTTTGTGTGTTTGCATATTGTTTATTAAATGTGATGATCAAATGTTATACGAGAATATATGATATTGTTGGAGGATAGCCTCAATGAAAATAAGTTGAGGATGAAGATGATAAAACTCTCTCCATTCAAAGCATCATCTTTCACAAGCTTTGCAAAATTGGCATCACCAATCACATTTAATAGTTTATTCAATTTGAAGAATTGAATTCACTCAATGAAACCTGTTGAGAGGAGACTATGGTTTAATTTTCATATCTTTATTTGCATGAGTAGGACCCACAATTAGCATTCCTCTAGCTACATATTATTGAATATTATCATTCCTTTGGTTACATATTACTGAACATTAGCATCCCGATTGCGTATTATTGAATTATATTCAAGGATATAATTGACAACTAGTCTTTCCAAAGAAATGAGTTCATAAGCTAAATAATGCAGTATCTCAAGATACATTAATTCCAGCATTCAACAATAGTTCAGAAGTCATGTACAATCTTGTGATTACATATTCAATAGTACGGAAGCTCTGTACCATCTTGTGATTCTCTCATGAAGTGGCTTTCCAATGTAGGTAGTCGCACAAGATTAAAATAAAAAATCTTCAAGTCACAATTAGAATTCAACATCCAACCTTTATTGTTTTGAAGGTTTGACGGTTAAATCTTGTCAGATCAAACTATAATTTTTATTGGAGATTACTCACTCATAATTCTTCAATCTGAATGGTGGGATTGTCCACTACACATCTATAGAAGCACCAAAAATTTTGTGAAATTCAGATGTCTATAGAAAATTTCTATCACCACTAGTATTGGTTATTTTGAAGATCCAATGATGAAATCTTTTTCAATGACATTGAAATATTTACTGGAGATTTCTCACTCATGGTTCTTCATTCTAAATGGTCGGATGTGAAATTGGAGCTCTAAGTTATTCCCCAGAAAATTCGTCAACAGAGGCAATTTTCTAGTGACGAAGTTCTTCACCAATATGAAATATTACAATTTTGATACCCACATGGTCACATCAATCATGCGATGAGGAATTAGTTACAGGCCACAAGCAATAGTAGTTATCTCATTTTACATTCTACCTCATCAGGTTATCTCTAATTACGACTATGAATTGTCACCTGGTCGCTTGTAGTGGTAAACCTGTATCACGAGAATGATGTGTGTCATAGTGATATCAACTAGTATGATTTCTCATATCATAAATGAATTATTCTTTTTACTGGATATAGAGTATGGTAGTGTAAAAGTGCATGTCTAGGAAAGTTTTGGCAAGGAAAAACTTGGTATTTAAGCGTGTCCATCGGTGACCCACCTCTCTTTCCTATTAACTTACCTCGTATACTAGTTTACGATCTACAGTCATTATTCCAGAAGATAGTACTATTCATATTGAGAAGCCAATGACAAAATTTATCAACTCAGATGACCCAGTTGTCGTCATTGTTATTATAGCTAATTGGCAAGTTCATAATGTGCTCATTTACAAGGGAAGCTCTACCAACATTCTCTACTGGTTGACTTTCGTGAACCTTGATGTTCTTATTCCCCTCATCAAGTTTTACCTGGATCCTATTGGGGTTCACAGATAAATGAATGTACACAAGAGGTTACATACACTTGCTGACAACCATTGAGACTAGTATAGAGAACTAAACTTTGATAGTTTAGTATATTTTGGTGAAGGACAACACATCCTACAACGTGTTAATCGGTCGTAGAATTCTAAATCAGTTTGGGGTCATTCTTTCGACATCACACATGATTATAAAGCTCCTTGCTAAGGATGAAACAATCATTATAGTGGAGGCCAATCCAAAAGCATCTTGTAATATTATGCTAAAGCCTCAAAGCACCCCCCGTACTCGGTTAAGGCTCCTTCTAGTGACGGTACCACTCAAACCAACTTTACTTTTAGAGTTATCCAAAAATGTGATACTATTGAACAATGTCACAACATTGAAGAGGCACCTCCCACTTCCTTTGAGAAGAAGGTACATATTGATCCCAGAGACAACTTCGAAGAGAATCGTCCCACTTTTGATGAGCCCGTGGTCTAAATTCAATTTGGTTCTCAACACAATCAATTCTTTTGTTTATTTTTTGTACACAAGGGTGATGTATTTATTTTCTTAGTTCGGATTTTATCTCTAAGGAGGATTTTTCCGAGCAAGGTTTTAACGAGACAAGCTCTTGTAACAAGCCATTTCAAATAAAGGTTAAACATTTTTCTATTATAGAATGAGCATGATCAAATGACACTGTTTGGCTTCATTTGAGTACTTTGGTCGAGTGACCAAGTTTGATCACATATATATCCTGGCCAAACAACAATGTTTGAACCCAACCAAGTACTTTGCCCGAACAACCAACTTTAGTCACACATATATCCTGGCCAAACGACAATTTTTTTATCCAACCATGTACTTTGGCCGAATGACTAAGTTTAATCACATATATAGCCTGACCAAACGATAATGTTTAGACCCAACCAAGTACTTTGGCCAAGCAACCAAGTTCAATCACATGTATATCTTGGCCAAGCGACAATGTTTGGACCCAGTCAAGTACTTGAGTCAAGTAACCAAGTTTGGTCATATATATATCTTGGCAAAATGACATGTTTAGACCTATCCAAGTACTTTGGCCAAGCAACCAAGTTCAGTCATATATATATCCTAGCAAACAAAATGTTTGCACCCAGCCAAGTACTTTGGTTTAGCAACCAAGTTCAGTCACACATATATCCTGGCTAAGAAACAACACACACACACACACACAGAGATATATATATATATCCTGACCAAACGACAATGTTTGGACCCAGCCAAGTACTTTGGCTAAGCAACCGAGTTCAGTTACATATGTCTTGGCCAAAATTTGGACCCAACCAAGTACTTTGGCTAAGCAACCAAGTTTGGTCACATATACATCCCGCAAAATAATAATGTTTGGATCCAGCCAAATACTTTGACCAAGAAACCAAGTTCAGTCACGCATATATCTTGGTCAAATGATAATGTTTGGATCCAGCCAAGTACTTTGGTCGAGCAACCAAGTTTGGTCACACATACATCTTGGCGCAACCGAGTTGGATTGCATATATATCCTAGCAAACGACAATGTTTAAACTTAGCCAAGTACTTTGGTCAAGTAACTCAATTCGATCCCACATATATCTTAGCCAAACAACAATGTGTTAGCACCAAGAGTTGCTATATGATTTGATGAAATCTACACAAGAATGGAGTCTACATTGGATCATTGCTAGCTACGCGGATTACATGAAGATTCATAAAGCTTATTAGAGTTTTGGTTCTAGACTTAGGTTTTGTGTGTGTGTGTGAGTGTTTGGCTTTGGTTTAAAATCATATGTTGCATGTTTCATAATTCAAAGTAAGCTCCAAAAATTTTTTTTGCTTAAACAAATCATTAAAAGGTTCTAAATAAGGACAATTCAGATTTTAGAAAACTATTTCAGAAACGAATTCAGTAAACTGTTTTCCAAATCTGAACTTGATGAATTTTCTTTAGTCATAGAAAATTCAATCGATTGAACTGTTGATACAATCGATTGATGTCTTTACAGAACTTATGATCAACTTTCTTATATAAAGGTCAAGCATGTGATTTAAAAACATCTAAGTCATTTGAGCAAATACTTGTTAAATTTGTCAAGAGAGAAAAAGCGCGAACACCCTTGAGATCTTTTAGCTATCAATTTTCATAAGAACACTAATCTTGGAGCATTGCTTTGGATGTGAATTCGTGATATTGTAATCTGTTGAGTGGATTCACTACTGTAATTGTTTCATTGATTGATTCTTATTATACTGTGAGAGTTATGTTACGAATTACATAGGGGTTGTAATTGTAACAGGTTTAGTGCAGTAGGTTCTGCATTGGTTAGATAGTTGTTGTAGGGTTCAGTAGGCTGTTTGTTGTTGGGAGTAGTGGTTGCTTGCGGGTTGCAAGTGTTGTAATCTATGTAAAACTGATCTTACTGATCCTTTTTAGTGGAACTCTTTGCTAGTTGGCAAAGGACTGGACGTAGCCCTTGAAGAAGGGTGAACCGGTATAAAATCTTGTGTTCTTGATCTTTCTTTACCTCTTCTTGAACACATATCTTTTCTGTTATTGCTCGTTCAATTAATTGTTCTTCACGCATTATTGATTGTTCATTTTACTAGTGTTATTTTGAGTTCATTGGAATTATTGTTTCATTTGTATAATTGATCGAATTTGTTCTTGATCCTATTTGAGAGTGCTTATTATTCTCTGTTATCACTGTTTATCATATTGACTTTGAAAAACTATTTTCTTGAGTCTGTTATTACTTCTTGATCTGTCAATTGAAATGAATTGCTTTGCTGTTTGATTGGTGTGGAGTTGACTGCAAATACTATTCATCTTATTATTTTTGTGACATTCTGAGATACATCAATTCTGGTTTGAATTGTTGTGTGCTTGTTCTCCAGTAAACTTCTATTACTTTTCATCTGATTGTATCTGAAGTATTCTGAATTTTTTTGTTTCAGTATACAGTCTTCTAGTTTTACTTAATTATTGTCTGGATTAACAGAACTGTTTTCTGGTTCTAGTTTATTGCTTCCGCATCTGATTAGATTGTGTTTTTATTATATACTGTTTTGAGTGTTGTTTCAATTGATTGTTTCTGATCTGGAATATATTGAATTGTTTTTGTACACTTCATAATATCATTTTTTTCAATAGTTTCATTAAATATCTTTCATTCTTTATTTTATAAAAGGTAATTTTGCAAAACTTTAATTCAATTCACCCCCCTCTTGAACTCGGCCTAAACTTATTTTTCACAATGTTTGAACCCAGCCGAGTACTTTACCTAAGTGACCCAGTTTGATCACATATATTCTGGTCAGAAGACAATGTTTGAACCCAGGCAAGTACTTTGGTCAAGCAACTTAGTTCGTCACATATATAAAGATCTTGGCCAAAGGACGCAGTTTGGTTTATTTAAATACTTCGGTCGAACGACATAGTTCGGTCACATTTAATAATCTTGACCAAGCGACACTGTTTGGTCACATTTTAAGATCTTTGCCAAACGCCATAGTCCAATCACATTTAATCTTCTGCTAATCTCCTTTCAGCTTATTCCTCACCTCATCGGTGCCTTCAAGGCTTTAACAACCCCACCTCAGCTTCGAGGGCCTTGATTCAACCTGACCTTGTGCAATTTCCAATGACTTGGCAGTAAGAGTATGGTCTAAATCAAACTTCTATTTCAACAACTCTTGGTTCTTACACTCTTCTGGCCATCATAACTTTGGTAGAATCAAGGTATTTGACCAAGTCAGTTGCCACCAACAACTCAACGACATGGGGGACTAAGAAGCTTGCACTGCCCACGATATCATGCACTAGATTTGCTTGCATGTTCACATGTCATAGCAAGTTGATGTTAGTGGCCATAGTGGAGACATGATCCACTTGGATGAGGGGCCCTTCTCTCTCTCGGATTATCAACCTTGGTAGAGGAGGTCTTTCATGCTCGGGTATCGAGGGAGAACAAGGAATAGTTAATGGAGTGGGTTAAGTAGTAAACGTTTGAGGTGTTAGATACGATAATGCTCTTGAGAGTTTAAATCCTATTTTCCAAATGATAATTACATTAAGGTCGACCACACAAGCTCGGGTAACGGTCACAGATAACACGACCTATAACAAGTTCTCAAACCGCGACTTCAGACACAAAGCTCGACCCAAATAGGTTGCTTAAAAGCCTCTGAACTACCAAGTTAAACTTTAAGCTCATTCATTCTCTACATCAAATTTTGAGCTCGAAGGTCTTGTGTACTATCCAATACTTGAAAAAATAGAAATCTAGCACTGAACTGAAAAAGATGGAATGATATCAAATGTAATATTGCCCACTTATAATATACAGGTAACCCACCTACAGACTCCAAATCACACGATCCAATCCACAACCGACTTTTGTTATTAAGCTTAACAATCTATAATACAATAATCACCTATAAGGTCAAACACTTATAAATACACTTTTATACCCTGAACCTTGTACTTACTCACTTATTACTTATTATAAACGTTTTTTCCATTCTTATTAACTTTATTACTTATTATAAACGTTTTTTCCATTCTTATTAACTTGAATGTTTATGTACATCTTCCTTATAATAAGCATGATCAACAAAGCTTAACTAAATATTTTTAAAAGTCTTTCAACTTACATCATAATTTGACTTTTCGGAAATCGATGCTAAATCATCTAATAAAGTTTCAACTCAGATTATGTAAGAAAGAACTATTACTAAATTATTTCAATATCTTAAATAAATGTATTAGTTAAAATAATAATAATTTCAATTAGTATAATCGCTAACTTAACTAATTTCGTTTAGAAAACCGATTAACTTAAATTAATAAATAAGGTACATTTCTATCCATACACATGTTATAAATAACTAATAAATTTTTTTATTAACTATTATAACGTGTCCTCACCTCGTAAACTTTGAAGTTTGAACTTTGATAAGTTTGCAATTACAATCAAAGCTGTTACCTCAAAGCACGTTACGCGATGAATTGGATACACGTCAACCATTCTTGTAGATTTCCCAAAACCCACAAGTTATCTTGTCGTCTACGAGGAACATCTAGCGGCTCCATGTACCACACATACTTTTCAAGATAGTGACGCTTTATTAAATTTATATGTACTTTAAAAAAATGTATATTATGATTTGTTACTAGTTGATTTCATACAAAATGACGTATAGTTATTAAACTAAGAAAAAACAAAAACACAACTAGATATCTTAGATTAAAATTAAAGTTTTATAAAAGGATGAGTTTAATCTTAATTTATTTTTATAAAACTAAACAAACTTTAAATGATTATTCTGACATATTCTTTTCGCACTTACATCTCATCTTATATAAAATTAAATATTTGTAGAGAATTTGACAGTAAATGTTATAATAAGTCAAATTAATCTTATTAAAATAGATTATAATATCCTATTAAAATCTGAATTTAATCCTAACTCATTTTATAAACTTAAAATTTTAATATCTTAGAACATTTCATCCAGATATATCTTGCATGATTGAATGTCAGATGAATAAAAATAGAAATAGTTGGTTTATTTGGTAAAATCAGTTTTGAGCAGATAAAAGATCTATAGTTGCTTTGTTTTCTTTATCGTAAACTTACTTTTATTTATTTATTTGTTTCTCTCTTTTGTCGTTTTATCTGTTTTGCAATTAAATACATTCAAATTCTATTTCATTCTTCACCTATTCTTATCATTTTCCTTTTTATTTATTCTGAACCAAACAAATATTAAAATATTGAGAGATTAGGTTGTCTAAAGAAAATAAATTTGAAAAATTTTTATTTTTACCATTTTTAATCTAATAAATAAACTATTTTAAAGTTATTAGATAAAAATAATATAACAATATAAAACTTTAAAATTAATTTCATGTCTTTTAGTCTAAAATATTGTATCTAACTTTGTTGAATGTTTGAGAAATATCTAGAGAGACACCATTATGATTGAATAGAACAAAACAAGATTTTTGCCACGTCATAATTGATATCCACATCAATATCTATTTTCACCATATCCTCAGGTCCATCACTTCTTTGTTGTTATTCAACTCCAAAATAATCATCGTACTCAAGTGTTTGGAGAATGGACCACTAAAGATTCTACAGTGGACCCCATTGACCTAGTCTCCATGAATGAAAACATTCTTAAAATTATTTCTTGTATAACTTATTTTATTTGTAAATCACAAAATAAAGTGGAGCTTGTTAAATGTTGATAAAAGATTAGAGCCGAAAAATATTAAGAAAAACTAATATGGTAAACTACAATTATGAAGATAACAAAGCAAACAACTAAAATTTAAAAATGTTCGTAAATAAAGTTTATTAAAATAGTACGTTTAACAAGCAAATCAAATTTCATAAACAAGAAGTTTAAATTAGAAGAGTTTAAAAGATATCGAGAGCAGTGTGATAAATTTAAATGCAATTATGAAAGTTAAAAGGAAAGGAAATTATCAACGATAAAAAAGAATGCAAAAAATAAAAATGAAAATTGTAGTGATCAAGAACACAAACACAATCCCTCCTTTTGTTATTTTTAGTTTTGGCATTACAGAATTTAGTACAATATTTTTTCAGTCCTATTTGCAAATAAGAAAAACATATATAAACCAATCATATGGAGCAGTTATATACTGTTATTTTATTTGGACGAAACTTACATTATACTTGTTTGCAGGTTCATTTGTCACCTTTTTTTCAAATCCACACCAACAACTTGTGTTTAAACAACTATGCATTCTTTTATAACACCTTCATTTTTATATGATGTCTTCGTCAATCAATAATAAGCAAATAACTTCTTCTTTAATACATGTCAATACTTATTTTTTCTTAAACATTTGAAAAAAAAGTCATTATAAGTATAACTGATCTTTGAAGTCTACAACATATAACATTTTTTTTAATGTATTCTTATTATTACTTTGATGTATTATCTTTACATTCATTTTGTAACATTTACTTTTAATGACAATTATTTCTTTCAAACATAAAAATTTTATCATCAAAAACTTTTATTTTTAACACAAATCTCTCTCTCTCTCTCTCTCTCTCTCTCTATATATATATATATATATATATATATATATATATATAACAATAACAATTTATTAATTATTTACTTACTTATTAATTCATTGATTTTGATCATTTAAGTTTTTCTCCTTTTTCTTCATTCTACAACATTAATAATACTACTATACTATGAATAAAACAACAATCGACTTATTAATTAAAAAATAAATTTCAATCTCACCTTCTTAAAGACAATTATAAGATTATGAAAATAAAACATTCCTATTCTTGAAAAAACTTGTATAAATTTTATCATTATTACTTAAAAAAGAAAAGTTAATTGATTTTGTTCTAGTGAAAGGATGAGATTTTTAAAAAAACAACAAGATAATAGATATTAAATAATTTTCATATTTAAAATTGAATTTGATAGTTTTAAGGGGATCAATTTGAAGATTTGAGAATTTCTTGGTTGATCATTGTATATACGTTTGAATGATCAAAATTACTACTAAAAAGGGGTGTTAACAATAATTTTATAATCATCGTTTTTTAAGTCGTGGTTAAAATCAAAAGTTTTAATGACGATTTGAATTATTGTCACATATAGGATACAACAATGATTGTGCATATATAATCATTGATATATGTGTTACATAGGAAAACATTTGTGAAGAGAACTATAGTCATATATTCACATCTCTTTTAAATTTATAAGTTATTGATGTGGCATATGTTAAAAAAATAATTAATACAAACAATTTTAATGTAATCACAATATATTTTAAAACTATACAAATTTTCTCAACGCAGGCAAAATTTCAAAAATTATCAAAGAAAAAATGATAGAGAGAATAAGAGAACCTACTAAGTAATCCAATAAGAGCACTAATGGTGGTAGTCAAAATTAATTCAGAGCAAATTGGTGAAGGTGCAATCAGTGGAGCTTTCAAAGGGTGGTAAAACCAATAGTGAGACAATGAGTTATGGCGCAACTCTAATAAACGCCCACGACAATGATAACTTGAATCGTGATAGATATGAAGGCAGAGGACAATCAAAGAGGGAAAGGAGGAGAGAAGAAAAGAAAAGAAAACAAAAGAAATGTGAAGACAAAGTGTTCATTGAAATTTATTATATGCAATATAAAGATCATACAATGACAATTTTTTTGAACTACGTGATAAGGTACTAATAAGTGTCTTTTTGTATGTTTTGTAGATATAATTGATTTACAAAGTGTTTGCACCTATTAGAATATAACAACAAATGAATCCATGCATTAGAAAAAAAAAAGCCATATTAATATATGTAGAATAGAAATCTATGAATTATTATTAGAATGGTTCATTTTATGAAAGAGGAATGTAAGAGTAGTTAGAACATTTCATGAACAACAAACTACAAAGGATGAAAGAAAAAAGAGATGAAGAACACGACACCTTCTCGAGAGAAAGATAAGTACAAAGAAAAATTACCATTTGAACTTGAAAAAGTCAATATAAGATTTGTGAAAAGAGTTTCATACATATTGAGAACTCATGACAATGAAAGAAATACTCTCCAAACTTTTGTTTCAATTCATGAGTTATGTTACAAATAAGATAATACATGCTTATATGAATTAGCTATAAAATAGGAAAAGTCTAGAAATTATTTGATTGGTGTACACACATTTCCAAACAAAATCATTGCCAAAGTCATTGCCATGGAGTAGGGAGAGTATTGTGTGGTTGGTTGTTTCCAAACAAGACCTTACATCCAAACATGTTTAGAAACTAACAAGTATCTTAAAACTCTATTTAAATAAGAAAAAAGAAAATATACTATATGCATTTTTATTTACAAATAGATTTAAGGAAATCTTGAGAGAAATATTTTTAATATTCTCTTCTAATATTCTATACATTCGCTTTGTAAATCTTTTTCCATAGTCTTGATATTATTTTTTAAACTTTTCTTTTTTTTTTCTCCTCTATTTTACATTCGTAATAATTTCATCCTCTTGTAACATACATTTTCCTTAATTCAAAATCTCATCAAATACATATGCAATGATTCAAAACAATTATCACCATATGACATATATACATATATCTATTTAAAACTATCGTTATAAGATACAACAACTCAAAACAACAATCATTTTATGTTACATATTTGTACTTTAAAAATAAATAAAATATATATTAAAAAATATAAAAATACTAAATTTTATTTAAACATAAAATTGAAAAGAAATTGAAAAAACAGTTAACTGTTTTTTTCAATTTTTTTCTAATTTATTTAATCCAATCCAACTATAATAAAATTATAAAATCACGATTATTTAAAATATAAATACCAAATTATTTTTTATGATTAATTAATTTTCTATCTTTATGTATCAAAATTGATCTAAATATAAATAATTAAGCATCAAAAGTTCAAAAATACGATAAACAAAATAAAATATAATATTAAAGTGCGTATAAAATGTGTTGATTAAAACTCAAAAAGATTTTCGTTAAATAAATCTAATAGGATTATATATATATATATATATATATATATATATATATATATATATATATATATATATATATATATATATATATATATATATTTTTTATTTTTTATTTTTTTTTTTATTTTTTTTTATATATTTCTTTTTTTTTATATTAT
>Ga0099825_1003478_pt1 | contig 20968 bp, 9 predicted proteins | sample SiratroredBW_FD_76838 | JGI IMG/M metagenome (GOLD analysis project Ga0099825, IMG submission 76838) | Root nodule microbial communities of legume samples collected from California, USA - Siratro red BW | ecosystem: Host-associated > Plants > Roots > Nodule | place: USA: California | collected... | reverse complement strand
ATATATATATATATATATATATATATATATATATATATATATAATATTGAAAATACCAAGCACACTCGATAAAATTTTTCACTTAAGTATATTTTTAATTATAATTTTTTAAATATTTTAACTTTAAATTAAAAAATTAAAAAATAATTAAGATAATTCGTTAATATATTAAAAATTTATTTACGGAATAAAAAAATAAAATATATAACTTAAAATTACTCGTACAGTATATAAGATATATAATTTTGTATAATGCATGGTTGGGTTTTTATTTTGAATAATATTAATTTTTCAAAGTTAATTTTGTTAAAAGTATTAAAGTAAAGTGATTTTGATTTTGATTTTGATTTATCTAAAAACCAATTTTCATGAAATGAATATTGTTTGAGGACAGTGTACCTACTTCAAGATGGACAGAATCTTCACTGTGTCTATCTAAACTCATGTTTAATGATGCCCCTAAATCACAATTAAGATACTTAAGCACAAAAGTTAATTCTCAAATCCACCTTCGTTTTTTGCACGGTATGTAAATTAATACTAGGTTACAAATTTCTGAAAATAAATTGCTTAGTCTTAATTCAAGCACGTTTATAGTTGAAAAACTGAGAATGATATGAATGTTCAACCGAAAGTTTACTAGTATAAAATGGCCTTCCAATTTGAAAAGTTTTTCAAAAATTCAAAACCTTTTATACAAGTCTTTTCACAATTCTAATATACTATATCTTCTATATATAGTGAATACATTGTATAAACAAAGTCCACTTAAACATCCAAAACTTTGATCATTATTAGAGCAATTCATAAAAGTATACTAGTTAATGAATGTTAAATATAATTTTCAATAACATTTAAAATTTTATGTTATTTAAACATTAATTTTCTTAAGTATAATTTTGATTATTATTATTAAAATTTAGTGGTTGCAATAAAACAAAAGGGAGGGTTGGGGCATAACTTTTGAATGATATGAATTAAAAATTAAATTTGATAAATAATGAGAAAAAGAGAAAGTATAAAGAAGACCAATGGTCAAAGTAAACGGATGGGTGATTTCAATAATTGATAAAATAAAGATTGAGGGCTGATATCTTAACACTGCAAAATATAACTATACCTACCTAACAGTTGGATAAATTAATATTTTAATAATACATTTTTTAATATTTTAATTAAAAATACTAATATATATCATTATAATAGGTTGTCAAATGAATATTTTTTACTTTTTTAGGGTGTCAAAGGAATTTATTTTTCAGATTATATCGAGGAGAGTCTTTTGTTTGACCTGATTAATTGACCGCGCGTGTGAATTGACCAGGCGTGTGAATGGTCGAACCGGGTCTATACGCTGCTCTAATTCACGTGTAAAAAAATTAAATAATTTCATACCTCATGCATGCATACTGCTGGTTTTCCTTATTTATTTTTGGGTCAATTAAGAAAACTAAGATTAAAACATCAATTTCATTGCGTTCTAAAACTGGTTCCACTAATTTAAATTAGTCATGTAATCCATGATGTTTCATATTACAATTAAAAAGCAATTTTTGTACAACAATAAAAACTAAAACTTGGGTTCTCTTGTCAACTTCTCTCGTTAGGGTCATTAGACTTTCTATAATTTAGGTTTTGACTGCCTTAAACTTAGGATTGATCATAAAATAAAAATAACCTTCTTGAACTGATCCGTGTACTGCGAATTTTAAAATAGGCATATTTTAACTTATAAAAAATTATTAAAATTTATTTTCTTTTCTTTTCTTTGAAGTACTGTTTGATAAATTTAGCTAAACTAACATGTGTTTCATGAGTATTCTCTTTAAATCATATAATTCTTTATCTATTTTAAATATTTTAAACATTTTTATTAGAAATAAAAGAAACATGAGTTATATTAAGAAGTTAGAAATAATTTTAATATACTTGATGAAATTGATTAATTTCATATGAACAATAAAATATCGATATAAAAAAAATGGAATAACTGAGATTATGGTTTAATTATTATAATATAATAATAATAATAATAATTATAAAGACATGATCATTAGAATATATACCAGAACAGGATAGGTGCATGAAAATAGAAAAGTATTGCTTATATTTATCCTTTGTAATAGAATCTAGAGATTAAAAAAAAAAAAACAAGTAGGAAACCAAGAAAATATTAAGTGATACTAAGTAACAAATGAACATAAATATAAAAAAAAATTTCACAAATTCGTGCTTTAAATGACATGCTTATAGTATTAAAAAAAAAATGAAGAAGAAGACAATTTCAGTCACAACAAATTGAAGTATAATAGCCTTTTAGTTGGTTACACATATTTGCCTTAAGCAATAATCTTAAATCTATCGTGGTCAGTCAAAAGAACTCACAAATAAACTAAACTTATAGTTGAAATAAAAAATTACTCTCATTAAAAAGGGAATTGTAATCAAACTCTGAAAAACTACACCCACAATAAGACAGAGCATATCTGTTATACATATAAGGTCAAAACTCACCTACAAATTACAATGTGGTGGAAGCCAAGTAATGAAATCTAAATTGAAATAAAAATGTCATTTTCTCAAACCTATAAATAAACAATAAACATTAATACTATTTATTTTCATTTTTCAATAGACTAAAACTAATATTTAAGTAAATTAGTTTTCTTGAAAAATTATGGCAACAAAAGGTTAAAAATACGTCTAGTATAGATTATGAATATTATTTCTTATCATTTTGCGTGTCACAATTTAAATATGAAATTAATTGGCATTGCATACCTAAGTAAATTATATATCTTATTAAGAATCCAAATATAAATCTAAGTTCACATTAAATATAATTTTGTATACTAAAAATCTGTTAGAGAGTGTAAACTTTTAACAGATAGGAACATATATATTAAATTTCACTTTCAATACCGTATTTGAATATATACCATAATATCAACTGAAGAAACAATGAAATGACAAAACCAGAGGTGCTATGAGGTGAAGAAAAGTCCATAGTACGTAGGCTTTCCAATACAAACAAAACCATGATAATCGTGATCAGTTATAGTAACAAATAAAGTATTAAACACACCAAAAGGTAGCTAACTACGTCTAAATAAGATTTTTTTTAGTTTAAATATGTTTATGATTAGAAAACCTAAAAAGGTATTCACACCCTAGTGAGGGAGGAAAATCCAAGCATAGTAACACCACGATTTGAATGTGTGAGCCACTTTATATGCAATGGTTAGAATAATATGGAAGCAGGGACATGCACATCAAACATAATTGGTTTACTACCATCACCACTACAAACTCAAGCTTACATATATAAGTTTTTTTTTTTATATTTTTATTCATTTGTCAGAAAGCATAATCACCGTAAAAATCATTATTACTAATTTTACATGCAAAAACAACGTTCTAAAATTTAACTTTGGATATGACTAAAAAGATTATATATTAGAGATTAATAGATTAAGACAAAAAATAAAAGAAATATATAAAATATATATGAGCATATAGTTTAACTTAGGAAGTGCAATGCAACTCAAGTGAAGAAAGTAATATAGTTTGAATGATGAACTACCAGTGAAGAGAATCCGAAAAGTAGTTAAAGAATATTGCTTAAATATTGCTGAAGTGATATATTATTTTTTTAAAAATGTATTTTGTTTTATTTAAAGTGCTTGTATGTTTAATAATTACTGGTCATAAAATATTATACAAAATTGAATGTTTTACTCCAATAAAACACTAATATATTATCAATGAGAATGAGTTATTCTAAATTAAGTGAAAATTTTCTGGATACTGAGATTACGAAAATAATTACCTTTGATAATGATGTGGATGAATTGAGTTGACCATAAAATGACTTTATTTGATTGATATTGTTGGTAAATTACTTAAATGGTAATTTGATCAATTTGAGAAATTTGTTAATAGATGTTAACGAATGATTGTGATCTTCAGAGCATACTTTGATATGTAGAATGATAACATGATATCATGGAAAAATTATGATTGTGGTACTCAATACAAAAGCCTATTAGGAAAAATAAATTTTATTGTTTTGTTTATAGCCTAAATAATGTATAATAAGATTTGAAGTGGTAGATTTTGACATTACTAGTATATTTAGACTTTAGATAATGAAGCTTTGTGATTTCATGAAATTGAGGTTGACATGTCAAAACGGATTAAAGTGGATTAGATCTTAGTTTTGAGTGATAAATATTCTTTAAGAATGTTCTAATAAACTATTGGTTTTATTAAATTATATTAATATCATGTAGTTGAGATTTTATATCAAAAGTATGTAAAATGAGTCAATATAATTTCTTGGATGATATAAATTATCTCTCAATTAAAAGTTTATGTAAAATGTTTTTTGTATATTATTATTAAATTAAATAACTGTATTCGATAATTTATAAATGTCAGGTCTGATAGTTTTGTAACTTGTTTTCACAATTTGGTAGAATTACAACATGTTGTAGAGAGAACTTTATTATACTTACATGCAAATCAGAAAAGTCAATAAGTATAAATGGAATAATAAAAAGAACACGTAATGGTAACGGAAAATGTTATGGTCTGTTTTACTACTGTGTTTGAGAAAATTGAAAAAATCAATTTTAATTTGCTTCGCTTATATAGAACATATTAAAGAAGAAGCCCTTTGATTAAAAAAAAGGAAATCAATGCAAGTGTATATTGCACCTATAGTTGACTCCACAGTGGTAAACAAAAGTATTAAATGCTTCTATAGAACAGACAATTTTATGAATACCAAGAGAAGTTAAATTTTAATTTGCAATAATTTTAACATATTGTATATTTAAACAATTTAGGAACTACAAACTATTTTTGAGTTCGTTAAAGTGAGCAACTTATTTTTTCATTTCTTGTTTTCTTTAAATGTAAATTATCTATACAACTTTATTATTATAATTTTTTAAATTTATTTTCACTATGTTGTTACTTCCATGGTTTAGTATTGTTCAGGAGTGTGACTGCGTTGTGCTTGGTAAGTTAATTGATTATGACATGAAAAAAAAAATTATAGCATGAGGCGTTCAAACGATTATATTATTGTTTTCTTAATTTTTAAAATATATAAGTGATGAATATCTATAGTTTAAAATATTTAAATATATTTTAATTCTTTTAGGGAAATCCCTCCATGCAGAAGCAAAATTACAAATGACTATATAACTAAGGGATTTCCCTAATTCAGGCCTATTATGTAGGTGGGTTGGTTTTTCTTTGTGTGGGTCATACAGCACTGATTTGGGCCTAAAATCTTAAGCCCATATAAGCTATACGTTTGTTCGGTAAAAACTTACTGCACTCCATCAATACTGACCTGCACCCCATCAAAATTTTCAAATTCTAAATTTGCCTTGTCTTCTATAGTTAATACTTTTACATTGTGGCAAATTATTATTTTTTAAATGATGAAGTATTCCATACTTTTTCTCTGTTCGTAAATAAAAAAAAGTGAAGAAAAAGAAGAAGAAAGAGAAATAGATGAAAAATAAAATGAAAATGAAGGTTATTTGCCAGAAGAGAAAATAATTGTATTATTACTTTTATTTATTTATTTAATATTGTTTTGTGATAAAACTATAAAACTGAAAAAATAAAAAAATGGATTATAAATGTTTTAAAGCTGAAAAATGTTACAGAACATAATATATATTTTTTTAAGAAAAACTTAATATTGTGTTTTGTAACACAATATAAGTCCCTCTTTCTTCCCATATTAAAAAAAAAAATACAGAGGCCTATGCGTTTTTTTACCTACCAAATACATTTTTTTCCTTTTTCTCCAATACCAAACTATTCGTTAGCCTTAATTTTATTTTTAATTAATTTTTAAGTATATTACAAATTTATTGTAATTGAATTTTTGTTTAAAAAAATTTACTTTAATAAGTGTTTAGTATATTTAATTTTATTTAAGAACCTTTTATTTGATTTTACTATCATTACGGTGATGTTACTATTATTATTGTCTTCCTATCTTCAATTCAGTGGTCAAACAAACTTTTCAGACAGGGATGCAGAACATGATTTTAAAGTGAAATTATACTTTCAAGACACTTCTATATATTTAAATAGAAGTCATGATATGAATTGTGATTTAAATACACAAATATCTTTTTCAATGAAGTCGGACTTGTATGCAAGAATTCACATTTTCAGTTTTGTTATGTTAATAAAATATTTTTTTATTTCAGATAAACATATTTTTATTTATAATTTTTTAATAATTTAATTAATAAATTAAATTTTAAATATAAAAATATCACTATATAGTTTATTCTCAAAACATATATATATATAATATATATATATATATATATATATATATATTTAATAAGTAATAATCACATAAATTTTAATAATCAAGTTATCCAAAACAAACCTAAAATAAAAAATATTTATATAAAAAAATTAAGAAAGCAAAAGAAACTTTAAAAAGTAACAAAATTATAAATTTTTAATGCTAATTTATTAATCAAATTATTAGAAAAATATCTCAAAATAAAAGAATGTTTACATAAAAATTTGAAAATTTCATTAATCAAAATATTTTCAAAACAAAAAAAAACATTTTCATATAAAAGTCTAATAACATAAAATTAAAAAAGTTAAAAAAAAAAAAAATTGTACTGTACATATGACTTCTATAAAAAAAAAATAAAAAAATAAACGGTTTCCGTAAGACAAAAGTCACTGTTTTTAAAACATGACTTTATCTTAATTGATCTAAAAATTGTATTTGAGAAATACGACTTACTTGATCTTAAATCTTCATTTTAAATACCTTCAAAATACGACTTACTTTTTTTTTAAAAATTAATTATTTTGATAAATTTTAAATCAAAATTACCACCTATTTGATAAAGAAAAAAAAACTTTAAATCTCATTAGGAGTTTAATAATTCTTCATAAAATATTTCTTTATCACCTATTTCTTTTGAAAGCAAGTGATGCATGTGAGATGGACCCAAATAGCCTTGTCTGTTTGGTGAGAGGGTGGTTTAAGGAGCATGTGGATCAAGGTGTGTGCACTGCACATGCACCTGACCTTCTGAAAGAAAGGGAAAGGACACATATCAGAAATATGTGACATCTATTGCTAATCCTAAAACATCATCTTCCACTCAACTAAGTGAACAAAAACTTGGCATGTTCCAAAACTGCTTCTGCAAACTATTTTGGCTTTTTAGCAGAGTAGGCAACCAACCTTTTCCTTTTTTCTTTCACTTCTGACAAAACGTTTATCCCTTTTGGATTTATCCACACTCACTTGATCCAAGGCACCTACAAAATAGATAATAGACCTCTAACAAAATCAAAATAATCTTGAACATTTTGGGAGGGGTTTTAGGGAGCTATGCATGATTATCTCACACAACATTTCTAACAAAGACTCTATATGTGCACCATGATTGATTTTGACAGCTTTTTTTCTCAGCAACATGTCACCTTTGACTACTTCACCTACCTTTCTTTTATCAACCACACTATGGAATGCCTACCATGACATTGTTTCCAGCTCTATGGAATCATATCAAGAAGAAATGTATTCATTTTATTTATTGTTATTAACTAGGGACCTAGAAAAAAAAACTAACTAGGTTTGTGCCACCAGAAACAAAAAACTGATTAGGTCCCACTAGGTTTATCTTTCAAACTGCCATTGCAGATAATATTAGCATTGTCAAGTGGGGGCAAAAGGAAATAGGATAAAAGAGCAATACCAGATTTTTTTTATTATTATTAATAATGAGTATGCTTCATGTGGACAGACATCCATAATTCCCTCAAAATTCAAGATTGAACCTAAACTCTTTGTATTTCTGTGTCTTCTTCCCATGAGTTTCAAGCCAAAATACCTGACCAACATGGTGGTGAATTCTATATATTCATGAAATCAAGATCATTCTATATGCAAACATTGTTAGCTGTATCTGGAATAAAAGTTGCACTTTAATTACAGAATAAAATAAACACAAAAATGACAGTACTAGTAATTAACTAAGCTAATCAGCATGAATTTCTTCAAGATGGTACTATGTGTGCCATAAAGGCAAAGCATTCTACCATTTGGTTCCTCCTATTTTTATCTGATGAAGAATAAATTTGACCCATGTGTACGGTAAATTGAGGAGTGTGGAGTGGAGGATCACATGAACCTTAAAGTGCCTCTCTGTGTCACAAGATTCAACTCGTTAATAATGAAAAACTCACTAAGATATACCACGTGATTAAACCAACTTTATTGATTCAAAAGTAGAACAATATAATGAGGCTAAAACAACTTTGTTATTTGATGGTTGTGGGGAACAAAATCAATGCCAAAACAGGTGAACAATCATGAAGTTTCAGTGATAGATATGAGACACCAATATTCACAAACCTCCCACATATTAATCTTGAAGTGAACTTCAACCCTGTGAGACCTGAATGTAGGAATGTAGAAACAGACTACACTAGTTATGTTTGAATAAATTAACATCCATCACTTCAATTACATCAAATAAACCTTAATATTATAAGAAACAATTTATTTTCATTAAATAAACAAGAAATGATAAAGAAACATTTGCATAAATGAAGAAAAACCAACTTTAACCCACAAGATCATAAAAAATATTCTCAAAATTCTACCAACCAAAACAACTTTGTGTGCAATAACATTAAAGCTTAATTATTGCAAAGATTAGTATTGCATCTGTGACATTGCCTAATAATTGTGTTCTACAAAACTAAAGCTGATTAAAGTTGCAGGAGATGTGGCATGAAAATGACGTATTCCCAAATTGAAATACATAAATGTAAAATCCCCCACCAATGTACAAATTAATGGCAACAATGTCTCCCTTTCAGGATTACTAAATTGATTCAGTGACTTTGGTACCACTATCATTTTCATCCCTGAGTTTGATCACTTTCAATTCTTTTAATTACAGCAACACAATAACAGCATCAACAACAACAACTGGAATACAGTTGTGCTCATTAATTCTCATAACACATATACCTAGACACGTGTAATCTTCAAAAAATAGGACATGGAGACACGGATTTAGATATTACATTACTATGAATTATATAAATTCATAATCAATATTTATGTATTAAAAAACCATCTATAAAGCTAAATATAACAAAAATTGGATCTAATTCATTTACCTAAACTCTCAAAAATAAAAAGAAACATGTATAATTTAAATATTCTTGATTATATACAAGATTTGTATCTTATTTCTGTAAAAAGTTTATAAGTTTTTAGAAAATGATTAGATTATTCTCTTTTAAAATTGTGTTAAAACTATATTAGAATTGTCACATACTTCAAAAATTGTCTTTTGAATTAGATACTTCCTCAATATGTATCCTACGAGTGTGTTACTGATGTCAGTGTCCGATATGTGTCAGACACAGATATGTTACCTAAAATGAAGTGTACGAGCTTCGTAACTTTTAACCCTTTAACCACAAGGGAAAAAACTTTGTATTATTCTGTAAACACTTTTCTTAGGAAACAGAGTTCTCTGCTTATATATTTCAATCTCTGTGAAACATGGTAAATTTAGAGGCTAATTATATTAATTGACCCGTGACATTGGTAAATTGAAATAAATAAATAATTATTGATATGCCAAACTCCACATGACCACGAAATTTTTCATGAAGATGCTATGAGTTTCTGCAAACAATAACAAAATTAAAGGAGCTTTGTGACACAAATGGGGCCTTGCAAAAATCATTAGAACATCCACTAGATTTTATTCAGTGTCCATTCTTTCAAAAAGCAACCAAGGCCAACAAAGTTAAAAAAAAAAAAGAAAAGATGTAGTGTTCTTTTCCAAATTCCATCCAACACTGGAACAGTAATCATATAGTGCCCTCAGCAAGTCAAAACTGCGTTGCTTCACGCACATACCCTTGGAAAACAATTGAATATCTAGTGTTAGCTTCTCGAAGTTCTCTCTTTTGCTAAATGAGGTTTGTGTATACTAAGTAGAAAACAAAAAATCTTCTAATATTATAAATTTAAGTTTGAGTTTCAGTCTCATATTTGAATTAAAATAAGGAGGTAACATATATGGAAAATGAATCAACAAAATTTATTATGATTTTTAGGTTGAAAGTAATGGGATTGACTCATATCTCGTCAATGTTAAATCTTTCTCACAAAAATTGAGGGGATTCATGGTTTAATTCATAATCTATGATAATGGGTATTGCACCTCATCTAATGTAAAAATTAATTAGAACAGCTTCAACTTTAATAATATAAAGAAAAACTTATGTGATGTTACCTTTCAAAATGGTCAACCAAAACTAACACCCTAGGTAGTAAAAGTGCATATATTTTCGATCAATTATAGGTTGATTTAGTCAATATTTAATTTGATTGTGTCAACTTAAACCACAAATGGTTTAGCAATGCACAATTGAAAATTACAAAAAAAAAAAAAAATTAGGTTTGTGAAATTAATTATTTGAATTTAAAAGAGTGGTTTATAGCCTTGTACACATTTTTATTTATTTTATTTTAATAATTTTTTTTAACTTATAGAATAAAGTTATCCCAAAGAAATTTACAGAAAAATATATAAATAAAATTAATAAACACTTGATTAACCTATTCATTTAAACATTTTCAATCCCATGAGTTTCACAGGTAAATTTAAACTACCCATTATACAATAAAATCCTAATAACATAATAAGTTTCACAGATAAAAAAAAACTTCTTTTTACTAATTTAATTGAGAAAGTGATCTATACACACTTGCAGTGTAAACTGTTTTTATTATGTGATATAAACATAATAAATTTATTCATTTTTACTTTAAATAGTTTAAAAGTATTCCTTTATTAGTTTACTATAAATGTTTTCAGGCAAATCGTGTAGGAAAATGAATCTCAACTTAATTCGTTTAGCTTGTAGGTTCACTGGCTTAATTAGAATCCTATTTAACAAGGTTTCTCCACGAGTGCCAGTTTTTTCAATAGTCAAAGAGTGATTCTTGTTTCTCTACATTCTGCAAAGAGTAAAATATAAAATTGCATTGTGATTGGCTTCCATACATGGACTTGATGAAAGGGACTCCGGAGGGTGATATCTGCTATTTTTATTGGATTAAGGACAATTAGTTAGCTTTATTTTAATTAAATTCAGAGGAACACTTTATATTCAAATACTTATGTCAGAGTTAAGAGCAATGTCAGTGCATAAAACTAGATGTTTGAAACAAAGGATTGGTTTGTCTAAAAAGTCATGCCCTTTTGCCAAAACCTCTTACATTTCAGACAAGAGACTGATTCAGCAACTAAAAATGCAAATTGAGATTGAGAACAAAACAAAGACACAATTTCAACAGATTGGCTGGCTATACATACAGCATTGTCCAAAGAGTTACTTGGAAGATATATTCTAGTCTAGTCTACAACCTAAAGCACTTGATAATAATAACAACAATAATAGAGACTGAAATTGTCCAAGGGAATTAGTTAAATTAGCAGAAGAAGAATGTGAACTAACAACAAAATAAAAATGCTTAAAAGTTATTATGGATTAGAAGAGCCTGTGGTGGGGAATCACAGAGCAGAGCTCAATAGTGCCATAATGCAGCAACTCCTCTATCATTTGCTCGATGTGGTCCTCTTCAAGAGGCTTGAACTGTTGAGTCCTTTCCACCTTAACCTTCTTGAAAACCCAATTCTCCTCTACTTCTTGCTCCTCCTTTTGTCTCTTCTGTGGCAACATTGTTTTGGTTTCGTTACTCTTTAGGGAGAAGTTACTTGTGGAGGTGATGACATTTGGTGAAGCCACTCTCTGAGGCTCTGGTAGTGATGGCCTTGTCATTTGCAAAGAAGCCATGTAGCACCTATGAAGCTTTGCAGTTAAAGTTGCTGAGAGAAGCTTCGAAGATGATGACTGAGACGCATTTGGGTTGTAAGGGAAGTTTGTTCTTGCCCTTGTGCCACACATTAGCCTTGCCGCTTCATCATAGGCTCTAGCTGCATCCTCAGCAGTTTCAAAAGTTCCTAGCCATATCCTAGTTTTCCTGTTCATAACAAACAAGTTTAAATCAATTCAGATACTAAAAACAGATATTGGAACGTTGATTCATCATGGTGTAAAGAGTGGTTCTTGGTGCTAGACCATGTTTATTGTTAATGGTTATTTTAGTCTAGAAGGAAGTGAAATGTGCATGGGAGTGAAAAAAAAGGGAACTTACAATATGGGGTGTCGAATTTCGGAGACCCACGAGCCCCAATGCCTTTGTCGGACACCTCGGTATCGCTGTTGTGATCTGGCCATGTTAGGGAAAAGAAATGAATTCTGAAGGAGTTAGTGAAAGTGTTGTGAATGATAGAGTTGTGGTACCAAATGGGGGGAGGAGAAGGAAGAGGGGGTGGGTTTTTGTAGTTGAGCTTGTTCTATGTGTGGCATTTTCTCCAAACAATTTGCACCAATTTAAGCAAAGGGGGTCCCACAAGGGGATTTTGAGGTCTTAGTTTCTTTTTATTTACCTATAAGCTATAACTTGGCTGTATTGCAATTTGGTAGTCATGATTATAGAATTAGTGTTTCATAAAACCATTCACATGTTGTTCACTCTAATAATATGTGTCCATTGGGTGCAGAATTATACATTTGTTAATATATGCTTTGCAATCCTATTTGATGTCCGGAAAATCTGATATTCAATATCACTGTCAACAGATTCTGCTCATGTGAAAACTGATCTGCAGGGAGCAATTTGTAGATAATGAACAGTTTGTAGCCCCCTCTTGTGAGAAGTTTGAACCACTAGATCGTTGGATGAACATATCATTCTAAAATATAAATAAAGAACCAATTGCCTTATTCAATTTTTTTAAAAGTAAAAGGGAGTTTCTGCGTCTATTTTATCAGATAATATAAGATTTTAGACCTTGATCTCGACAATTTGGCGACCAAGATAATGATCAATCGATCATGTGTTGCAATTATTTGTTGCCGTGATCGGCAGTGCTACAGAGCAAACATGGATAAACACTGTTTACCATTGTACACCCATTCCTGAATCAGTATTATATGATACTGTCTTTGCATATTTTATAATCGGGTCAATTCCAATCTGGACACATGTTTAAGATAAATTCTTGGACATTAACATATCAAATCATTTGATAAAATCTCATTCCCTATATTGATCATGTCACTAATACATGAGAGTAATATTTTAAAAAATTATGTGTTTGTGATTTTGTTTTTTTCTTTTATATTGTTTAATTTTATTTTTATTGAATGTTAGACTTAGATTCATAAGTTGAAGTTTTATGTTCTATTGTCAATGTTTAGATTTATTGAAAGGGAAACAGAAGATATCAGAAGCAGTGTTTCAAGATTTTGGTTGGTAACTGCCCGTGTTCTTCTCATACTGCTGTGTACAAGTGCCATAGTCAATTCACCGTGACCATACCATTTCGTAAGCTAAATAAATAAAATCATACAAGACATATAGAGAAAGAAATTAATTCTATGTATGATCACTGTCATTTAATAAATTATAATAAATATGTTTTTTGAAGTAATTAGTAAGAAAGTCAATAATTTTATTGTGTATGATAATATGACGAGATTGGAGTGTAAAAAAGTATACTTAAATCAAATTCATATACATAAATATTAGGTTCATGAAGAAAATACAAAATTCAAAAATCATAAAAGAGTTAAAAAAGTGCTTGGTAATTAATCAAACACCTATCTCTTTTCTGCTGAAAAAGCTGCAGCAGTCACTGGTGAGCGGTGAATATTGCTTGGTTTTGTATGTCTAAGGATTTATGCGTTTTACAAACAAAAAATTGCATGATTCAATGAACTAAAATGATAAATTTGGTCTCTCATAGCCTCTGTGATCAGTTCCATGTGCTAAACTACTAACGGCAAAACACCTTGTTTTGTTATTACTTGAATAAAACATTGGTGGTGGGTGGGGTCTATTGTGCAGAGGGTGATCTTCTCATGTCTGTGTGCCACGTGTAACCAACAGTTGAGATGATGATCAATTTTATGTCGTTATTTTCTTCATGAAGAATCACTTGCATTGAATAATCTTTTAAGCCTGGTTTTATGTTGGCTTACAAATCTAGGGAATGAATTAATGGGAAAGCTATTTCTACTTTCTGGGTTTTGGTAAAGTTTTACTTTTTGTTTCTTTCTAAGCTAAAGGAAAAGAAAAACAATAGTAGTGAAGACAAAGAAAACAATAAAAAAAAGACAGGAAAAAAGAATAGAAGGGAGGCAAAAAAACAAGTACTTTGTAAATATCCCTATCCATCATGTCTCTATCCTTTCTTCTATATTTTTTTTCCTTGAAGGGGAGCTTTATTTTTGGTTTACAGCTATGGTGGAATTGATTTGCACAAAAGGTCAAGAAAGTGAAATATATAAAAACTGGTTTGGACCGACCCAAACATACGCGTGAAATGGGTCCCTAACCATAACATGGGTGATGAGAGCAAAAGTGTCCCTAAACATGTTTTATTAATTATTTGTATTCTAAGTATATATTTATCTTGTTTGATCAAATAATCTAAGCCTCCCATGGTTTGTTGCACTCAAGTTAATAAGTTTCTGACACTCATCATGTTTGTGTCAAAACTATGAACTATTTTTCTCCTCACAAAACCACAATGCTTCACATGCAAGCCAACATTTATAATATAATACATCAAATTTAAACTATAGAATAACAAGGGTCAGCTGCGTGGCTTATTCGGGGAAAAAGAGCAGAACATGGGAATTTCTCCTTTGAACTAGTAATAAATTGAACAGTTGTGTCTTTTCTCTGTGCTGAGTCCTAACCTTAACACACATACATGCACATATACGATATTCCTGCGTGTTAATTGTCTTTTCTTTGATATGTCTGTCGTTTTGCTAGAGTCATAGTGCTCAATGAATATGGCCTCAATTTTATTTTCCCTCTAAGTATGTCCCTGCAACTTTCAGATATGATTTCAATCTCTTCGAACATTGAAATACAGTGTAGGTTTTTTTTTTTTGTTTCCCCACAATTAACATCTTTACAGATAAAGTATTTTTTCTTTCATTGGGAGCACACAGCAATTCTGTGAATCCCTTTCAGGCATGGTGACACGGTTGAATTTTCTTACAAAAAAAAAATGTTTAACATATGCAACATTTTTTTTATGTGGTGTGCTATATATACCTAAACTAACCTATAAAGAAAAATATGGCAGACTCAGAGAAAAGTTAATCATTTAATCCCCTCCATTATAGATATGGAATATTTTCCATCTTACATTCAATGAATAGAAGAACTAAAATAACTCACGGACTCAACTATAATCTAAAAAAACAACTAAATAAGCTTCAGGTTTAAGGTTTTAATAAATAAGTCTCAGGTTTTAATAAATGACTAATTTTTGTTTTGAATATTTTATAAAAAAAATTCTTTAAATTTAGTATTTAATAAAATTTAATTTTTGGTTTAAGTGTTATATATTTATCCTCATTTTTATGCTAAATTAAATATGTTTCGTACAATCTTAAATGTTGAAAAATGATATGCATGAAAGTCTTTGTACTACGTATATTATTTTGATAACATATGTCACTTTATATTAAAAATAATATAAGTTATTATGACACAAATAAGTTGAAAATTAAAGGGGAAATATAAAAATATTTTAGAAATTATTTAAAAAGAATTATTATAATAATAGGAACTAGATATAAAATAAATATATTTTTAGAAATTTAAGATGAAATTTTATAATTTACTTGAAGCAGGTTTTTTAGTGTGATTCGTGGTTTTGTTTTCAAGTTTTTCGGAATATAGTAAACTCATTCCTTGATTATTTACATACAAGTGGTTGAATTGTATTGAGTCGAGTCAACATTTTAGTTTAATTTTGTTTTATATATATTTAGGGAAGATAGATATTTTGTGTTCTGACAAATTCGTTGATTATGTATAAATGGTATAGATTTCAAGGTTATTTCTGATGGAATAACATTTTCAATTTTTTATCCTTTCAGAGTTTTTTTCAAGAGTAGATTATAATTATAATTATAATTATCTTGTTCTAAGTATGTTGTTATATCGGAAATTTTGGTCTAGTTCCCCACATTTTTAGTGCTTTTTTGTTTTATTTTAATATAGTTAATTTTAGATAACTAGGAACGATTCATGTTGTTTGTGTTGTCACAACACAATAATCACTACCTTAAAAAGACATATTTTCAAGCACATGTTTTTATCATAAATTGCGAGTGCATATACCTTCTTGTGGACGAAATTATTTTCTTGTACCTAAAGCAAATATCTAGTTTCCATTTTTTACCAACGGTCTACATCCTTTTATATAGATTGAAGACGAAATTGACAACTATTTTGTACCTAATTTACTCATTCAAACAAATTTCCATTATTAACATAAATAGCTGGAGATGAAATTTGTGAATCATATTTTGCTTTGGTTCAACTTGCTGTGCTCAAATAAGCATAATAAATGCTTCTCAATCGTGATTTCAAACGCGGTTTCGTTGGAACGCAAGCAAACAAATTAACAAAGGGTATGAACCGTGAGAGTGAATTAATAGATGATGTGACCCATTCATCATCGCATTTTATGCTCAACACTTTTTCTGTTTTTTTCACTAACAATTAGTTAGAAACTAATTTGTTTTGTTAATCTTAATAAAAACTCAACATATTCATCAATTTTTATTTTGTGAACTATTCATGGAAAGGGCATATGCAATTTCCATGTGGATGCTCCTATTTTTCCTCCACCACTAACGTGTATTTGCTCATATAATAGAGTGCTAGTTATACCAAACATTTTACCAACCAATCTTGATCTTATTAAAACTTCAACAGCTCCAATATGTATCATACACAAAGTTTGTTCGAATCTCTTTCTCTATTATTGTCTTGGAAGAGACAGCATTGATTTTGAAAACGACAAGACCAACTTCTCTTTTATTTTTTTTTTCTTTGAATTTGGATATTTTTTTCATATGGTAGCAGGCATCGTGACAATAAGTTATGAAAAACAAACACCTAAAAGAAAGTTTTAACTCTCACATTTTTGTGTCTTGTATTCTCGTGACATAACAAAAACTACCATGAGAGAATCTATGATCCATTGCAAATAGATTTAAGAAACTGGTTGTTGACATTTTGTTTGTATAGTATTAACTTGTTCTTTGGTGTGGCATGTAGTTATTTATCCACCCTATCGCAGGACACTTAAATGCGCCAGAGATGTTGTTTTTGTCTCCCACACAAGTTAGTCAAGGTGAAGCACATGCTTCGGCTACTGTACAAAACTGCTAAATCCAAGACTTTGGGCAAGCAAATCACAACCAAACCATTGTGTTGGGTTTTGCATTAAATAATATTTGTATATTTATCATCATGCTTCTAACATTTTTCTTACCCTCGAACTTATGTTTGTTCTTATAAGAATTAATGATTTATTCTCTAACGTTGTCTTCTTATATCACCGAAATGTCTTCGTGTTATGGTAGATTTGTGTATCTAATATGAAGTGAGTGGTGTGATGCAAATGACACTCCCAAGATCTGGATTAACTTGGTTCATAGACCAAGTACAATGTTTTTTTGGAAATTAATATAATGAGTTTTCACATAAAATCACATTTGAATTATTCTCACAACAAAGAATAAATATGAAAGCTGTCACAATCTATCTACCAAAAGGGCCATGGAGTTATCAAGTAATTACAAAATTAAGCAGCTACTTTCTTGGCACCAAAAAGCAGATTAATCAAAGAGGGTTTGAAATGGCCTTGGAAACGGTCTATTCAAATATCCTAAGTAGATTTAGGTAACAGAAACCATGAGAGAGGTTCAACATACCTATGATTAGAGAGGTTCTAATACAATGGAAGTTTTTGAAATTAGGAGTGGTGGCGATAATTGAGGAAGTTCTAAAGACTTGGAAGAAAGTCATGTGCAAATTTCCTATTGCCATGTGACTTTATGTGCTTCCTAGGGTTTGGTTGTTACAGTTGGATTTATCTTTATATCTAATCAACTTAAATATTAACAAATTTCAACTATGTCAGACCTGTTTAATGTTATTATTTTTAAAATATTTCTATCTATATTTTTTAAATTGTATTTCTTTCTCCATTGGTACACAGTAATCTTCACATGCAACTCAAGAGGATGATGTTGGTTTTTAAGAATTGATGGTTTTTTTTTTTTTTTTTTTAAATTTATATAAATTTTTTTTTTTTTTTTTTTTTTTTTTTTATACATATTTGTTGAGAAGTTAATCAAGAAAAGAGCTTGGATGTTAGAATGGAAGTGCTTACAAAGTGAAGCTCAAGAACATTGGTGACATGATGAGGAATGTGAGGAGGGTAATCTTCTCCTTTAGACTTGAATGTTAATCTTACATCTGCTGTTGGTTTGACACTCAAAAATAAGCATTGTATGGGAGGCATGTTGATCCTCCACTCTTCCTGTATAATGTATAATATCAAAATAACTTGTATCAGAAAATAAGTTTAAGTCTAATTATCTTATAAACGAGGAATGTTCTCGTCTATATATCATGAATTCATCTTATCTCTAATCGAAATGAGATTTTTAACATTTTGTCATAATAAGAATTTCCTAGTTTCTGAAAGTGTTTTTAGATGAAGAAAAACTGAAATGGATTTTCTCACTTAACATTCTTCCTTAATTGTAGTTTATACAAAATCTCATTTCATTCATGTTTATTATGTTTTTTTCAAAGGGTATTTATGAAAAAGTTGATCTGAAAATGAAACTTGTGCAAGTACCTCATTGATCTGTTTAGTTGTTCCTTTGTCACCAGAAAAAACAGCTCCAAGAACTCTGTGCTTGTCATCCATATACTGATCAAAGGAAGCCTGCCAAGAACATTGCACTTTCATGTCAGACTCATTAGCATGATAAGGGTAAGATGAAGAAGTTGGTGAGAATGCATGACCCCAGGAATTTCATGAATAGGGACATTGGCATTGCTTCTGAAACTGAATGTGGAAGTTTTCTCACTCCTGATGGAGTTTGATGGTGCTGCCTTTGGATGCCAATGGCTTTGCAACTTCTTCAGCAATTGATTCTGCCAAGGAACCATGAAAAGGCTTGCCATAATATCAGATGATGCCTCTTCAACAAAGCAAAGTATTTCTCTATTTTACACTTTTTTTTCCTTTGTTCATGTGTGTGTGTGGATTCATGGTTTTTAAGAACATGTCATCGGTTTTTAACTATCACGCAACATGTCATTGGAGAGACTATTATTGGACTTGGTGTATTAAATAAGGTTTCTGATTTTCTTTTTGAATGAAAAGATGTGATTAAGAAAGGAGATAAAAGTGGTTAGTTAATTTTTCTTTAATGAAGAATTATTCATCAATTAAGTCATAAATACTCCAAGACATGTCTAAAAAAATAGTTGGATAGAACATTAAAAAAAAATCTTGATTTATTCACTGAGATTAAGTACAGACTAATATTCATAGGTAAAATAAATATTATCATACAAATTTTTACTTACAAATTTTTATAATTTTTTAATTGATATTAATATTATAATAATTATTGTTTATTATGTTTTAACCTTTCGCAAGCAAGTCAAATATCTATGATTATAAATCTATATTTTTAAATATTATTTGATTCAATGTTTAGAGAAAATATTTAAATTAATTAAACGTGAATATAAATAATATTTAATTTTCTTTATATTGAATATTGGAGTAGATATAAATATTTATATACTTATTTTGTTTCTATTTTAAATTAATAACACATTCTTAATTTATTTGATATTATATTTTGAATTTTATGTAGTTATATATTTTTATATTATTATTTGACATTAATAAAAGAAGATGTATATTATTTTAATATTAAATGTTTAAAAATATTGTATCTTTTTGTATTATTTTTTTCTAGTTATATTATTTAATAAATATTTAGATAGATAAATAAGTGATTATAATTATATCTCTTATGACAAAAATTTCATGAAAATAATGATGAAATCTCACTTCAAAATTGGAAAAACGTAAATTGAAATTGGACCCTCTTTTGTCCCCAATCACGTGTCATATTTGGGTGAAGTATAATCCATTTTCTTGTGTGCAACTTCTGTCGTGACGTTGAAACTCAGATATTACCAGAAATTAATTCTTTTAAAATATAATCGCCAATTTAATTTTTAAAATTGTTTCTGAATGTGGGTAAAAAAAAGTTGTATCCGACTGAACTTGTTATTCTTTAAAACTAGAACAATAATTTCATGAAATTTGTCAAAGTTTCACTTGAAAATGGACATTATTTATTTATTTTATTTGTACTATTCCACAGTCCAGAGATTTAAACGACAGTAATGACATTTGTTTAGGGATCAAAGTGAAAGAAAAATCTGTTTTAAACACTTAATGAAACCCTAAAAGTTATCATTTTTATTAATTTAAAGTTAATATAACAAGGAAATACAATTTTAATGACTAAATTAATATTGTAATTAGAGACTTGAACAACTTTTTGTTCTATATATTAATCAATTTCATGGCTCTCAACAAAAAGGAAAAAAAAGATTCAATCTCTCATTAAATGATCTGAGGGACATAATTATCTTCGTAACATATATTCATTTTATACATGATTAAAATTTCACATCACTTAGAAATATTACCATTTTTTAATATACAAGTTAGGATAATTTTTATCTTATAATCAACCTTTATATATATATATATATATGATTTGAAAACTTGAAAACAAAATGTAAACGTGGTTCGGTTAAGGGATGGCTTCCCTTTGCTAGAAGGGTAACAAAAGCTTGCAAGATTGGTAGATCATTGTTTGCTTGTAATATAGACCTACTGAATGTGTGGACCACATATCCTAT
>Ga0099825_1003476_pt1 | contig 20970 bp, 8 predicted proteins | sample SiratroredBW_FD_76838 | JGI IMG/M metagenome (GOLD analysis project Ga0099825, IMG submission 76838) | Root nodule microbial communities of legume samples collected from California, USA - Siratro red BW | ecosystem: Host-associated > Plants > Roots > Nodule | place: USA: California | collected... | reverse complement strand
GATCCATAAAAAATTCTTGATATATATAGAATCAAATCTCTAATAATTAACATGATTAAGTAGTTTCTAATAATGCAAAATTTGAGTATAATGTGCAAATAAAAAATGTTATATAATATTATGAGCTTGATTGAATACGAGGTTGTCCTAATATTCTTAATTGTTCAATTATAAATAGATTTATACGACTTATGTGTAAATTACACACATACATATATACACACATAGCCTTGCAAGAAAAATACACATACTACGTAGAAAATATTGTTTCAAATGAAATACTCTTATTTTGAGAAATGTACAAACAGTTATAAAGATTAATTTCATCAAACATATATTTATTAGAATGATATATAACTATCAAACCTGAATCAATACTGGTGGTGATGGCTGTCGATCTCGTTCACTTTGAATTCTTCAGAGTTAGTAACCTCTCGCAACAATGGAACAAAGAACCAAAAACCAAATATTAATGCTTAATTTAACTAACACACACTAATATATATATATTATTTCCCTCTCTTTTTTAAGTATAGTTAAGAATTAATATTAATTTAAAATGATAGATAAATAATTTTTTTCAAAAAGAAAAAAAAAATGAAAGGAAACGGAACTATGAAACCCTTAATTATATTTATATCTATAAGAGTCAGAATCTTTTTCAGTTTAATTTATTTTTAAAATAATACTTTTCAAACTTAATTATGTTAGATAATACTTTCATCTCATTTGTTTTCTGTTAATTATCTCTTTATTTTCCATCTATTATGTTCTCTTTTTTTTTTCTTCTTCGTCCTCTCTCCCATTCCATCTCTTCACTATTCATTTTTTCTTTACATTATGTATATTACATCTCACTTTTTCCATCTTCTTTAATTTTTTTTCTCTTCATCTCATTCTTCTCTTCCATCGTTCACCTCATTTTTCTTCTCATCTTACATTTCATTTTACATCGTATAATAATACATTTTATCTATCACTTTCTTCCTCTTTTTTTTTTTTCCTAGCCTTTATTCCTTCTACCCATACACTCCAAAATCTATTCACTCACGCATTCATAAAAAAAATAAAAAATAAATGAATAAAGCATTTGCACTTAAGCTTACCTTTGAATTTGGAAGTCCGTTTGTAGCAGAGGCTTTTGCATCAGGAGCTGCAATGGCATAATCACTGGCTCTCACTCCCGAAATAAAGTCCATTAGGCTCAACAAGGAAATGCACACTACATCTCCCTTTGATCCAATGGACGCACGCATACGAGAGTGACTAATGAGAAACTAAAAAACAACCATTTTGTGTCATGAATTTAAAAACGAAGTTTTGAACCAAACCAACAAAAGTAAAACAAGTGTCTCAACATCTATACCTCATCAACCACCAGAATCTTCCAGGAAATTGGATTCATTTCAGGAGTCAGATCCAGTGAATAAGCTACCAGCAAGTTCATATGTATGATTATAGAGGCCAAGATTGTAGAGAAGTTGAGAGGAAAATAGAAGAAGATGGTATTTATATGTAGAAGAATGGAGTTGGGTGGTGACTTGACAATAAGATATCAACTGCAAGTGTTTGAATTAGGAGAGGAATATCTGTCAAACAGCGAGTTGAGAAGTCGTACGTGTGTGTGGTTTGAGACTATGTTGTAAGAGATTAATTGGTGAGTTGAGAATAAAATATCAAGAGTTTGAACACAAGATACATATGTAGTTATTTTCATTTTTTTTTTCTACATTGCTTGCCCTCAAAGTCGTCTTTCCTAAATTTTTAATGGATAGAAGGGAATAATGCTCATGCAAATGCAGGTTGGAGCGTCACGTCCCTACCTTATCAGGTTACAATAGGAAACATTGGTGTATGATCAGAAATGGACCAAATCTCTGAGGTTCTCGACATGATGAGACTTGGGCAGTTTGGTTAACCTGTCTAGAGTGCAATGGTGTGTGTTAATTACGGGACATTTCTGACTGATTGATTCTTGTATATCAGCACAACTGGTTGTGATTGATTGTGAACTGTCTGAGGTTTTAATTTGCGTATATAGAAATGAATCCATGTTTGATTTAGAGAGAGAAAAAAAACATTGTACGATATAATTTACATCAAAACTATATACAACGGCATCTTTCGTATGCATGTTTAACTTGTGAAATACGTCTTATAACCACATATATACATATATATATTGACATATTCTAGTTAGATTTTATTAAAATATTAAGAAAATTTTGAGAATCAACAGACATATAATTTCTAAAAGAAAAAGATTAAATATGGTAACAAAAGATGATCAACCTTCATCGATTATAATTTGCATGCAACAATATTTATGTGCTGGTAAGGTATATGAATATTTCCATACATATACAATTTGTAAGGATAAATGTATATATATCATCTATTATTTTTTTTACTGATATTACTCATTTGAATATTTAAATTGAGTGTTTCATTTGAGATATTAGGATTTTAATGATAAGATATATTAGTATTCATTTACTATAAAAGAATAGCTGAGATGAAAATATTTGATTAGCTAAATTATAAGTAACATTAGCTAAATTGTAAGTTTGCATAGGTGTATAAAATATTGTATAATGTGAATATTTTTAATTTAGTCCTGGTTTATAGACTTTTTCTTTAGTTCTTGATTTGTAAGAGTAAAATATTATAAGAACAGTATATTTGTATACGAAAAATATATGAATAAAAATTACAGTGAATTATCTTATAAATTCTATTTTTTAATTTGGTATTAGATATTTTCTCTGAATTCTAAGATATTTTATGCATTATTTTAAATGAATTTAACTATGACGTAAGATCACAACTAATGAAAATACACATTGTAAAGAGAAAAATATTGTCCTACATCTGTGCGAACGTAAAGTCTCTGATAAAAGAAAATGAGGGATATGAAAAATAACATACTCAAAACCAAAAAGTAAAAAGATGGTTATTGATATCCATGAAGTTAGGAATAATGAGAAGGTATCTTTGCTTATCCATATTGTCCTCAATTTTTGAAATGCTTTTTCAAGAGTATTTTACGATGAAAGTGATGAACTACATGTGTTTGTCTTGAATCAAAGGACATTCATTGAATATTAACTGAATAATAGAACATTAACTGAATATTACAGAGTTGATTGAGTTTTTAGAAAATTAGACAATCGTGACAAAGTACTCATGAAGGACCTTGATGATGTGAAGTCATATCAGAAGTCAATTGAATGATTGAGGGTGCACATATTCCTTGTTGGATTGGATGATGATTATGAACATGTTTGTGGAGAAATGTCGTGAAAGGAAGTGCCACCTGATTTAAAAGAAGAATGTTATGCATTGATAATATAAAGAGAGATAGTCTGATGCACGACGTTGAAAACAGAACAAAAGATATGATTTCTGATTCCACATATATGATGACAAGGAAGCTAACAAAGCAATCAAAAGATTCAGAAAAGGGTAATTACAATTGTATCAGTGTAATAAGGATGAAAACATCGAGGAATGATGCTATGAAATCATAGGATACCCTAAACAATAAGATCACAATTGGACATCAAAGAAGAATTCAAAAAAAAAAAAATCCAACTATTGTAGTAACTACCAATGAGAAAGCAGACATCAAGGGCATGATGCCTACAACAACTACAAGTAGTGATTATTCAAATGGTAAAGCCTTAATAATCACCTCTTCAATCACTTATAGATGGTGTAGTAAGTCCCAGGATTATTGAATCAACACACAAAGTTTTTGGTGATGTAACTTATGTTCACTTATACAAGTATGAGAGAAGTTGTCTCCTACAACTGAAAGATGTGTGTTCCTTGACTGTGTTGATCACCAAAAATGATACTAGTGCTACAGTTCACAAAGTAGCAAATGTTTACTAACATAGATATAGTTCTTCACGATACCTTTGATATTTTTTTCCATAAGTTTGAAATTCAAGAGGATAATTATGATGAAATTCAGAGTTCTATTCCACAAATAGTTAATATTGAGTTCAAATTAGAGAAAGAAAGTAACAAAATTGTATCATGAGATGATGAGAATGTGCAACAATCTAATGATTAACAACCACATAAGGAGGAAAAATTTGAGCATGTCGAGGTCGAATATTTGCTTGTTGGTGCTGACGATATACCACACCAGTCATCCCCTTAAGAATTTAATATAGCAAAAGAATTTTGACATGTCACTAAAGTTATCCCTAAGAGTACTTATGATCCTCAATGACTGCATCAATAAGATCATATACCTTATGAGTAGTTACATTTGTAACGAAAAATTTGTCTAACTTAAATATCACATTTATAAGTCAATTATCTACTATATTTGTTCCTAACAATGTGCAAGAGGCTTTATTGACTCCAGGAGGAAGGATGCTATGAATGGAGAGATGTGAGATCCTTGCAAAAAAATGAAATGTGGGAATTAGTAGATTATACAATTGAAAAGAAACCAATAGGATGTTGATGGGTATATATTATGAAATTTAATGCAAATGGTACAATTGAGATAGTCAAAGCTATATTAGTGGCAAAAGGATATATAAACAACAATATAGAATAAATTACACTAAAACATTTCCTCTTGTAACAAAATTAACACAATTTGAGTATTGTTATCTCTACATGTGAACTTTGATTGGTCTTATAACAATCTAACGTGAAAAATTCCTTTTTACACCAGGAATTGTATGAAGAAGTTTATGTGAAGCTACGAGAAGGATGTGAGATCCCAGATATACATAGAAAGAAGGTATGCAAGTCAAATAAGTCATTGTACAAACTAAACACATACTGTATGTGGATCACTAATCAAACAATTTACCTATCTTAGTCACGAGTAGTTATTTAACAAAGAATACTTTATTTACCGAGGAGTTGTTGCATTCAAAGAATATTAAGTTTTGTTAAGAGAAGTTGCATTCAAATATTACAATTAAGTTTTACCTATCTAAAAATACTTAGTTTTAGTTAAAAGTGAATGTGTTTACAAAGTTTCATGTTGAATGAATTTTTGTGTTTTACTTTGCAATATTATTTTAAATTGAGAAAAACATTAATGCACAAACTACCTACCTAGAGACTACTTGAAATACTTCTTCAACTTCTAGATAATGTATTAGAAGTTTTTTCTTTAAAAACGTAAGCAATACTAATAGAGTAGACTGAAAAAGATCAACATCTGTTTTATGATTAATTTAAGTAGATTTTTCAAAATACTAAAAAAATAGTTATATTTTTCAGAAGACTAATTCTTACAATATTTCGTAAGGACTGAAAAACAATTTTATCAAATTAAAGGGAAAAAAAATCATATCATTTAAGTTTACTACTTTTAATCTCTCTCCTCCACTCTCTCTATATTAATTTTAGTCTCTACGACAACATCAACAACAAGATTAAAGATAACAAGGAACTAAAAAGGTGTTTGTACTAATAAAAATTAAATAATTACTTTTTTTTTCACATTAGAAATGCAGGAAAGAGGAAAAAGACAAGCGACCAATTGAATCTCCCACAGCATCAAGTTGAGCTACAAGCTCATTAACTTTGACTGATTATTTGCTTTTTATTCTTCTCGGGTACGGTAATACAGGGCGCGCATGAAGGGTTCCGCATTCTAAGGATATAGAGTATGCGCAAGCTGTGGTATGGCTTACAGTGACACTGATATTTACAAACTATCTACCAAGAAGGATTTCTAACAACAAAACTTGACCTAAGCCTTTCAAGCAATTGAAGTAACATCTTCTGCTAAATGTACATTGCACTCATTGATCACAATAAGATAGAAGAAACTCATAACTTACGTGCTCGACCCATCATATTTTGATCTTGTGATTCAGCACATTCGTATGCCTTACTCCGTTCTTTGACGTTTTGGGGCTTGTGCACTATCATCACTAGCAATCGCATCTTGAGTTTTGGGAGAATCAGGATTCCCACCCTTTTCCAGTGAGCCTTCCTCAACTGTGGTACTACCGTTAGCTTGATAAGGTCCTGACCTACAATGGTCTACTTGTGGTGCTTCCAAAACATTTTTGACCGGGAAATCTCTCATGGCATTTGAAGATACTCCAGATTGAGTCTCAATGGTAGATGATGAGGCCTTCAATGTTTCAGTTCCAGATTTACATTGCTTCTCAAACATCATCTGGAGGTATCTTCCTTGTTCTTCTATTCGCAACTGTAGATTTCTTTGAATCTGACATAAAAAATAAGGGGAGGAGAAGAACGATATTAGAACCACGAAAGAGATATGACAACGACATAACACAACATTCATGAGAAAGTGCTGTAAATCTTAGAACTACAATTTGTATCTTCAACAAGTCAAAGATATAAGATTGAGCATGACCCGTAAATGAATTATAATTTATTTTAAGATAAATTAATAATATACAATATTAAATTCTTTCTCTAGAGAATACTTACATTCCTTCAATTTCTTTCACCCAGCTTACAAAAACCCAAACTTCACTTCTAGTCGATTTCAATTACATGTAAAAAATTATTAACAGATCCCATGTGCTATAAAACATGAACTTCTATAATCATGGCAATTGCAAGCATGGTTGAGAATACCAAATCAAACCGGCTAGTTGGACTGGAAAACCAATGATTGTTCTGATATTTGGTCCTCCAATCAACCCACAAAACTGAATTCCCAACAGGCCAAGCCAGTAAAAAATTGATAACCAGTTTGGAATTTTATTTTAAAAATAATTACCGGTACCAAAAACATTTTTCGAATGCGGGCAAAATGCATATGCAAGTAAGACAGCGTGCCTCTTTCTTAGCTTTTGTGTATGCTGTATGAGTTTTATACTTTTGATGAAGATACTCCGTTCAATAATTCCTTTTGTATGTATTAAATTTCAATAATCCAAACAGAATATTTTAATTATTTATATCTGAACAATCATTTAGAGAAAGAATTTAGGGAATGAAAATAGCTTTCTTAAGGGTATGTAGTAGTGTACAGTTTCTGCATATGATCCATCTGGTCTAAAAAAGGATCTGCATAAGATACAGTCTCCTAACAGACTTAGTGAAGACTATTTCCAAGGCTACTATTAAGTGCAACTTTCTACAAACTAACAGTCAAGTACACTAAATGCATTTTATCATGTCCTACATGACCGTACTATAAAAGTAAACGCAATTTAGAATCAATGTGATTTATAGAATTTATTTTTAAGTGAACCTGAGTTTGAAGTAACATAATTTTTGCTTACATACCACATATTGGAAATTGATTTTCACAGAAAGATTGCAAACTTAATCAAAGTTGATTTTGGGTTATGTTATTACCAGAATGGGTAACTTGGCCATCTCTTTGTCAAGCAAAATCCCACATTCAATATACAGTTGACAAACAAAAATCTAGAAGAAGCAACGTAAAAAGAAAAGAGCGTAAACGTAAACCCGCAAAATTTAAATATTAATGATGAGAGACACAGCGGAAAATTACTCATTGCTACTGTACTAAAAAGATATCTACAAGACCTTTAGTTGAAAGATTATGTGCTACTGTTTTATTTTAAGTGCTATGAGAGAGATACATTAATATAACATATCTAATGGACCAGTACACTTAGGAGGTACTATTTAATACAGGAAACCATTAGATAATGCTGAAGATATTATGGACAGGGTGCCCAATAGGCTGAAAAATCTAATAGTAGCATGAGAGATATAGCTCATAGGGCTATTTCAGCATTGCAGAGCACAGTTAGCCCAACGGCTTTCGTCGGCAAACAAGGAAAGGGCAAAGGTGTACCTGAAGATAAATAATTTCTAGGCTCATGAAGAATCTACCCCCGGTAACTTGAACTTTGCGTTTATCTTTTTTCACTAACATTTGTAACTGGCCTCCAAATTATTTAAAATTTCATTGATATACATCAAAATTGATATATATATATATATATATATATATTATTTCGATTTTGTTAAGATGATATATATATATATATATAAAATTGACATTTTAAGATGATATATCAATCATTATTTAAAATATTATTTATTTTAAAGTTTAGATTTTATTATGATATTTTTTTTTAAAAGACGTCTCTAACAACCAGTGATACCCATTATTCTTCTTAGTCTCGTTAATTTTTATGAATTTTGTGTTTTATTTTCTCTATTGTGATTTGTCTTTTAGTGAATAATTGTTTTCGGCAACCGCACTTCCATACTAACATTTTTATATTTTGTGATTTTATTTTCATATGACATTATATTAGTGATATCTAAAATGTCTTTATATGATATTAATTACATCAGTGATATGCTTATATTATTTTAATTTTATATGATAGTATGTTTATGCATGATTTGAGTGTAATTTGACTGTATCATGGTGTAATGTACACAACTATGATACTTTATTAATTTGTTATTTTTTTTTATAATGGAATTGAAATGTTGAATTATTTATTAGTAGAGTTATATTATTTTATTAATATATGTTACATTTAATATTGTTTTAATATTAAGTAAACTCATTTAATGAGTTTATAGGAGTCATGTTTACATGATCTTCACGAATTGTTTAACAGCTTTAATCTCTCGCTCAGCGTGTGTAAGCATATGAATGTTTTGACCACCGTTCATGACTAGTTAATTGTGCCTATGATCAATGACCGATATAGTTTAAAAAATATTGGTTCCTATATGAATGATTCTTTCAAGCTGAATAAACCTTTGAACCACCCTTGTAAGACAACTAATTCATTAAAATATGTTTGAAATAAATTCTAGAGGAATGAAGTTCACACCTCAAGCTGTTCATGCAACCGCTTCTGAACCTCCATTTGTAGTCGTAGAGCTTCAGTAATCTCAATACCACTGTCAGTAATAGAAAAGTAAAGTCAGCATAATAATTACTGTTTCTGAAATATTACTAAAAACTTTACATGGAACCATGTATTAGCCTTATTGTGGTCTTAATCCTGGGTCACTGAAAGTTCTAAGCCACTTGTTGATCCTAATACTAATACTTTTTGGACCTTGTCGTAGCTTCTATTCGAAGATACAGTAAACAATGCCTCTTCTATTTTAATCATTATAATCATTCCCGAGCTTGCCCTTAATTGACATTTGTACTCAGCTCAGGTTAAGTGGTAAGATACTGAACAATAACTGCCATCTGAAGAAACGAACTTAACAGCGCATTCCATATACCATAAATGACGTGCAACATAATTTAAATTATTCTGAGAATGTAACATTTGGTTCAGCAAAGTCATGTTAAAGAATGAACTCTGTCTATCAATTTGATGTATCAACATTTATGGTAATACTGTATAACATAAATTATTTAAAAAGCAGTAAATAGCGTACTTACGTTTTCAAATCTAGAGATGACATCTCTTCAATGGAACTTGCTTTTTTCTCTGCAACTCCTGCCACAGTAATCAACGATGGAACTGTTGATCAGTTTACAGCACAGAGGATTGTGGCTCTAGTTTCTAGCAATTGACTCAAGACACACCACTTCTATACAACAATCACTGTGGTCTAGGTCAATTCCTCAGACACGTTAGTAGGCGATTTTTGAGTATCTTGAGCAGGCATAGGTTTCTGGAAACAGAGGGTGGTTCATGGGGAGAGACAGAGACAGAGAATTGGGACATATCCAAGAGGCTTAGATTAGTTAACTTATGGTTAGCATATGGACAATCATAAACTTTTGATATAGGTTCCTTCTAAATGAGAAGGCTTTCGTTTTAGTTCTTGCCATTAGGAATTAAACTGCTTATTCAATTTGTGTTAGCCGCATCATCAAGACTAATGACCAGAACTTCACGGACTAAAATGAAACCTTTCTTTTAATTAGGATGCAAACAGAAAAAAATAGTTGAGGATCAAAACGAAAAATAAAAATCATACTTTCTCCTCTTGAATATTAGCAGAAAACTAATTTATGCCAACTCAGAAAGTTAGTTAGAATTATTTAATTTCACCAATTCTAAATGAAAAAAAAAAAAAAAAATTTTTTTCCAAAATTTTTTTCATTGGAACTTTATAAAAAAAAAAAAAAATTCACTGGAAAAAAAATCTAAATAAAAGGAAGTTTTTTTTAGAAAAAAACTAATTTAAGCCAAAAAAAAAAATAAATTAAAAAAAATTAATTTAACCAATTCCAAAAAAAAAAAAAAAAAAAAAAAAAAAACTTCTTTCCAAAACTATTTTCATTGGAACTTGATATCAAGAATAAACAAGTCACTGGAAATAAAATCTCAATTAAAGGAAGTTTTTTTTAGGAATAACCTCGTTAAAATAGGGTGAAAATAATTAAAATTTGCTTATATACGAGAGAACATCGATGAGGTTTTTTTTTGCCCATATTCAAGAATAAAGGGAGTATAATATAAAGACCAAAAAAGTTATTTAAATCTTAATTTTATTTGTATATTCAAATACATTTAGATTCGCTGAAGTTTCTGCATCTATAGACAAAGGATTAAAGTCATTAACATCAGTTTAAGATATTAAGTGCTTTACACGATTCAATAGTTTGTCATTCAAGGTGATTTGCATTAATGTAACCATTGGCACAAGATATTATGTATTAATAGGTATTTAATAAATCAGTAAAACATTTTCTTACGTTTGAAAAGCATATTAAAGATAACCTAGTTTCCAATCAAGAATGATCTACATGATATGAGCTTTTAATCCTACAATAAATGTTGCAGTGAAAGATTGGTTTTATTTTACAGTGGCATCAAAGAAATACTTACTCAAACAAAACAGGTAATTATAATTAATGCATGCTGGTAAACATTGCATATTATACGAGACATAATTTATGTACCTTCGGATGACTCCGGCCTATATCTAGCTGTCCTGTATTTCTTCATCTCAAACCAAATCTGTTTCAGTAAAAGCACACATGCTACAAAACAAACAAAGGAGCTAAAAGCAAAGTGCACATACCTGCAAATGGCTTTTCACATGATATATAGTTAATCCTTCAACTTTCATGAGCTTCAGCACACCCTTTGGAGTAGCTCCTGCAGATAGAAGACAGAAAAACAGGAAAAAAAAATGAGAACGAAGGTTAACAAAGTAAGGCTAAAGACTTACCAAACAGAAAAATAGATTATAGTACTTTCACTCCCCCCAAGTTGGTTGACAGCCTCCACAAAAGCCTCGTGAAGTTCTGGTGTCCAACGCATTCGTGACTTGGCAGGAGTAGAGTTTGCTGGGGAAGAGTGGGTAGCTCTAGTGCAATTGTCTCCATATGAAGCAGGAAGTTGTTGTTGACCTTGGGATTGATGACCTGGAAACTGTGAAAGTGGTTTTGCAACCTGGAATGGCACCTAAAGCCACAAAATGAGATCCGAACACATTCCTTGAATAAATTACGTATGTTTCTTCTGAAAGCTAATATTGATTTGAGTTATGAAATAGTTCACCTTTGGCTCCATGTCTTGAATGTTGTCAGTAAGAAGCTCATCCCAATTAGAAGTTAAAGTGTCATCATCACTGATTAGCCTCTCAGCCCACTCCTGCCAATCATTTTGCTTACAATACTCCTCGGATGGCATTATAGGGCAAGCACTACTTTCTACCCTATTATCATCAATTGAGTCATGTGCAGGAAAATCTAGAAAATTCGGCAGGGAATCTGCATGCCAGGAAGCACTGTTTTCTTTGGAAAAATGGCTCGGTGTTGCTGAAGTAGGTGGTCCAGTATTTGAAGAATATGATAGTGGGAATTGGGCAATGTTGGTTGATGATTGTGAAATAAAATGAGCATCAGTAGAGTGTTTTTCATCAGGTGAAAGAGATGAGTAATGAAGATCAGTTGAATATCCAGGGGAAGACGAAAAAGTATGCCCAACTACTCCATTGGAATTCAAATAACTTGAATGAGTAAAAGGTCTTGTCACAAGTTCTTGTTCTACTATATCCAACTGTGATTCAGGCAGCCTGAGATACATATCTTCTGAGGGTATTGGAAGGACTGACAAAGATGAAGAAAGAGCTCCAGACATCCCCATTTTATTGAGTTGCTTTGATCTTTCAATGGAGAAAGTAGGATGTGCTTCCATTGTTTTCCTTCATTGTTGATTAAAAGGATAAAATATCAGTTTTTAGTAAGTATATAAAATCTTAAACCCTGCATATTCCCCCCATAATGCTCACCAGCAAAATACCACTCAACTTGATTTTTGATACCCAAACCAGACTATTTGTCATCAATCTTCAGATCTGTGAAAGGAAAAGGTACTCTAGTCTGTAATATAAAAAGTTACTCAATAAAGAAAGCAACTCACTAGTAAGAACTTCTGAAGGTTATAAAACCTCATCATCAAAGACAGACTAGATAAAAAGCATGCCCAATCCTGAAAACAAGTAAAAAATAGAAACGTACTAAATGAAATTATCATTGCAGTTGATCACAAACCTCTAAAGCAAGATATTAAGTTAATTCCTATAATAGTTCATAGTTCACTCTGATTTAGGTTCAGAATGAAGTCAGGAACGACCACTTCCTCTCTATCTCTCCATCCCCAATTCAAAACCATTCTTGTTTGATTGATAAGTAAGTTAGTCAGGTATTTATTTTCATTTGCAGCAAAAGAAACTGATAATGAAGTTATCTCCTGCCTCACCTTAGTTTGCTCTGTCCAGTTAGAGAAATGAAACTATGAAGAGATTTCAGGCGCCTAAATACCCGAAGATAAACCTCCTCTTGTGATCATTATGAAACCATAGCATTGCTACTTTTCTCTCAATTTACACAATACATACTGTACAAAAGACATGCAGTAAGACTGCAGACAACAAGCCTCAAATACAGAGTGAAATTCTCATCCCCAATTTTTCATTTTTCAACATAAAATCTTCTGTGACACAAGCCTATCATAGGCTAAAGTACAGACCAAGCATAGTTTCCCCGTATTCACAACCATCTTTCCTTCTTCTAACACGTCAATCCATCTATTTGTAAAGATAAGGATTCTTTTTTTACAATAGCTTTGATTTACAAACCAAACATGAGAAGAAGAGTAGTTACACCCTAGCAAGCAGAACAACATCTATTCTCTCTCTCAATGAAATATAACCGCTAAACGTTTTCAGTTTGTTTTCTCTATTATTTCTATGAAGCTTAGAGTTCAGAGAGGGATGATACCAATCCAAAACATCAAAAACAAAAACATAAACCGATTATCAAACATTTTCACACAGCAAACAACACTTAAAAAAAGGACGAAAGAAATTCGTACTCACAGGAATAGGCATGCAAATTGATATACCATATACAAATCGATTAAACTAACAACAAACTTGAAAAGTTGAAAAATAATTAAAAGAAAGAGCGAGAGAGAGAGAGAAACAGAGGCGGTAGGAAAACCAGCGTGGGATCGGAATTGGGAGCGAAGTGGAGTTAGGCAATGCGATGCGAAGTGGAGTGAAGTAACGCAACGAAAAACGTGAAAATGAAGCAAAACATAATGAAATCAGATACCCCGAAATTCCCCTGCACGACTACGAAAACGGTTCTTACCCCAGCGAATTGGAATCGAAACCAGAGAAGATGAATGGAACAGATTCTGGTCAGCGAAAGAGAGAGAAAGAGGCGGCTGTTTTTGAATTCCGTCACCGGCAGGTGAACGCTGATCAACCAAACGAGTGCGCTATGTCTTCTCACTGTGCTATTGCTATGCCGCGCTACAAATACAAGCCTCCTACACCACGCGCCACTCACTCGCGTGGTCGACAATCTCGATAGCGTGGACTCTCTGCGCTTCCTGCACCTGCATTCATTCCCATGCAATTTCGAATATTTTTTATATGTATTGGATCTTGCGTTGTTTGTTGTTTTCTTAAAGGTAAAAAAAATCACAAAAACAAATCGCCCATACCGTTATTTTTTTACCCTTACGCGGCGTCTCAAGAATTCGAATTTCTTTTCTTTTGAAACTAGAATATTCGTTTATTATTATATATTTCTTAATTCAAAAATAATTTAAAATATATCATAAATTTCTCAGTGAACAAAAGACTATCTTCAATAAAAAAAATAAACTTATAAACTGATTTTTATGTATGACAGTAATTGGAATATAGTGTAAAAGACTTTTTGACACTTTATTTAAATTGTAATATCGAATTCCAATTATTGTTTTTTGATTGGAACTTAATTTAGGATATGCAATGGTAAAAAAGAAAGAAAGGAGGTGACTTTTAAAATGGCATATTTTGTGTTGATAGAAGAAATTCTATGTAATATCCGGTGGTTTGTGATGGGTGTGCACTACGAAAAAAGATCTATTGGTGTGACAATTCAATGTAAAGTCTACAAGCTCCAATAAAACAAAATCCCTAAACTAATGCCATTTCTAACCTGATAAAAATACCTTAAGTTCCAATTTAGAAAGTTTATCATTGTTGATTAGAGTGATGGGAAAGCGACTTTGCATTTATTAAATTATTAAGTTGGTATTATGAAATAAAATACTATGTTCATTGTTTTCTATGTCCTCCTTGTTTGAACTACTTCTGAGTTCCAACCTCTCTGTCCAATGACTTTTTCTAATGATTGTTAAAAATTAAGAAGGAATTGAAGAGGGCAAGAACGATTGACAAATGGGCTTGTGAGAAACACCTTGACTTTTTCATTCAAAATTACTTAATTTTAATTTATAAATATTTTTGCTATTTGAGGATATAATAAAAAAGTTTGTTCAACCACATTCTAATGCGACTTATTTTACTTGAAATTATTGTTTTGATATGTGCGTCTGGATCATGTTGTGTCAAAAGAGCACAAATATTTTGAACCTCTAATATCTAAGAATCGCAGAAAATCTATTTGGATCAAATTGCTCCAGTTTTGCACTATTCTCATCCACTAAAAACACTCAAAATCCATTTACTTAAATATGATTTTTATTTTAATCCATATTTTATAACTTTTTCCAATCATATTTCGTTTTATTCATTCAAATATTAAAAATTGGAACATCTGAATTTTCAATCTAAATTACATTCAGCTCAAAGGAAATATAAGAAACATGTCCTAACTCTTTTTTCTCTTCCATTTTACATTTTACCCTAAATTTCAATGTGATAAACCATAATTTATGATGGAAAAGTAAATTCAATTGTTAACCATGAATATAATTTTTTTTAATGTTATTTCTTCACATTTTGTTTCCTTAATGTTGATATATATATTTAATGTTAATCTTTGATTGGAGTTATATAATATTGTATTACAGTATCAGTTATAAAAAGAGAAATTAAGTATGTAATATCAATATGAGTGATTTTACTTAAGTTATTCTTATTCATGAGAATGTTAGATGATTTTGAAGTATCAATTAACAATATGTTCTGGCTTGTTTTGATGAAGGAAAAGTAGCGAAATTGTCATTTCAGCAGATATTTGGAACCACTTCTTCCATGGGATTGGCCATATTGTTTTTTTTATACAATATGTCTTCAAAGTTGTTATTGTCTAGGTATTCACACATAGAACATTAAAAGTGCATAGTAGCATTTTAACATTTGATCACAATCAATTGATGTACATAATTATTATATTGTATACATATTATTTGATTTTATCTTCACTTTATATCCATTTCATATGTTCCAATATAATGTCTTGTTTTATTATTTTTTAAATATGATGTACTATGCATTTGTCATAAGATATCCTCATGTGTTGTTTTCATGGTTCCTAACCTCTTATTATATTGTTTTTGTACAATCTTACCAAATCTACATTTATCGGATGATAAGAAACAAGAATATGGTTTAATTAAGATTAGAATGCTATTGTGCATATTATTGATAAGGATGTGCACAAACATGATGACCTTTTTGAGGTGGTAAATTAGGTCCTTCATAAATTAGTGAGATTGTCTCCGAACATCATAAATATTTTATTGAGGAGTTCTTTATTCACCTTGATAAAATGGTTGAATTCTACTATGATAACAAAGAAAAGTAAAATAGTAGGACTTCACTTTTTTAAGCTTTTAGTATCTAAGTTGATGTTTTTTTAAGCTTTTAGAATCTAAGTTGATGTTTGAAATAAATTTTTGGATTTAGTGTCCAATTTTGTATTACACACGTAAATGCTACAAATTTAAAAGACTAGAAGTTTCACCTTCATCATATAAGATCATTTTACATAGTTATGCATTGTTGAAGTTGTAATTTTCTTTACTGCATTTTAATGTTTACTAATAAGCTATAAGGAGAAACCATGGAAAAATTTGTTGAGTCATGTTTGCATGAATGAGGAAGAATTGTGTTTACTTTGACAGTAGATAATGCTACATAAAATGACATAGAAGTTCAACACTTGAAGAAAAGGCTATTGTTTTGGAATAACTTGGTTTTGAATGGTGATTGTATTCATATGTGTTGTTATCCACGTATGAACTTTGTTTTAAGAATTCGTGATGTAGTAAAATATATTATACTATCTCCTTCTAGATTTATGAAAATCAAAGAGTGTGTTGAAAAACAAAACGTTGAATATAAGGATCATATCTGCTTGGATGTAGAAACAGGGTAAAATTCAACCTATTTAATGTTAGATGATACTTTCAAGCATAAATGGAATCTGATGAGTTTGAGTTTCACCATACAAAATATGCCAATGAGTTAGGAGAAGGGATTAGTTTGCCTTTTGTTAAAACTTAATTCGGCAAGTATACTGAGTTACAAGTAATATAGTGAATTAAGTAAAGATGTTGATTCCTCAGAGAACAATTCTGTTTTAGAATTTCAACGTTACTACTCAATAAGCAAATTCAGTTTTAAGATGGTTTGATAATAATTTGAGTCAAGAAACGTAAAAGAACAATTAAAAATAAGTAACAATTATAAAGAGAAGTTTGCAAGATCTAGAAGGACTCTGGGATTGAACTTCATCTATCTCTCTCATTCATATTTTGGATTTGATAAAAACATACAATATTCGTAACTACTCACAATTCATGCACATATAAAAATCATTCACACCGATTCCTCTGATATGAAATTCATAAGGAAATTTCCTAAACATTGATTCCTCAGCTATTTAGTAGATTACCCAGCATTTAGAACAGATGTTAAACGCAATCAATACATCAAAACCTATCCCTAGTATTCCAATATATTGAGTATTTTCATCTAGGTCGAAAACTCAAAAGTACTTCCCAATTAAATTCAAGAATCAAAATCAAGACTCTATTGATCAGATAAAATCTAGCATTAAGCACAAGATGAAAATACCAATGGAGTAGAAACTGAATATTATATTTAAAATCACCAAAATACAAATGAGTTCAAAAGATTACATTCAATTCCAAAGATGAAGAACTTAGCTACTCATGATAGCCATTACACTCCAAGGAAGAAAGATTGCAAAGAAGAGAAGATATCCTCAATAGTTCTTGTTCTTCACGGCTCTTCTGTTCCTCTCAATCCAGATCCCCTTTTCTAAAACCTTAAAATCCTCTTTTAAACGCGTTCTCTCGGGCTTAGGTTAAGTGACTTTTCACTCGAGCGAAAACATCTCGCTTGGGCGCAAATTTGATGTACTCTCTGGACTGATCTCGCCCGGGCGAAACCATCCTTGCCCGGGCGAGATACCCTGCAGTTGCCTCGCTCCAACATCGCCTGGACGAATTCTCCTCTGCAACTTATATGCATTTATGAACTATTTTCGTCTAGGCAAACTTTCCTCGCTTGAGCAACTCTGCTTTTCAAATCGTTTTTATTTCTTCTTCTCATGTAACTTCCAAGCTCTAATTTCCTTCATTCTTATCACCTGAAATTCACAATAATTAAGATCAAATGTCTTCTTTTGACTCATGACTCGAATTAACAAAGTAAATCCAAAAACTTTCAATTCAGAGGTGATTATTATCTTAAAGATCACTTAAACCCACAAGTACTCGAATTTATAATGTATAAAAACACTAAAAAATGGGTATTTATCACCTTCTTATGAAAATTGGGAGTATTTTAAGTCTATTTTACCTTTTTAAAGCATTTTTTATGAAGCTACTTTACACATCTCTGATAGCTCTTATGTTACTAGCAATATGTACATGTTATAGGTGGTAGGAATTTGGAATGTGATCAATCATTTAGTTAAGTAAAATAGTATAAGTGGTGTCACACTTAAAATGACTAACAATAAATAGAAAAAAAAAGAAAAATATTCTACCAAGTTAAATATTTTGTTATTAATTGTTGTTGTCTTAGATTTTATATATAATATGAGATATATGAATTAGACAATTAATCAACTTTTTAATCCTAAAAAGACCAACAACATATGTGTGTTAAAGTCAAGATTGAATATTTATTTGAAGTTGTTGTTTGATGAATATAAAAGACAAAAAGGAAAAGTTGAAAATGACACACAATAAACACATGCAGAGATATATAGTTATAAGAATGATTCGTATGGTTGAATAATTTGTTTGCAAACAACAAGGTTAACCTCTTCAAACAAATATGAGCTTTAAAAGTATTTAGACGAAGAGTTTGATACAAGTGCAAATTTGAACATTCTAGATTGGTTGAAAATTAATTCATATAGATTTTCAATCCTTTCAAATAGCACAAGATTTATTAGCTATGTTTTTTTTCTATTGTAGAATCTTAGTTGAGGGAAGGAGGAGAGTGTTTGATCCATATCATAGTTCATTATCACACCAAAAGATAGAGACAATTATTTGTATACATGATTGGCTAAAAGATACACTTTTACTATCATTGTTAAACTTATGTTGATGTTCCAATTATGAAGTAATATTATAATTAAATATGTGTTAACTAACAATAAGTTTTTCATTTCTCATAGAGTTGGTTTATCCACAAGATGTTGGTGATCAACCATTATTTCTCTTAAATGGTATGTTTGCTTAATAACCACAACTTGATTTCTTTTAGGTTGAGATGTTATGATTTACCAATAGTTTTTCATTTGTATTTGATTTTTTTTTTAAGGTATTGAATACAGAATGCGAAAATAAATTTCTTAATTTTTATTTGAACATAAAGTCTTATATCTTATAAAAAATATACAAATATTCAAGTCATGTGAATAACAATTGAGTTTTCTTCTCCTCAAAATACTTGTCACAACAAAAAGGTCAATATATCTTTATATTGAGTGATCTATTTAAACAAACTTGAATGACATTATATGAATATTTAAATAGTCTTAACTTTTCCTTAGTAGATATTATATGAACATTTAAATGATTTTAGTTTTTTCTTAATAAATGAGTCTAAAATTAATTAAAGTGTTATAGGTTTCAAATGTTAAGAATTTATATAATATGTTATATTTAATTTTTGGTATTATTAACTTATAATTTTATTATATTTTTTTGATATTTGATACATTATTTAAGTTTTTTTACATATTAATATATTAGATTAAATAATTACTTTACTTTTAGAAAATATGGATTTGAATTTAAAAATATTTATTAAAAAATTATTTTTTTTACAAAATACGGATTTGGATGTGAAATTTTCAATTCATATTGTTTTCTAAACAAATATGGATTTTGTCCAAACCAAATATTTAGATTTGGATTTATAAACATCCAAATTATTTTTATAAAAAAACATAAGTTTAGATTTAAAATCAGATCCAAATATTTAAATTTAGATGGGATTTTCAAAATCTAATCCATAATCAATCTTAATAATATTTAGCAATCCTTCATGATAGAAAATTCTCTCGAGTCAAACTAATTTTTGAAAAAAAAAATTAATAAAAACATCATTTACATAAACAATTTCTCTTCATAGCATAGCATAAGAGCATAGATTAGTTCTTGCAATTAGTAAAAACAATCAACCACTAATGCTTACAAATGAGAAACTAGAATATGAAAAATATCTAAACTATATTTTATTGTTGTAAGCAATTTATCTCACACTCCGTACACGTAATAATCTTGATCAAATTTAAGAAATATTTGTAGGTCAATAATTTTCTTGCATTATTTCAATTTTAATTATTTGGTTTGATTATCGTGATTATCACATCAATTGCGGTGGTATCTCCTGTAACCTTAATACGATTGCGGTTGTTCTAGACAACGACCATGGTATGATTATACTTAATTTTAAAAATGTCACTGCATTATTTTTAATTACGATTTCCTCTTAACTATAATAATATATGTGAAATGTATTTTGTCTACTAGTGAAAATCCAACTGATAATAAATTTTGGTTGATATTTAGGTATATAAAATAATAGATTTGAGATAATACTTCTTTTCGATCTAATTAATTAAAAGTTGAGTAGGGTCTACATATTGCATTAGAAAGGGTAACACATGAACACTTTTTCCTCTTTAAACTTAAAACATCAAAGCCAAATCAGTACAATGACCAGATTTTTACTAGAATTATTGAAACAATTTTCAGGTGGAAATGAAAGTTGGAGTATAAATGATGCACCACTAAAAGCCATACCATAATATATCAAACATAGAACTTGTAAACACATGAAATACAAATTTTGTGGGGACCTTTGTTTTTGGTCATTGGATCCTAACCAGTCATGACAAAAACCAGTTTTCAGATCACGGCTTCAAGTTGCATCCCTCGTAAGCCTGAGAAATAAGTTCGTAAAAAAAATAACCGAAAATATTTAGCAAGATTCTTTTGTCGCACAAGTGGCCTCAATAATGTGAAAGGGATAAAAAGATCAATAGGACCATGTCTATAAACTTTGGAGCATAGGTAAAATTACTAAAATGACTAATATATGAAGTAATAAATACAAAAAAATGCACAAAAAAAAATATATGCCCCTTTTTTTCTGTTATGTTATATTACGTTCATAAATTATTTCAAAAGTTTATATATATATATATATATATATATATATATATATATATATATATATATATATATATATATATATATATATATAAAAAAAAATATATAT
>Ga0099825_1003468_pt1 | contig 20984 bp, 8 predicted proteins | sample SiratroredBW_FD_76838 | JGI IMG/M metagenome (GOLD analysis project Ga0099825, IMG submission 76838) | Root nodule microbial communities of legume samples collected from California, USA - Siratro red BW | ecosystem: Host-associated > Plants > Roots > Nodule | place: USA: California | collected... | reverse complement strand
ATATCAAAATATCTCTTTTGATATGATGAGAAAGATCTTTTATGGAGTAACATAAAATGATGCATCAAAATCAACTATCCAAATATAATGTTTAACCAATTTTCTTTATTGATAAAAAAATATTTTCATCATCTGAGGTAACTTCAAATAATAACACCAATAATTTTAACTTCATAAATCTTTTTAATATGAACAAAGAAACTCTAAATAATAAATAATTTTAACTTCATAAATCTATTCAATGTGAGCAAAGAAAAAAATACATTATAAATAGGATTAGAACTAGTCTTTCTTTCTAAACAATGAACACTAAAAACATATTTCTATTTCTAAATTATCATGTCGTAATTCTTACAAAATATATGAAAACACAATATTATTTTTTGTGACAAAAATTACTAAAAAACTTTTTCACTAACTTATCTTTTTCTCTCAAAGAGAACTTTTGAATGGATGAAATAGAATAAGATGTCCAACTGTTCACAAGTCTCCTCTATCTATAGAATAAAAGCCCCTTTTATTGTTGAAGAAATATGGCTCTTCATAAATGAAGAAATGTGACTTATTATCATTACGAAGAGAAATATGTCATGTAGTAGTTCTGAGAGATTTATGCCTCCTAGTATACATTAAGTTTAAAATAGGAAGAATTCCAACAAAGCTAAAGGTAAAAATCTATGGTGCTAAAAGTAAAATCTATTGTGTTGGAAGCAAGTAACCTACACTTCACGACAACTTCTAAATATTTATCATCACAACTTTTAAAAATTTATCATCACAACAACTTGTTGATGAACTGTAGATTAAAAAGTATTTACAAGACAACTGAATTTTTTATGAAAAAATTAATTGTTTGTAAATATATATAGAAAATAGGTTATATATTTAAAAGTAGAAAATAGCTTTACAGTAATTATTTTAAAACTTATATTAATAATAACTTTTTATTAGATGACAACGTAAAATTATTCTACAAAAAATATGAAATGCAGTACCACTCAAACTAACAACTTGTTACTAGTTTAAAAAATTTAAAATTAGCTTAATGGATAAAAACATTTTCATGCACATTTTTTTCAACACGTTTAGAAAACATATATGATGTCGGTTGAAGAGATAATCATTAACTAAAAAGCTAAGGGAAGTAAAGTTTCTTTTTGAATAATTAATTAGAAAGGAAAATCCGTTGATTTAGTTTTACATAAAGTTCAAACGACACGGAGTACAAAATACGAGAAACAATAGTCACTGCATTAAAATAAGTTATCTCACTTTTAAGAATCCATCATATAGTGGCAAACTAAATTTATTTTCCTAATGTTAAGTAGAATTTTTTCTATAAACAGTAAAAAAAAAATTCAAAGAATAAAAATATTATATTAAAAAAAAAGGTGACACTCAATTGTTCAAATTTGTTGCTTTGCTTCTACAATGTATGATTGGACCATAATAGCTACAAAATCATGTGAATGAAGGATTATAATTGTAAAGTCTGATACCAGATTCTCAAAATAATTTTTATTTTTTGTCCTACTCACTTACACATTCACATGATGAAATATGATCAGAGAATGGTTTGTCAAATAAGAAAACAAATAACATGGCACTCTGCTTTCGGCCAATTGTCACATGACATTCAAATGATCCAACAAAGAATCTGCATGAGTCTATGTTCAACGTATGATCATTTTACATTATTCATGATGGTCATGCTGATCCTTTCTTTATTTGTTCAGAATCTCTCAGCACAGCACTTTTTGATGTTCAGAACAGTAGTACTAGTGTTGAAGTTAGAAACCTAGTGATGTATGGGTCCAAAATGCCTTCAGAAGAAAACAGTTTTTGGAAATTGTGCAATCTATTAGCAGCATGGATGGACCTGGTTTCCTAGAAAGAATCATCCTTTGCCAATTATTCAGACAAAAAAGATGTTATAATTTAACAGACATGTGTAATTTATATGTTTTGCAGTGTGATTCCAAAAGGGGACATTATTTTATCATTTTCTGTACATAAAACGGTGCAGCACCTTCAATCCTCCTTTTATAAGCCCACTGTAACCTTAAATTACACATTTTCTCATAAAAGTTGCTATTTTTTTAATATCTTCTCTTTTTTTAACTATTTTTTTTATATATTTATCATGTTTGAATTCTAAAAATGCAGACACATTTTCACTCCTGTTAACAACATAATGATTCAATGGAAATGACTTTTCTATTACTTACAAAGAGAGAAAAAGTAAAACATACGGTTTCTTATATATTGAAGTAAACTTGTAGAGTTTTATTTCTGTAGAAACTTTAGTTTATGGAATACATTTGAGACATTGTATATTCATTTTTGTGAAAAAATTTAACAAAACAGACTATTTTCCTTTTAGTGGTCTTGCAAGAAAACATTAAGCTTGCTTTACCATAACTTAATCAATGGTCTAGAACTTCATCTATTCATTTATATTCAAGAAACAGAATTTTATACAATACTTTGTCTTTCTTTCTGTGGAGTCATTTATTTCATCTCATTTCTCTGTAACTTTCTCTCCTGATTATATAATATGCTGTGAAGTGTTGCATAAATAACATTTCTCAAAATAAAAAGGATGAAAAATAAATTAAACCAAACAAAATTCAACTTCAATGTTTATCATAAGAGTTTACATTAATGGCCACTCAGAAAAGAAAGAAAACACTCAGTTGAAAGTAATCTTAATCTTACACCTTCAGCCTGTATACTAAGATGAAAAATCCTAAACAGCACTTAAAAGCCACCAAAGCCCAAATATTTGGCCTGATTAAGTGAAGTTTGGGCCAATATCTGACCAATGGGTGAAAGCAATGGTGGCTGCAACTGCCACACCATAGCACAACCGCACTAGGAAATACAAAAGCTGTTAGACTCAAAAATTGCTTCATGCTTAAGACAAGTCCCTATCTAAAAGACCTATCCACTCACTAACTGTACAAGCCACCGAGGACAAGAAAGAATGCCCTTGGATATTTTAGTTATACCATCATGATTATTAGCATGCACCAAACACTCACATGAAGACTAACAACTACCATCCACATACACACTATTGCCATTGGTATATACACCATTCAAGGAACCATTGCTTGCTTTGAAGCCCTTTACATTTTGGTGTGCTTTCAGTTTTGGTGAGTGTCTATTACACGTAGTCAACTTGGAGTAACCATTTGGCACCTTCCTCCTTGGTTCACATGCTGCTGCTATTAATCCTGTTTTGTCAATCAGGCACCAACATCATTTAGCTATATAAAGAACGTAACTGTTGATACAAGCCAACTTTACCCTTCCACATAGATTCCAAATATGATACTTTGACGTAAAAAATTAGATGAACTACAAGTTTTCAACTATCCAAGTTAAACATACAAACAAAAATTTGATTCATCAATAACAGACATGTGAAAATGCAAAATCAATATCTCATTGCATCAATTAGTAAATTTGAACTGAAAAAAGATGGGAAATGAGTCAAGAAAGTAAGGTACCTGAGAAGAGTGGAGAAGGTTTTCCTGGTCTGGACTTGAACTCAGGGTGAAACTGAACGCCAATATAAAAAGGATGGCTAGGCAATTCAACTATCTGCACTCATGCACGTAATTACAAAAATAATAGTTATTAATTTTGCACAAATCTTAATATCCACACCATGCACAATTTGAACTAAAGACTCACTTCCATGCGCCTCCCAGTTTCATCTTTGCCAACAAAAGATAGACCAGCAGTCTCTAGCTGTGATATCATTTCAGGATTAACCTGCATAGCATAACAATCATTCTTAGTGACAATGATTCCTCTTCAGCCATAAAGAAAGTTTCCCCTTACAAACACAATTTACCTCGTATCTATGTCGATGGCGCTCATCAATAAAGCTTACATTGCCATACCTGTAAAGAATTCCAAATTACAGAATCACAAGCATGCAATATCTATATATAATTGAGATCCAGAAGTTAGCATTTTGAATAAGTACTTTTATAACACGTGTGCTAAAATTTTCAATAAAATAGATCCAAGTATAGAAAGCACATTCAGTTTGGTTCTAAATTCTCACAATTTTGCAGATTTGCAGTCAGCAACTTCAAAGTAGGTTCTTCTTGAACCAAGTCGCATAGTTGCCCCCATATGAGTCTTTGAGCCCTATCCATAAAATACAAATCAGATTAACTAGGTTTTCAAAACGAATGATATTATTATCAACATATGAAGTAGATTAATATAAGAGAATATACTTCTGGCATAAATATGACACAAGGGGTCTTGGTTTCAGGATTAAATTCTGTGCTGGTGGCATCATGCAGACCGAGAACAGATCGCGCATACTCGATGACAGCAATTTGCATCCCCAAGCAAATGCCCAGAAATGGAATATTATGTTCTCGAGCATACTTAGCAGCAAGAATTTTCCCTTGCACACCTCTATCACCAAAACCTCCCGGAACTAGAACACCATCAGCACCCTGCAGAAGGAGTCCATTTACAGAAAACCAATAAATAATATATCATCATATGCAATTTAAACATGTATATCATCATTAAGATCTGAAAATGGAAGAAATATGTTCAGTCTAAATAGTAGGAATACCTTTAAAAGATTCCAAGCAGCTTTATATGCCTCAGGATCCTGCAGTAGTATATTAATCAATCATCAGAGGGTTGCATAAAGCAAAACCAAAAGATCAACTAAAATGCATGGTGCAGCAAAAAGATCAGTATTCACCTCTTTGAAAGTGGCTTCTTCAAGATCCCCAGCTGGAACCCAGTCCACAGTAAGTTTTCGGTTTCGAGCAACAGAAGCATGTAAAAGCGCCTGCACAAAAAAACAAGTACTTTGACTTATTGTATACCAGTTTAACAATATTGTTTCAGTATGCTTATTGAACAAAAAAGAAGTTGCAGAAAATGCAAATTTAGGAGTATATTACCTTCAGAACAGAAAGATATGCATCTGAAAGGCCAGTGTATTTTCCCACCATTGCAATTCTAACCTGTGAGGGGCGTAATAATGGTTGTGAACTCAACATTGGCCACTATTCAGATAAATCAATATCCATGCACACGTTATTTTTTTTTTTTTTCTTTATACAATACATATTTGAGATGTCTGACACTCACAGTTTCATCACATCTGTCATAAACTTTTGTCCTTGCAGTCCACTCCTTCAAATTAGGCTCTGCAGCAACACTGCAAATGATAAAGGAATTAGTTGAAAGACACAAACACTTTAACCAACAGCTACTACATAACCACATTTTTCAGAAAACCATAATGGATTAGAAATCTTATGGGGAAATGGAGGGGGCTAACACCAAAAAAGAATGAGTTTGTAAAACCAACCCTAGCAAGTTTAATGCTTTCAGGATCGCCTCATGTGCCTTCTGGTCCTATTTGTTAAGATAAATTCAAAGGAAAAAGTTTAGGATCTTGCATGAACTTAAACCACTTAAATGCAAAAGTATGAAATTCAACTTTAACAAAAAAATAAAAATAAAAAAGACTATCAAATCCATGAAATTAACAAATTAAACTTCATAAATATGGTTCCAGCAGTCCTGGAAAACAGTCACGGAGAAGAGTTTCAAGAAGACTATAGGATTACTTACTCTCATTAGCAAAGGAATATGCCAAATGTTTGGAACATCATGGAGAGTAAGGATGTTTGACAGCTGCAGATACAAAAGTTTGTTTTAAGAATACATTCAAGGGTTTTTTGGAAGAAAAGTCAAAGTTGTCATCGTTAATTTCTTATTACCGGCACATGACAAAATTGAGCAAGTTTTGCCTTGACATTATCATCAAGTTCCTGGTAAAAGGACAATACAAATAGAATTTTTAAATCATTATTACATTGACCACAGAATAAAAAATAACAAGAGAAGAAACACACCTTCGAACTGCGACAAGCAAGAAGATTAGGGGTCAAACCTAATCCTCTAAGTTGACGAACACTGTGCTGAGTTGGCTTTGTTTTCTACAGATAAGAAAAATTCAAATAAGTGTTGATCATACCACTTGAATTGTTCAACAACAATATTCCATTCAGTTTATCTAGGACCAACAAATTGAAACTCAGAATTCCAATTTTACACTCATCACTTGAATATGTTTTATTTCACATTTATGTCTAATAAAAAACACATTAAAAATGTCACACTGCTATACCGGTTCACCAACAACATGGAGAATAGGAACCAAGCTGACATGAACCAAACAGAAGTTGCCAGGGCCTACAAGAAAAGAGATAAAGATTAGCAAGAATGATTCAATAATGAAATTGAGATATATGAATCAATAGAATAGAGTATGAGATTTGAAGCATGACAAGCATTACCTACACGGTATGAAAACTGGCCAAGTGCTTCAATAAAAGGCATGGACTCAATATCCCCTGCATGAAAGAAAAGTCATCTTAAATTAATTGCTTTAAAATATAGCCGATCCCACCACCAACCAAGTGAAAAGAAGCTTGGTGGTTGTTTTAGAATATAGTTCTAGTGGGTTCACAGTACGGATAATATGAATATTATTTTTTCTCTCACTGTTTGCTAAATAGAAGTCATTTTCAATTTCTAGTTTTCAACTTCTACCAAACCCATGATCTTTAGAATTAAAATGGAAAAAAATTGAAAGGATATAGAAATATAATATTGAAAAAGTTCTATCTTGATATTGATTAAAAGTTTTCTCTGACTATTATTTACCTATGGTTCCACCCAATTCAATGACACAAACATCAGCTGGCCCTTCTTTCCCGTCAACTGGTATCTTTGCCACACGTTCTATCCACTCTTGGATAGCATCTGTTATGTGTGGAACTACCTAAAAATAAAGCAAAAAACAAAAAATGAAAATCAAGGCACCAACAACAATTACAAGTAGCTTCAAAGAGGAAGAAGAATCAGAGACTAAACATACCTGTACGGTCTTTCCAAGATAATCTCCTCTTCTCTCCTTCTCAATAACAGACTATGAACATCCAAAACAACACAATAAGAAACATCAGGCACACCTGTTGAAAAGTAAAGAAGAAACCATATAAAGGCAGTGTACTCACCTGATAAATTTTCCCAGTAGTGATATTATTGTCACGAGTTAATTTGATGTCCAAAAAACGCTCATAGTTTCCAAGATCAAGGTCAACCTTCCACCAACAAAAAAGAGAATAAAAATGGCAATCTAAAACTTCAGAGGAAAACAAATTGCAGAAAGTTTTGGCTGCACTTATGCAGTAAAATGAGAAAATAAAAAGAGCAGGGGAAAGCACATCATGAGTAGATTCATACAATAGCTTGTGGCATGTGACAGCAAAAGACTCACATACAATCTCAACCTTCCATTGAATTTCGAAGGAAAAAAAAAAAAAATCTTTGTTTACCTCTCCACCATCATCTAAGACGAAAACCTCCCCATGCTCGAAAGGAGACATTGTTCCCGCATCAGTGTTCAAGTAGGGGTCTGCAAATGATGGAAAAATTTTTAAAAAAATTAAAAAAAGGGAAAACTATATTCATTATTTTACATAAAATAGCAAACAGGATTTAATTATTTATAGGAGGGAAGAGAAACACTGCACAAAAATGAATTTACTTTCTTTAAATACAAAAGAAAACACTGAGGAGAAAGAAACACAATGCAGAAGAAACAAGAGTCCTCCAAAACAAGAGAAGAAAAACATGAAAGCAGTCATTTTGTAAACCAGAAACCATAAACCCCTTTTTCTTCAAAAAAAAAAAGCCATTTCCATTCAAAAAGAACCTCAAGTAGTCCAAGGAAGCAGACAAGTTGGCCATTGAGCAAGCCAATGAGATTTATTGATAGCAAAAAACAAAAACTGCATTCTCTTCCTGAATTAGGAAGAAGGGTAGAGAGACTTGAGTCCAAAGGAGAATAAGAACAAGAAAAATACCAATCTTGATAGAGGTAACTCTAAGACCACAGGCCTTGAGGATCAGGCCAATACTGCTGGCAGTGACTCCTTTCCCAAGTCCACTCACAACACCACCAGTCACCAACACATACTTCATTTTTCCCACCCTTTAAGTTGGTAAGTGAAACTAGTTCTCTGCTGCTTGTCCAATGCACAAAGCCAGAACAAAACCCTGAAAATGAGCACTATGAGAAGACAACAACCACCAAAACACAACCTAGGACCATAAAAACAGACACATACAAGTGTAGTTCCAATAATATCACCACTCAAGTACAAGCACCACTACTTATACTGAGAACCACTAACCCCTTTTAGCCCTCTGATAAAACTAAGAATGATGACAACAACAGTACAAGAAAGAAACAATGCAAGAGTGGAGGTTTCTAGTAAGTGGGGTGGTTCGGATAAGATAGCTAGATAGGCAACATGACATTACTACTACATACATAGATATCATAAGCAAAGGAAAATGGGAAAAAATAGAAAAAGGTGGGAACTTTGAAGAACCCCACAAGGGAGAGAATAATGAGGAACCTTGTTCACAATGACGGGGTTTACAAGGTTCTTCCTTTCACTGCTTTTCTGGGAACCAACCCCCTTTTGGCCCCAAAGCCTTTCTCTTTATAGCCCCCCAACAAAGAGAGGGAAACACCCTCTTGCAGCCTCTAAAAACGGCTCAATCAACCCACAAATGGGACAATAGTTGGAGGGATTGTGTTGTTAGGATAGTTATGTGTCTAATTATGTGTGTGACACAAAATGGGAGGAAAAACAAAGGGTATAAGCTTTGCACTTTGATCAAGATGAAGAAGATGCTTTTTGGCTTGCCTCTACGGTTAACAAGCATCAAAATGTACCCTCTTCTCTCTCCCTCTCTCTTTCTCTCTCTATGTCTCCTCTTCTTCCTGTTCTTCTTACAGGCGGCGGGTGAACATGGAAGATGGCTTCACCTTCCAACTTTAAAAAGAAGCAAAATCCATGCCCCCAAACAAAAAAACAAAAACTAAAATATAAATATAAAAATTGAAAATTTACTCCTCCTTTATTGGTCCTCAATGGATTAGGTAAATAAAATAAAATATACAAAAACGAGGGATCTTTCATTTTTGTTTTTGACGCAATCAAAAATCAACCAAAAATTAGGAACAGGGTGGTTGTTAGTTGCGATGATTCGGAGAAAAATTTGTGTCAGTGAGACCGTACCTAGTATTTTTTTTTTTGGACTTGGTCACTGCATTTCAGCAAAAGAAATACAAATTGTTAAAAATTATAATTAAAATTAAAATACCCATATTCAGAAAATTTATAACTTTTCGGTATTTTACAAAAATAGTAAATACCTTTTTCAGAGTTAATTACTTTCTTTTAACCTAACTCCTATTTTGTATCAGTAGCCTAACTTCCATTAGTGCAGTAAATGTTATTTTTTAATAGTTATTTATTTTAAAGATGGAGGTGGTAACTAGACAGCTTAGGAATGAGTTTTACTATTTCCATTTATTCAGTTAAATATGAGATGAAAAATTAAAATCTAACTTCATTCTTTAAAGTTGGGAAAATTCTAAATGATTCGTATCCTGTTTTAAAATAATTGTTTTAGTTATATATAATTTTAAAAATATTTGTTATTAAGTTATAATTGTATTTTAAGAATTAAATATTACAGTATATATATTCTCATACATTAGTATCATGTATAGGATATTGTATTTTACTTTCTTTTTTTTTTTATTTCCTACCTTCTAAAGCAATGAAAATTAAAAAGATAGTATATGTAAAGAGTGAAATGAAAAATGAAACTAATCTCTTAAATGGCTAATTTTACTACGAAATTATTTACCTAAATAACGAATGTACCTCCAATCAAGTACATTTCTGAATCCAAAAGGAGATTTACTGAAAAATGAAGATAAAATTTCTAAAAATAATATGAGACACGATTGTTTTTTTTTTTTCTGGAACACACTTTTACCTCTTACTACAAAAATAATTTGAATGATAGTAGGAAGAAGACTGAAACATTTATCATTTTAGAATCCTTGATTAATCACACAGTGAGTGTTGATTTTTCTGCACAATGAAAATCATTTTCACACTCATTTATTCATTCTCGATGCTGATCCTTCTTTCATTCCGCATTGCATTTTTGACCATTCGCATGGCAAAAAGAGAATAAATCTTAGTGCCACGTGTGTCTGATTATGCAGATGAACAAAACAAAGTCATTTGGCATGTTCCATTCAATATATAGAATTTAAAAACTAATTTTTTCATTGTTCTTTCATGATAAATTAGTAGGTGTATATATATACATAAGAAGTTCATTAATTTTTACTATAATTATTTTGTATAGTTTTTGTTGAAAATGAACCATGAATAAAATTGATAGCATTATGATTATTCCATTGATAAAGAGGTATATTCTAAGGGAAGTTTGAGTGATGGGAGAATGTAAAGAGCACCGTTAAATTAACGTTGGGATTTGCATGATCAGATTCTCCTTCCACCTCTTTTCACGGAGAAACTTTTCATTGGTTTCTTCCACAAAAGCAATCTCAAACCGTAGAATCAAAGATAAAAAGGTGTTGTTGTTCTTCCATTCTACGGTCATTCATTCACACCAGACAAGTCAGAGTTTTCAACAAAGGGGTATCACACACCAACACTTGGCACCCCAAATAATCAACCCTCTCAAAAACACTTTCTAGATAACTACCTTTTTATTCACAGTTATGTGTATAACAACAACTTTCACCCTGCTTTGGACAATATATATTTTCTCTTCTTATCAGCCTTCATTCTTTGTCATATATACACATTCATTTCACATTATATATTTTGTGTATGTGAATATTATTTTATATTTTTTCCCATAATGTATGATACACAACCTAAATAATAATCAACTAAGTTAGTCCTAGTCCATTTATAGCTATAGATTTCTTTATACATGATATTATATTTGATACTTTTGTGGGTTAAAGAGTTATGGTCGGTAAAAAGAGTCAACCCAATTTGTATTGGTGTTAATGGCTAAAATGGTAGTTAGTCTACCAAATTTTTCTATAATATATATATATATATATATATATATATATATATATATATTAAATACAACATAATTAATCAAATAAAAAATTATTAGTTCTGCATATTAAAAAGAGTAGTTTATTAAAATGATATAATTTATTGGTTAGATATTAGAAATCTTCTTTTTAATATTTGTTTCATTATATTTAATATAATCTAATATAGTCTCAGGTGGTTTAAGAATCCAAATCAAGATAGTATAAATATATTTTTACTTTTATTTTTTAATCCTCCTCTAATCTTTCAAAACTTTTTTTAAAAATAAAATCGTGACGGAATTAAATTTCAGAATAGATAATATCTTGAATGTGGTGATTGACTTTAACGATGTTATCTTAATAAATTTGAAGTCATATCTCAAATTGAAGTTAATTATATTATCTTAATATACTTGGAGCAGATAATATTAATTAATTATTGGTTTCATGTTATATTTAATTTTAAAAAAATATGATAAAGTAAATTATGGGGTAGAGAAAGAGAAACAAGTTGGGGGCACGAGGGTATTGGGTTTTGGTGGTGATGTTAATGGGAAGGTTGAAAAGGAAAGAGCATCATCCCCTGTGGTTGGTTACATTGTAGACCCTACTTTCCTTAGATTACGTTCATCTCCTTTGCTTATTTTACATTATCCCCAACTTAGGTTACATCTATCACCCTTTCTTTATCTTTCATACATTACGTTAAACAAATCTATATCCCTTTCCCTTCGGATTATAAACAAATCCATATCTTAGTTACTGTGTCTCAGACAGATCTTTTCTTCAACCCAAAGCTATATATAATTATATACTAAGTTTTATGGTCAGGAAAAAAGATGGTTAAAAATTTTACATTAATTAAAGATAATATAAAATAATTGTAAATAAAATAAATTTTACTTACAAATCATGTATTAATTAAGTATCAGAGTTTATACCAACTAAAAATCACAATCTATATAGTAATGTTATATTATATATTATAAAAATGTTATCCAATTACCTACAAATATGTAAATATTTAATTTTATATATAAAAAATATTTTCGAGAAGATGTGTTAAAAATTTTACATTAATTAGATATAGAATAAATTACATTTTATAATATTAATTTCTCTTTTTAATTTTTCTAAGTATCTTCATACTTCTTGGACAGTAAACCTTGGAGTCATAAAAAAAATTGTATAGTTAATTCAAGGTCACAAGACTTTCTGTTTGTAAAATATTAGATGCATGCATTCGGTCGAGAGTCTTCTGAATTAGATTTTTCTTTTTCTTTCTGAGGAAAAAAAAGTTAATATCTTGGGATATACTTTTTCATAGTTATATTATCAGTACAAAATATCTAACAACTTTATCCATAAAATAATTTAAAATTATAACTTATCATCTTTGGTGAGATCTTTCTTTCTTATCGACTGTTTTTATTTCTCTAAACTAACTTAAGACTTTAATAGGAAACCAAGCTAAATACTGTATCAACAGTTTGATTTTGGGACTTATTAAAATAAAGAAAATTAGAAATCATGGAACTAAATTTGTGAGAGAAAAATTAAAGGCTTTATAAAATATACAATAAAAATTATATATTTTACACACATTTTTTTATATTAACTTAGTTTGAAATAGATGAATGTAAGAAGCAGATTAATATTTGTTATTAAAGCAGTTTTTGCCCCCCAATAGATATGTGTCCTTTTTAGAATAATAATTCAACCGTTTGTGTTTGTTAAGATAGGTTTGGTGTCACATGCACCATAGTTTCAGTTGGAAAATTGTAGCCATGGAAGTTATGAAATGAAATGGTCCAAGAAAGGAAGTTAAGGGTAAAAGGCATAAACATCAATAAATGTAGTAAAAAATGGAACCAAGTTGGTCAATCCCAAGGACCATTTTTGTCTTCATTGGACTGCACACCCCTATGTTGTTTTGTTTGTTTTTCTTATAATAACATAACACACAACAAAACAACAAACACAATCCACATGCAGCTGCTGCATTTTCTTGTGTTCTGCTTCTGACTCACATGTGAGTCTGCATTCCACTGCTCCTTTGCCATTTCCCTTCTTTTTTACTATTTTATATCAACTCATCGTTGCACCGAAAACTGAGCATCAAATTTAATTCATTCTTATTTCTCTCTCACTAAAATCTACATTTTATTCCTTTCATACTTACATATTTTATGAGATTCAATATTACCTAAAAAATAAATCTTTTCAATAAAAAAGAAGTTTTTTTATAGTTTATAAATGGGTGTAAACTTTACTTTATTAACCAATTTTATAAGATTGAATTAGATTTAAAATCCATTTTTTGATATGATATCAGAACTTATCTTAACAAAGTTGTTGGGTCGATTGGACTATCCACTACTAGTCGTTATCGAATCATCTGGAATAATTATTCGATGACTCTTATATATAAATTTTACATTCGAGTTGAAGAGTCTCAGCATGAGAGAGTGTGTTGTAGATCTCACATCGACTAAAAATGAAGTCTTTTAATAATTTATAAATATATGCAAACCTCATTGTAAATTGAATTAAGCTTCTTATATTTTACAAAAACACATCACTTGCCCTAGCCCTTTCATACATCATTTCAAATTTTATGAATAAAAATTGACAATTTTTAAAAAACGGGTTCGTGAATTTTGATATTACTAACCTGAAATTCAAAGTTTTTTAGTTCAAGTATGTTTAAGTATGTTTATGTTGTTTACTCTCCTTAAAAACTTTACGAAAATGATGAAAACACACCTTGTGTTTTTTAATTATTTGTAGACTAAATCTTCTCATGTGATCTTACGTAACAAGATTGTGTAAAAACTTTACGCTGCTATTTCTTTTGCTTTTTCTTTTCAACTTATGCCATTCGCATAGTTTAATTGGATTCTATCTATATGCCTATGAAGAGACAAAATTTTAATATGACTGTTTGAGGCTGATAAAGTTTCATACAACCTCACGCATTTAATATTTATAAATAATTAATCTTAAAAAAATCACATAGTGTTATCATCAATAGATTTCTAGATAGACCATTTCCGTTGCAAATGGTGATATAAAATATAAGATTATGAATTTAAATAACCCACTGGATTATAAAACAAATTGTCTTAAGAATATTTTTTTCTATCAATTTATCTTAAAAACATATATTTCTATGAATGACTAAATAAAAAATTGTCAAGGTGTAAGTATTATAAGCCTCTTAGCGAAATAAAAATAAAAATAAAAATTAAGAACGATGTGACACATTAATATCCAAAATAAATAAATGAAAATATAATTTTTGCCATGAAAATGATCTTTAAGTACTAAGTCTAAACTTTTGTAGAAAAATATTACTAGAATTACAACTTTTAACGTACATTTTATTTGTTATGAGGTTTGAACTTAATAAAAAATAATTTAAGAATCCCAAATAGACAAGTTAACATTGACATAAAATTACAACCAAGATAAAAACTTTGACGATAAAAATATACTTTACATTATCTTTTCTTCCTTTATCTATGTCTGTTTTATAATGTTAAATTACTCACATATAAAAAAGAAAGGAAAAATGTTGTGATCTCTCTCAACATGTGCATTCATAATTCATATATGTTATCTTAACATGTGCATAAATATCCCTAACTCCACCAAATGGTACCAACTATTTCTAGGGATGCTTTTAAAAGATTTTGAATGAAATAAATAATATATTGGTACGTCAGACACATATATAATAGTAAATGCAGTATTTGTTTGATAAAAAAATATTAAACATGTCAACACTCATTATTGACTTAATGTCATCGAGCTATACCAAATTTCCATAAGAAATTGCATTTCCTTCATGTGAGAGTGACAAGGAAAGATAGCATTGTGTGTGTATCATGCCATTGAATTGGAGCATCACATGGTTCACTCATTATTAATTTCTCCTCCCAATCACTTTCTTTCTATCTACAAAATTTGAATTCAAAATTTTGCTTTAGGTGCCTAATCCAATAAAATTCAACAAGAGAAAATGGTTTATAATATAAAATAAATGTATGTCACCTTTTTTAAGAAGTGATGTGATTACTAATAACTTTTTGAATTTGACAATGAGTTTGTTTGAATAATTTCTTTATAAATATTTTTTGTGAACAAATGAGAAGAAAAAAAGATTTCTTCCTGAGTTGAAAAATAGTTTCATACATAAGTTAATTTGTAGAAATACTTCCATATAGTTTTTGTTTAGTTTATGAATAAACAAAGTTAGTTTATGAAAAAAATCTATTTGTTTTTTATTTTTTCTATAAATGATTATGAAAATCTAGTGTAAGTATTTTTTTATTTCTTTTACATAGTTTTTCAATAGAAACTATAGGTATTTTTTTTTTTTTACTATAAACAATCTTACTCATGTTGGATCACTATATTCAACAACATTCTCATTTTAAATATTTAACATAATTATCTACTTAATACTTAAACATAAGATCATTATTTATGATAGAAAATCTCGCACTAATTGATCTACGCTCATAGAAATCAGGAATTTATTTAGTCCTATTAGATGTGTACTTTATGTAATAATATTTTATATTACATAAGTTGAATGAATTTTTTTTTTCAAATAATTAATGTAATACTCAATCTATTCTTTTATCAAATGACAATGTATTTTTTTGTCTATTACAAAAAGTTCAAGCGACAATATTATTTTAATTATAATCTACATTATATAATTATGCTATATATTGATATGTAATATCGGATTTATAAAACTAAATACAAGTTTTAAAAAAATAATTAGAAAGATATTTAACCTCGTCACTTGGATCAATAATATCATTTATTATGGTATCAAGATATAATAGAAAATTAAGGAGAATAATAACAAACTAACATGAAATAATTTTAAATCAAAAATTGAATTACTTTAAAATTCTCTTAATGAATCTTTAGATACATTTTCTTCACAAGCATTCAAGTTCATATCACATTTTATTCCTCAATCAAGGAATTATAATTTCTAAAAAAATCTTATTATAACAAACTAACACCCAACTCATGAATCAAAGCCTATTGATATATCAACTACATTTGAATGCAATTAGGTCATGTCATTATGTGTACTTTACTAATTTTTTTTCAAGAACTTGCATCAATTTCTTAGCACCTTATATCTTAATTTATATTATTTCTCATGAATAAAAGTTTTTTAACAGTCAGCAACAATCGAATCCAATTAGGATACTTCGTTGCACATACCCTACAAAGATTTTGCAAGAACTTATTTTAGTTGCCCACCATTTGATATCTTAACCAACATGATTTAAACTATCAATGAATATCCTTTCTTTCAGTGATAGGATCTCTTACTTAATAATACAACAAGAACTTGGTGAGACTATCATCTTAGGTATTTGTCTTTTTCTCATCCAATCCAATTATCACATGTCCCAATTTAATTCATTTATTAATTATATAACTCGTACAATTCATAAAGAACAATCCATCAATCATATATCTAATGTCAACCATAATTCATTCAATATATATTTTAATATTCTTTTCATCATTTTATTTTATCATTCTATATCAATTACTAACCTGTGATTTTTCATGTATTTCATTTTCAATGAACCATTCCACAACATAAATAATTAAATATCATAGTCGATATAAACAATTTATCATATTACTTTCATTACTACATAATACTTATACTATTATTCTTTTCATAACAAATTCACTCTACTCTACATATTAGTTGATTCACTTTTTTTAATATGCCTTTTTCTCAAGGGAAATTCATTGGGAAAATTTTAACCATTGCTTTAAAAGATATGTTAACTCTAAAGGGGGTTGAATAGAGCTTTGAAAAAAGGTGAGACAATAAAATAATTAAAATTTTATACTAGTAAACCCTAATACTAGACTATCTCCAGTTTTCCTTTATAATTGTAATGGGTTTCACTAATTAAACTTGAACACAAGTATTACACATTGTCACTTTTGACTCGTATTCATACCAACAATATCAATCAAATTACAATCAGTCTAAACAATTGTCTAGAATTGGACACCCCAAACTCAACTCAAATCGCTTTCAATTTATGAATAAAGTAATAAGCATATGTATTTTACCCTAAGGTTCATCATACAACTAATTCCTATAACTCTATCATTACCTAGATTGATATAAAAGTCACAATGTACAAAATTTTGAAACAAAATAATTGTAAAAATTTTATACCAAACAATAATCAAGAATCAAAAATCCGTAGATGCTAAATCATATTCCAAACAACAAATAAACTAATAATCATGTGTCTTCTACCCTAAGGTTCATACAACCAATTCCCATCAACTTGATTGAAATAAAGTCATAATGTACAACAATATGAAATGAAATAGATGTATGCCTCAAATTACATGGTTCTCGATTTTTGTAACAATGCATACCTAAATACACAAAATTGTTTAAGTCATAACTTCTGCTACAAAACTTCACTATAAGTTATTTTTTAACCTAACTCTAGGTTTTAATACTCAAGGAATCCATTTCTAACCTCTAAACTACCAAACTCAAATTCTACATTGTTATACACGTACATGGCAGTTACAAATTTCATACATTAAATTTATAAACTTAAATGGTCAAGAAAGTTCTCCTTGCCTCAAAGAAGTTTTGGATGTAGAAATCACAAAACAATGATGATAAAGAAAATATCACAAGAGAATGAAGGCATGTAAATTTTAATAAAAGGGTGATAAGAATGTTAAACAATCACAAAAATAAAAGAATGAAGAATAAGCACCCTTCTAACAGTGTTACTCTAAGCCTAACCCTGTATGGAATCCTAACACTAACCAAAAAAAGAAAAGAAGAAGAGAAAACTCACATGTTCGTGCTCCCAAAGCTTTGGTCGAAAACTTGGAGAGCAAAAAGAAATGAAATAGCCAAGTATGGAGGGGCATTTATAAGTGAGGAGATCTCTTAGAATGGAAAAAGTTGTTGGAGAAAAAAAGACATAAAGTGCAACAAAATTGGAGGTGTTAGTGGCACACACAGGGAAGGAGAGAGAAGAAAAAGCTAAAGTATTCATGTTACCTTAGACCCACAAGCTTAGTAGATAGGTTAACTTTCTCTTTCATGCCTTTTCTCCTCTCTTGATTGAAATACTCTATAACAAATGAGTGTGTTTGATTATTCTACTATTGCTAATGACACTCTTTTCTTAGCCCAATGAGCCCAACAACACATGGCATGTTCTACACATTTTTATGCTTTAATAATTATTAAATTACATTTTTCATATTTTAATTAATATTGTTGTTTAATTTTATCTTAGTCTTTCGATAGTCTTAAATTACACTAAAAGAGAAACTTAGAAACTTTAAGACAACATAAGAATTAAACAAATCACTCAATTAATTCAAATAAGGCTTTCTACATACATATATACAAACACTACATCCAAAAATAGGATATTACAATTGATGTATTTTATATTTTGTCTTGTTTTTGTGTAGAGCCTAGTCTTCATTTTAGAACATATAATTGCTTACACACTTGATTAGACTATGTATAACTTTGTCCAATACTTCAAGTTTCACTTTCTAAGCTTGTATAAATTTTAATGCTTCGTTTAACATTGTCTGAACTGTTGGAACAACTGGCTCTAAGAGGGGATTTGAATAGAGTATGTAAAATCTCTTTTCAACAAACTAGACTAGACTATCTAACTCAAACACAACAAATAGAACAACAACGATTTATACTGGTCCACCAGAAAATGTGGGTTAAGTTTAGGTCTCCCTTAAACAGACAACTTAAGATGTTCCACTAAACAAACTAATTATTTATAATGAGTACACGAAACTCTCTAAGTTGACAAAAGTACACCAACCTCTCCAGGTTACAAATGAGTACACCAAGCACTTTCGACTTTAATTGTCACAATCTCCCCCTGAGATAAAGACCACTCAAGATACAAAGAAATGCTCTAAGAGATAGCACAATTAAAGCTTACAAGGGTAAAACTTCACACATTGAAGAATTACAAAGTTTTTCTCACAATTTAATATACTAGATGCTCTACTTGATAAAAACAATATATTTTTCTAAATAGATGTTGCATGTGGCTTATACTTCTTATTTTATCTTCAATAGTTCTTCTTCGTTCTCTTTATATAGGCTTTTAAAGGTAACTGTTGATCTTTAGATTTTGAGAAATACTTAAAACCTTTGAGAGAGATATACTTCTGTGTGAACAACTTTTCATTAGAGCATTTCTTTGAAATTCTTTGGATTGTATTGTCTTCATTAAGGTAGATTTCCTGAATTTGAGAATCTTGTTGATTCTGGTGTGATTCAGGTGTTATTGTTCCTCATATTTTTGTGTGTTTAGGTGAATGTTGTACGGGCACGGTGTGATAATAAATGGGAGTGGAAATTTAGCTGCGAGAGAAGTTGGTTTGAATGGGAAAAACCAATAGTTGAGAAGTTTTTACAACAGGTGTAGACCTGTTTGTTGAAGAGGGATTTAGAGGATGAATAGGCTTTGAAGGAAGAGGAAAATGAATTGTATTCACTAAGGTCAACTTATAGTAAGCTAAGGCATGGAACGAGTGGGGAAGATGAAAAATTATATAGTAAATTCTAGAAAATCAAGGCATTGCCTATCACATCATTTTGTGCCTCGAGGGTTCTTTTAGATAAGTTACCACATATAAGAACCTGTTAAAAATAGGTTCAATGGTGAATAACATGTGTGTTATTTGCCAGGTACAAGAACAAACAATAAATCAACTATTTTTCATGTGTAAGGAGGTTAATAAGATTTGGTATTTGTTTGACTTGTGGATAGGAGTACAATCAATCCATCACTACAAGGTTAAGTAACATTTCCAAAGTTTTGAGATAAGAGAGGTAGGCCTTAAGTGCAACAATGTGTGGAGAATAGTGTGGATGGGTATAGTTTAGAAAATATGGACATTTAGACACAATGTTACCTTTAGGAATAAGACGTTCGATGCAAGGGAGGTGTTTGCATTAGTACAAAATAAAACTTGAACATGGACAACTAAGAAGTATGGAAAAGCTAATTTTACCTATTCAGATTGATGTTTGAATATGGTATTATGCTTAAAGTCAATAAACTGATTTTGTTTATAATCTGGTGGATTCTTTAATGCTAAGGATGCATATATGTGTTTGTTTGTTAGAGGTAATCTAAGTAGTGGAGATGGTTTGATGGCCTAAAATATGTATTAATAGTTAGGGGGTAGTTTTTGGTTGTACGGGATACAAATTCTAGCACTGCACAAAATGACTTCTTATGACCTCATGTGAAGAGGGTATAATACAACTTTTTATTTTGGAACTCCTAAAGTTGAAGAAATTCTCAATTGATGCATTATCATAGTACTTTGATTGAAATACACAACCTAGAAAAGTGGATGAATCTACGAATGAATGGATTACTAGAAACTCTTGCTACTAACCATTATCAGGCTATGAATGAATGGATTACTAGAATCTACGAATGAATGGATTACTAGAAACTCTTGCTACTAACCATTATCAGGCTACGAATGAATGGATTACTAGAATCTACGAATGAATGGATTACTAGTAAGCCATTATACCCTACAGGCTATTAACACTCTCCAAATAACCATTAGGTCAAGCCACTACTGTAGAGCAACATCAAATTTTGGGACTTTGAAGTTAGAAAATGACAAACTAAAACAACAAGAATGGTCATACAATTTTACAACAAGTATGCTATCTATATATATATATATATATATATATATATTTTTTTTGAGTTGGGCCAGTTGTCAACACCCAATTTCGTCCGGGCAAATAAAAATTATTTTTTGCAAATATAAAAAAGGAAAAAAAATAAAATAAAAGAATAAAAATAAGAAATTAAAACTTTTTAACATGTGTCGTTTAGTT
>Ga0099825_1003463_pt1 | contig 21004 bp, 14 predicted proteins | sample SiratroredBW_FD_76838 | JGI IMG/M metagenome (GOLD analysis project Ga0099825, IMG submission 76838) | Root nodule microbial communities of legume samples collected from California, USA - Siratro red BW | ecosystem: Host-associated > Plants > Roots > Nodule | place: USA: California | collected... | reverse complement strand
TCATAAGGGAAGCGAGACGCAGTCGATGGTCCGCCGGAACTTGGTAGTAATCGAAATATTCTTCGGCTTTAAATATCCACGTATGGGGGTCGTCGCCGTTGAATTGGGGCTGTTCTAGCCGCATCTTGAATGGTGTAGGACCATCCAATTCTCTCCCAGTGTTACGGAATTGGAGGGAACCGCCCGAGTCATGGCCAAAACGTGGACCTGTGCGTGGGCCACCAGCATGGTTATGTGGTCCAGCAACAGGAGCCGTCACAAGTTTCCTGTTGATCTCGACGATAGAATTGTCATAAGTGGTGAAACGATTGTCAATGGAATCCAATCGTTGCGTAATGGTAGCCAATTGCTCGGCTAGCAGTGTAATGGGATCCTTTGGTGGAGATGAGGATGACATTGAAATCAATGAAAGCACCAGTTGATACTGTTTAGTATCAATATGCAACAGTTCGAGTCGTTGCAAACTCCGGAATGTTCAACAAAATGAAATTTCTGATTAATAATCTCGTACTGAATACAAGATATGCTACTTATACTAAGTTAATTGAAATGCAACATGGGGAGAATAATCAACCCAAACAGAATAACAAATATCTATCTAAAGATAATGCTAAGATAATGCTTCTTCCCACTTCTCAGCCACGAACAAAACTCACTAATTTGGAGCTTTACCTTTTCTTGCGTTTTTCTCGGCGTAACCCACCACCAGCCATATCAGAAACGTCGGCCACATCAGCAGCATCAGTAACAGCCACGTCAACATCTGTATCAGTTTGTCGGTCAGTCAATATGTAACAAAAATATAGTTTAGATTGATCATCTTTACAAGAAGGTTAATCTCACCTTAAATATGATTACTACGATAATTAGGGGACATTAGGTCCATGGGTCATGAACTATAAGTGGATGTTTAAATACAGGCTTATAAATAGGAGTAGACACCACGAAAAATATTTGCAGACTCTTTCCGAAATCGGGACTAAAGCCGAAGAGATAGAAAACTGACGATCAAAAAGTCACCCAGTTATAAAAAAGAGACATTCACCGTAGATGGCTCAGTTGACCCTTGTAATAACGGTTTCTAATGAAACTAGCGCAGAATGTAAAATATATATATACATATATATATTGACTAACATATTAATTCTTTCAAATAGTTTTATTATTGATTAAAATTTATTAAAAATAACATATTTTTTAGGTCTCATTTCTTTTATTCAGTTTCACTCATAACTTTATAGTTTCTGATAATTTTTATTCAATAATAAAAATGGATTATAAAATATATTACTGACAAGATCTTTTTAGTGTGGAGATCAATGTACTTAAAATAATAACGATGCAATTGATAAAATGAAGTTTGTGATAATTTGAAAAAGTAAGATAATAATTTTCAATTATTAGCCACTCACACTATCAATTTTGTCATTTTATAAATTTATGCAAAATGTTTAAATTTATATGCCACGATGAAACTTGGAAAATTAAAATTAAATCTTTATGTTGTAAAGCAAACTGATAATTAAAAAAAAGATGTGTTGGGAAAGAGTTATATTAATTGAGAAGATAATTAAATTATTATAATACATAACTTAATGGTATAAAATCCATAAGTTAAATCAGTCACTCATATTATAAATAATAGCTTTTGATAAAATTTGTGTAAAGAGCTAAAATTTATTTGGCTTTGCAAGTGTAGTAAAATTTGGTTAAACCATTCATTTAAGTAATCATTCATAGTAGAGTTTTTAGTCTTCATCTATAAATGGCTTAATTAAAAAGTTTTAATATATTAAGTTAATTTTCACCCCTTTTTTAAGCTTTGCTTTTATATCTCACACGATTAGTGGTGTGGAGTGTTCCAGCTTCATCATCCAATAAAAACAGGTGACCCAGTTTTTTCTTTTAATTTTCTGTTTCCAAATTTAACAGCAAAATTTCCCAACAATACCGTAAAAAGAGTAAGCAGGTTCTTTGACCAGCTTATCCATCTTTTCTCTTAACTTCCTTTCTTACACTTCACTCCAAAATAGTGTCTGTCATTCAATTATTCACCACTTTCATTAGGTAACAGGTTATTTTCATTCCCCCACCAATAAAGATTCCTAACTCGTACTTTTAATTTGGACGATGCTTCGAAAATACAGAACAATCCTTTTCAATGTTTAGAATGTGTGTTCTTTGAAAAGAAAGGAAAAAAAAAACTGGGAATCAACTTTGGAATTGAATCATTGTCCATTTTGTTCACAATGATGATAATTTTGATTCCAAAAGTTGCACAATAGCGCAGTTGCCTACCAATAACGACAGTGACTTAAAACACCTTAAAGTAATTGTTTATTAACATTTTGAGAAAATAACTTACACACTTTTACCATAAAATACTTTTACAAAGATATATATAGAAGTTTTTGTACTCTAATGCAATGTTAATGAAGTCCTAACTTCAATATCAGGACTTGCATGGCTAAAACTGAAAGTAACATAAATCCAACTTCCTTAACTCTAACATGTAATTGTTTATTGCTAATCCTTGCATGATTAGTATTACGTACAATTGGGTTTTTCAAATGTAGTAAAAAGCTGCACAAACACAATGTATTATGTATAATATGATTGCTGAAGACAGCTAAATTCTAAGTAAATGACCTGAGATAGGAAGAGATCAATAACGTTTCCTTTATCTTCAAATTGAATACGATCACACCTTTGACCTTTCAAACGACACCTAAGGACAACAAAATGCATACACTTCAAATACCAGTCATTGAATCCATCACACTCCACCTACCCATAATAAATCAACAATTGAATTGTCGTTGCAACTTGCAAGTGACAGCACACAAATTTGACATAAATATCTCTCTTGATTTGCCACCATTATGGAAAATTAAAACCCTAAGACCAAAATTAATTTCACGTACATTTTTCTTTCTTGGCTTCCATGATCTGCTTCCTTTAATTATTTTAGAAGCAATGATTCGCTTTCTTTTCACGCTCTATCTACTTGCCCTTTAGATATCATTAACCGTTAGAGAATATAAACCATACAAGAATAAAGCTTTAAAGCCCCATTCTTTAACACTTCTCCATCATTTGAACCATTTTTCATACTGGTGATGGTAATATGAGTCATAGGAAGTCTCATTCACATGGAAGCATACCCTTTTCGTGGGAAGACAAACCTGGGGTTTGTAAGACTCCCAACAATGATTTCCCTCTAAATATAGGGATGAATCAAAAGTTAGCTTCCCCCTTACCACCATTAGCTCCAAGCAACTCAAGGAGAATGCTGGAAGTTCAGGACAAGAAGATTCCTCTTCCTCCTTGTCCACTACAACCTCCTCGCAGAAGCACTTCTGAGAAGGAGAAGGGGTTTAGATGGCAGGAAGACCCTTTTCTTGTAGCGTACAAGGAGTGTACCAAAAGTGAGAAGAATTGCAAGGTGGCAAGGAAGAACAAAAAGGGTGTTGTTGGACCTAACTTTAGGTTAAGCAAATCTATTTTCTCGTGTAGAGATGCGAATGATGTAAAGGATGATATTTATGTGAAGCTGGCTCCGTTCCCTTGTCTTCCTGCTGGTAGAGATCGTTCCTTAACATTAGAAGATCAACACAAACGAGGCTTCAACTATGAAACATGGCTATAATAAATATTCTCTTCTCTCTAAATTCTCTTTTCTGTAACTTACACTTGATTGTATAGTTATCAGTTTTTACTAAGTATGAAAGATGTCTGATTTGATCCAGAATATGTTTTCCATGAAGAGAATATTTTGCTCTCCTACTTTTAACTATTTTAATCTTATGTGTCTTCAATTTCCTTTTTAAAAAAATAGTGCCTGTACTCTAAATTATTCCAAACAAAAACCATAAAAAAGTTAGGAATATATTATTTTATTACTTCTAGATCATAGCCTGGTTATATATTAGAGGCAGTGAAGAGTTTTTGTTAAGCGCCTGGACGAATAATAATTTATTTAGCTGTGTGAATATTTTTATTTTATTTTTCATCTGTGTGACTCAAACACATAAATCAAATTTTATATCGCACTAGACCAAATAATTTGTTGATATTTTTTTTTACCATTTAAACAGTATAATGTTAACCTGAAATGTAACCAATAATAATAATAATGAGTTAAGTTTTGGTATATTATTTTCCAAATATTAGATAAACATATATTTAAAGAAGTGACACTGAAAAATATAAACTCATAAAATGGTTATGACAAGGAGGGAAAATATGTGTTGAGTATGGATATCATGCGTCTTTTTAGTGCGTTTTTTTATGGGCAGAGTTAGAGTTCTCAAACTAACCATGTAATTGAGTTTTTTTTACCCGTTTTTTAAATGGATTCTAACTTTTTTTCATTTAGTCCAATTAGACAATGGGTTATTTTAATTTGTTTAAAAAGTTTGAAATTAAATAAAATAAATTTTTAAATAAAATAAAATAATCAAATATTTATTTTGAAAATTAAAGTGATATTATTAAATTTACAAATGATGATTTGATATATAAAAATTATAATAATTTTTAAAAAATAATATTACTTTAATTTATTTTAAAATATTATTATTATTATTATTATTATTATTATTATATAAAAGATATTAATAATAAATCTACACTTCGGCTCAGCCTAAGTTTATTTATGTTACGGGTCAAATATATAACTCGATTCAATTTTGACTACAATTTTTTTACTGCGCCTATTTATTTTATCGATATTTTGAATCTATCCATCCGGTGTGCTGAAAGATAAAAATTTTTTGGTTCATATATTTATCATTAACTTTTTTTATGTAATTTTTATAATTATTTTTTTATTTTAAGGTTTCAATTATTGAAGAATTAGATTGCATTTAGCTTAGGTTTTATTTATCTAAAATTAGTTTAAAATTTAAAATAATTGAAAAATAAAAATGCATTAATTTTAATTTTTTATCTTTAATTTAAAATTATATCATAAAACTTTAATTTTTTTCACTTGATTATTTAAATTTATCGGTCTCACAGGAAATATGAGTTAAAAATATTATATTAAATCCATTTAAAATTTAAAATATAAAAATATTAAAGCTTTACAAAATCTTAAATCTATATTAAATTTGAATAACAAATTTATAAAAAAGTTCAAAATATTATAATTATATTTTTCTATATTATTTCATAAATTAGTAACATTATTTTCATGATTATAAATAAAATAATCAATAATTCATTTTTCTAAACAATTAAATTTTTTTAATAAATTAAAATATTTTTAAATAAATTAAAACATGATATTGATTTTGATCAATCTCTCTTAGCAACATAATGAGTAATTTCTTTTTTGAACTTTTTGATAATTATGTTATTCTCAAGGATAAAATAATTTTTTTATAATTAATGTTAAACGGAACTGAGACCAAGCTAAACCAACTAAATGTATTTGGCTAACTTAGAACAATTCAATTTTATGTTTTTGGTCTAACCAATACTGCTAGTTCCTCAAACATCGCCGTGACATTCCGAAACCTTCATTTATGCTAAACAACTTCGTAATTGCCTAAGCAAAACTCGGAACCATCATAACTTAAGTGGACCTCGTCGAAAATAAGATAGATTCAACCGATTCTATTTGCAGCCAGTCTCCTATTAATTTCTAATTAATAGTTTTTATTCTAATTGACCTTGATTTATTTTAATTGATTTTAATTGACCTTAATCAACTACATAACGATAATTGGTTATTCTAAGTGTACAAAATCAATATGAAGAAATATATTGTCTTAAATGACAATTTTCTATAAATATGACCTAGGTTTATACGGAGTAGCATTTATCTTATTACTCTTTTATATATTTTTAAAACACATTTTTACATTCTTATTGACTTAAGCGTCGAAGAAGAGTCTTCTATAAGTAGACTCCCATTTGGTTCAACGTCATCAACTCGGTTGCTGCGAATACTACCGTCGACGACCTCCACTCAGGTCAGGTAAGAATATTTGATGCTCACCGTAAGACCCTGATAAAACTTTTTCCATGACCACTATCCAAAAAGGATGGACCCGACACTAAAAGCTCTTTAGAAGCACATTGAAGGAGTCGTCCAGAAGAGCGTGGAAACCATGAAGGTAGCGTTCAAAGAAAGTGAGGCCAATGTGCAGTTGTCAACGTCGCTCATGAGGAGATGATTGCTCGGATCCACCACCAGCAGAGAAATCACGAGGAGGACATGCAGAGCCTCTACGACCAGATGATGGCACTCCAATAGGGGAGGGAGTAGTCGTTTGTGAACCCTCAAGTGCTCACTCCCCTTGTTGGGACGACTGCACGACTAAGAAGAGTACAGAAGAAACATCGACCTAGAGTCAGACGGTGATAGAGACTAGGGCGACCCGATCTAGACACGAGCACACGCCGACAAAAACTAAGGCGACTCCAGGACAGGGCTCGTAGACCGGGGACGGGATCACCAGGATCTCTCGAGATACTATCACCATATGCCCGAGGTACCACCACCCCGCTGAAGGACAACATGAGGGACCACATCAGTGTGATTCACCCCTTCACTCTTGAGATGATGCAAGTTCGATTTCCTTCCAAGTGGAAATAGTTGAATGTTAAGACCTATAACGGAAGTTTTGACCCCGACGCCCACATCAAATCCTACCTAACGCAAGCGAACCTCTTCTCTGATGACTTGAGGGTGCATTGCCGCCTTTTCCCGACAACCCTCGAAGGAGCTGCTTTGGAGTGGTATTACTCACTACCCCCAAACTCGGTAGATTCCTTCGAGACGCTGTGTACACAGTTCATAGCACGGATTATAGACAGCAAGCCCATGGTGACCTCGTCAGTGCCCCTTCAACATGTCATGCAAGGAGATTTCAAGTCACTTTGGCAGTACATGACTCGGTTCTCTAAAGCTATGTTACAAATTACTAACCTTCATCTTACAGTGGCCATGCACTCGCTCCAGGTTAGACTGAAGCCTAGCCCCTTCCTAAACACACTTTACGCGAACCCATCCGAAAACATGGACAGCTTGAAGGTCAGGGCGGCAAGATACATGAGCATCGAGTAGAATGCCGAGGCGAGAAAGAGGAAGACTATGGCACAGCCTATCCCAGGGAGCGCCCGATTTTGGAAGAGGACTTGGCCAGGAAGGTATGAACATTACATTCCTTTGAATGCTAGTAGAGAAACCGTTTTGCAGGAGGTGTGTAGCCTAAAGCTCGTTTAACTCCCTCGCTCGAAGCAGTCACACCCTGATGCGGACCTAACGCTTCGGTGCAGCTACCACCATAATGTGGGATATAGTACTGAGGATTGTTTTAAGGCCCGTGATATCATGGAGGAGAGCTCATCCGGTCCGGGGCTCTTACTTAGTTCATACAAAGGAGTCAAGCGGCAACTGCTAATGAGGGTGCTAAGACTTTTGGCTCTAGAGAAGGGCGAAGCGAACGTTTCCACCACCAAAGGAGCCACGACTGAGGACGCAACGGGCCTGAGGAAATAAAGCCTAGGGAACCTTTTTCACCTCTCACCCACTTTTTCACTCCACCACCACTCACTCATAAAAGCAAATGGTCCCCCTTCCCTTTTACAAGGCACACCCTTACCTTCACTACTCCATGCAGCAGCTACTGCATACACTACACCACTTCTCTCTTTTCTCGTGCACCTCATGTACTCCAAATGAGAAAAAGGGGACAAAGAGACAAGGGGACACAAATTTTGAGCATATCTCTACCATAATTGTCTTGGCGGAGGACACTTGGCACCCACAGTGGTCTACTAGGGGTCCCACGAGCTCTCCATCACCTCCTATAAAAGCCAAATACCTCCACAAACCAGAGGGTTATACACCATGGTTTTGCATGGAATAAACCATATCCTCCTTGTTTTTTTTTTTTGCCTAAACACCTCCCAATCACCTCCAAGAAGTCTCCAGAGCAATCGGAACAGCGTAGAACAACTTGAAAAAGCTTAGAGAAGCCCTCACAGGAAAATCGGGTTTCGCTGAAGCTTCGCCACCAAACTCGATTTTTCTGCCTCCATTAGGTGTGTCTTTCTTCCTCGTCTCATTCTCACCATTTTTATAACTTGAAGACGCCTTGAAACCTCCATTTGAGCCTCGTTAAAGGCTCGTCGATGCAAGTCCTATTGAGAAAGATGACCAACAAGCCTTGCGAGCCCACTTTCTCCCACCACAGACCTCATTTCTCCTTCATTCCACCTCCATTGAGACGATGAGGAGGAACATTCGCCACCCCACAGCGCAATGTTTTGTCGTCGCCGAAAAACTAGTCCGACAAGCTCCTTTCCCCTCTTTTCTATGTTTTTTTTTTGTTGTTTTCGCTCTTTCATCTGTTGCACCTATCTAGAGCATAAACAAACAATAATATGGGAGTTGGCATGTAGAAATTGGCAAAATAATAGAGGTGAGAAATTGCGTATGAAAAAGATAGGAGAGTGATTCGGGTTGTGGTTCTAGGGTATGTAGATGACATGGCTTTATAACCAAAGACCTGGGGAATGTGTTTTGAGTGAGCATGAATGAAAACAGTGGTCATGGATGAGCAAAAATAGGTTGCACAATTTAGTTTTTCTTTATGGCATTTTAACGAGCACTTGGTGTGCTTGATAGTGGCCAAACACCTAACTTTGGAGTTGATTTCTAGGAGATCCTTGAACTAGTTTGAGAAATTGAGGGTTACGTTGGAAAGGTGGGTTTATCATCTTTTCAATGGTATATTATAACACCATTAATGAACCCCCTAGGTCTCCTTAAATTAGACCCAAAGTTTGGATCTTGCACTGTTTAACTTAGTTTCTGGGTTGGCCTGCACATAAAATCATGAAATTCACATCTATTTTTGAGAGACCCTTTTTTTGAAAACTAAGTTATGAAATTCACATCTATCACTGGACCAATTTTGAAAAATTCGTTCTCCTTATCATTGAACTTGTTGGGAGTGTATGAGTAACCATTGAAAAGCCCTTGGAATAATCTTCAAATCCATATAAATTTTGCTCATTTACGTGACTGTTTGACCACCAAAGACTAGACTCAAAGTTGCCTATCTGACATTTTTTCCCACCAAACCCTAAAAATTTCTAAATCCCAAAACCTAGTTTTGTTCTTAATCCTAACCTTGATCCAAATTATAGAATTTTAAAGCATTTTAAAACATTCTCATTCTTATTTTTGATCTGAAGTGTCGTCTTCGAACGTGCGAGTGGAGTGTTAATATCTTCCCATTCGTAACCAACTTCCTTACTCAGAACTCTGAACGTAGACCTTCTTTTTGGTTTCTAAGGTTCTCCTTAAACCTTGGTGGCGACTCTATTTTCATTTAATCCCCTTTCTTCAAACCTTTTTCGAAACTATTTTAAGGGTTCGTCATTCGTCGTAGACCTATAAGATTTTTTTTTAATCTTAAGTCTTTCGGTCTCGACATGACCATCAGCTCGGTCTACGTTTATGAAGAAGGGAAAAGGCAAAGCCTCGTACCTCACGAGTAGGACTCTGCAACCAGTAGAAGAGAGGTACTAGATCATCGAGAAGTTGGTGTTTGCACTTATATTTTTCGCCAGAAGAGTACGTCACTACTTTCGTAGTAATAGTATGACTGTCAAGACCGACTAACCCATCAAGCAGGTCTTGCAGAAGCCTGAGTTAGCAAGAAGGGTGACAGCTTGGGTGATAGAACACTTGAAATTGTTAGATACGAATCCAAAGGTCCCATGAAGGCACAATTCTTAGCAGACTTTCTCACCAAGCTCCGTTGGTAGCCCAAGAGAAGATGTATTGGCTACTCAGTGTGGATGACTCCTGTAATAGGAAAGGGAGTGGCGCAAAAAAATTATACTCAAGGGACCCAGTGACATAGTAGTGGAGCAGTCTACTCGGTTTGGTTTTGAGACTTCCAATAACCATGCCGAATATGAGGCATTGATAGCAGACCCGCTTGATCTCTAGTGACGACCTTCAAGTACTGTAGGATAGCCATGCACCTCCCCATCATCACACCACTGGCGTCAAGGCTGGTCTTTTTTATCAACTCAGTGTCGAAGTCACTAGCATCAGGTAAGTCCTTTGACTACATATCAACATGTCAATATGACTTTAGCCCGGATGTGGTGATTGAAAGATGATCAAACCTTGGCTGACCCCCCTGCCTGAGACACTACTTCTGACAGGGAAGGCTTGAATGCGATGGCAACCAATCGTTCTTTCAACACCGAGAGGGGAGGGGTAAGCCCCAAGGAGGGGGACACAGGCTTGCTCTGTGCAAGGACCTCGCAGGAGAACCCCTCCAAGTTTCTTATCTCAGGAGCAACAACAAGTGTCAGGCCTTTTGACTCGAGTACTGTTGTAGTCTCGATTGCAGAAGTGGAGCCCACCTAAACCTTTTCTTTTTGGGTTTTTGGAAGGAAGAGGCCAGGTCCTGGTGACCACCAACTTCAAAACGAAACTTCTTAAAGTCAAAATCCTTGCTCATGATCTCTGCAAATAAAGCAAACAAGTAAGCATATAGACACATGAATACTTTCTAGGCAAATTATCAATTTATACCTAAGAACAAGGCGGCAAGATCCTCGGAAAAGGAAACAATGAGGTGGGGAAGCTGCCTAACAGCATTGACGGCCTAACAAAAATGATTTCGCGATTTACTCATAATGGCTTTGGCATAGAAGCTATTAATTTATTCAAAGATGAGATTACAAAATTTTGAGATGAATCAATACTCCTTATTAGAAATAATATACAAAAGTACTTTTACATTGCATGGGTCTATTATTAGTTGCAGTAATCTGTTATGGGTTTGTTATACACATTCTCTGTTTCATAGATATACAATGTCATTTAACTTCAATGTATATATAACACATCTGTATAATATCAATTCAAGAAACTCTTAATGAAAATTCAGTTTTTCATTCATTCTAAGATGATATCATAAAGTTCTCATTTTTTTTCGGTGTCGTGGCTTCTACCACCTCCGACTCTTCTGTTATTCCGACGACAATAATGTTCACGTTGTCTCATTCCTCCTCTCTTATTCCACATTCGTTTACCTCTCCTATCAACATAAAGCTAAATGAAGATAATTACCTGATATGGAAACAACAAATACTGGCCATAATAAGGAGTTTGAAACTCATGCTTTTTCTTGAAGGCATAAACGTTCCTCCGCATTTTCAACCCAACACTGATCCACAAGACAATACATTCAATACAAAATATCTTCAATATGAAGAGCAAGATCAAAACATTGTAGCATGGCTACTATCTTCCATGACCATACCAATCTTGAAGAAGATGGTAGGTCTTAAAACAACTTCACAGATTTGGTACCGTTCATCCACACACTTTGCCTCGCACACTCGAGAAAAAATAAAGAAACTCAAAGCTCAACTTAAAGCATCAAAGAAAGATAGGTCAGTTCATAGATATCTTCTTGATATCAAGAACATAGTTGATACTCTAGCTGCTGTGAGAGCACCAATATCGACAAAAGATCACATTGAAATCATTTTGGATGGGCTACTAGAAGAATATGATTAATTTGTTATGTCAATTACATCTCGGCTGGACCCTTACATGGTAGATGAGATTGAAGCTCTTCTTCTTGCACAAGAAGAACTTCTTAAAGAACACAAACTCACTGAGACATCAATATTGCAAGCTAACACTGTCTCTGCTTCACAATTTCCTGGAAATTATAATTGCTCACGTTATCAACATTCAAGAGGGAATCACTATTGATCCCAAAACATTCAAAGATTTCCAAGATCATCCGGATACAGGGGTTCAATTCACACCTTCAACACAACTTCAAATTCTTAGCAACCAGAACACTCATGGCAATCAGATCGACTGTCCTGTCAAATTTACAGAAAACAGGGACATGTAGCCACACACTGCTGGCACAAGTATGATCGAAACAATCTTAACCAGGCAAAAGCTAACATATCTCAATCTTCATTCACGAAAAATGCAAACGATGACAAGTCTATATTGGGTGTTAAATCCACTCTCGATGATCCACTCTAGTACCCTAACAGTGGAGCTACACACCATATAACAAATGACTCAAATCAATTCTCTACAAAACAATCATATCATGGCAACAAAATGGTCAAGATAGGTAATGGTTCAGGTATGTCAATCAAGCATATAGGTTCTACTTCCTTTGTATTGCCTCACAGTAAAACACACGTGCACTGAATAATCTCTTGCATGTTCCTGACATAAACAAAAACTTAATAAGTGTTTCTCAATTTGCAAAAGACAATCATGTATATTTTTTAATTCTTTCCTAACACGTCTTATATTAAAATTCAGGATACCAACTAGATCTTGCTTTAAGGAAAATTGAGGATGAACTTTACATTTTTCCATCTTTACAATCTTCAAATAATGTCTCTGTAAATAATACATATGTACACTATGCTAAAACTGATTTACACCTATGGCACTCTAGGATAGGACACTTAGCTTATAGTCTAATACAATATGTTCAAAACACAAACAATTATGTAATTCGGGTGCTGTAAGAAAAGCTCATCAACTACAGTCTTAATCTTCAAATATTGTTATACTAAATCGCTTCTCCTGTGTGTGCTTCAAATTGAGCTAGATATTATATTTCATTTATGGATGTCTTCTCTAAATACACATGATTGTACTTATTGCATCACAAATCTCAAGTGATGCGTACCCTCTATGACCAAGTGACCGCCTTCCAGAGGGGAAGTGAACGTCGTTTCAAAACCCTCAAGTGAACCCTTCCACCCGGTGGGATGGGGAAATGCCTGCAGACAACTCCAAAGAATCATCTTGGAGTCAGGTGCCGACTCAGAGTCAAACGATTCAGGAGGTCGTCTTGCAAGAAGCTTGCACTTTGGAGCTCATTCACCTACCTAGCCCGGGACAGCTTCAGCCAGGTACTCGCCTTAGTATTCTCAACTAGAAGCTTGCGCCACTACTTTCGAAGCCACAACATGACAGTAAAGACCGACTACCCCATCAAGCAGGTTTTACGAAGCCCGAATTGGCAGGTAGAATGACGAAGAATTTGGCCTCTGCTATGACTCTAGAGGGCCAATGAAGGCCCAATTCTCGCCGACTTCTTTATCGAGTTACCACCGGTTGCCGAGGAGAAGACATATTGGCTGTTGAGTGTGGATGGTTCCTCCAACAATAAAAGTAGTGGCATTAGGATGATTCTAGAAGGACCTGGTGAAATAACAGTGGAACAATCTATTTAGTTCTGGTTTGAGACATCCAACAATCAGGCGGAGTATGAAACATTAATAGTAGGGTTGAGACTGACGAAGGACTTAGGAGTCCGAAACCTCAGATGCAGGAGGATTCCCAACTGGTCGTGGGCAAATGAATGGTGAATATCAAGCCCGAGAACCCTTGTTCCAAAAGTATTATCACATAGCCCGAAGCCCTCTAGTTTGATGATATCAGCATTATGCATGTGTCACGAACAGAAAACGATTGAGCAGATGTCCTGTCCAAACTCACGAGCAGTAAGAAGGCAGGTCAACACAAAACGCTAATCCAGAAAGTGCTCAAGACGCCCAATTGGGATCATGAGGATGTGTTCGAAATCCAAACCGGAAGAAAAAGCTAGATGACCCCGATCTTAAACTTCTAGGTCAATGAAATGTAACTCGAAGACATAGCGAAAGCAAAAGAAGTGAGGAGGCACACGGCCTCTTACACTGTTGTCAATGATGAACTTTTTAGAAGAGGGTTTGCCGCTCCCTTGCTCAACTGCTTGGAACACACACTAGCCGACTACATCTTGGATGAATTACATAGAGGAATTTGTGGAATGCACTCAGGGGCAAGCACCTAGTGTCCAGTGTGAAACATCCCCAAACCAACAGGCAAGCAGAGACGGCTAACAAAGTCATACTAGAAGAGTTGAGGAAGAAACTTGGTCAACTGAAATGTTTATAGGCCGAGGAGATTTCTAGTATATTGTGGGACTACCATTGCACACCCCAATTTGCGATAAAGGAAACCCCTTACTGACTCACATAAAGGTCTGATGTCATGATACCTGTAGAAATTAGTGAAACATCATGGCGATGAGCGCATTTTGATGAAGAAAACAATGATGACAACTTCCGAGCTAAATTAGACTTGGTATAAGAGGTACGTGAAGAGGCCCAGATCCAGGAAGAAGCTGCCAAACTGAGGACAACTTGGTCGTATAATACCCGAGTGCGAGAAAGAGCCTCCTAGAGGGGCAACCTAGTTTGGAGGAAGGTTGGGGAAGCCCGCAAGAACAAGCTAGAAGGCAAACTGACACCAAATTGGGATGGACCCTTTAGGGTAGTAGATGCCTTCCATAATGGGGTATACAAGTTGGAAGAATTGGGTGGTAGACTCATAGCCAAAACATGGAATGTCACCCACTTTAAAATGTACAACAATTGATTCTCAAATACAGGTGCGACGTTTTCTTTCCTTTACTTGGATTTTTTCTCTAAGAAGAGTTTTAACAAGCAAGGTTTTAACGAGACCCATAACCGGTGTCAATAAAAATTCTATTTTGTGAAAGATTTGTCCTTTTACTTTTTTGTACATGTTCATTAAGTGTAACGCAGGTTAACGAGTACTTCCAATATCTGAAAACAACTAAGCCAACACACTTAAGTTGGAAGCAAAGGGGGCAAAGTACCCAAAAAGATGACGTAAGTCTAACATTCAAATCGGGTTAACATGCATACGTCGTACCTAAGCAAAAATAACCCGGGTATTACACCCAAAAGGCAGGGCAAAAGTCCTTAAGCCTGCAAATAAAAAGGGTTAATGTTTAAACAACATACCCGTAAACGGCTAGGCCAAAGCTTAAGTCATAAAGCATCTCGAGTTAACATCCAAGCGATGTATCCGAAATCAACTAATGCTTAAGTTGAATGCAAAATGGGCACAACAATCAAAAGGGTTAAGCCAAGGCTTAAAGCCTAAATTTGACTCCAACAAACGTCCAAGCGACGTACTCGGAGACGAATGAGTCAATTCTTAAGTCTCACTTAAATTGGGTGTGATGCTTAACGAGACTAAGGGATGCCAAGTTGGTGGTCATGAGGTTAGAATCTACGTGGTAGCTAATTAACACATACCCAAGCTTTTGACTTGATAAGATTCGAAAAGACAAATACCATTGTATAAGAAGTAGAATGATGTGGTTATACAATCATCTGAGTTTAGAAGAAATGTACAAAGAGGCAAATTAGTAAATTTGTACATCATCCATAGTTGAAAATAAAAATCAATAAACAGGAACAAAAGATGGAATCAGGACGCGGGGGCCAATTCATTCTTGGGTTGCTCGTCGTCTCTGTCAATATCGAAGCGAGCCGAATCGATCTCTAGAGCAAAAAAAAGGGCTTGCTTCATGGCCTTGAGGAATCCGTCCTTATAAACCTCAACACAAGCTTTCTCTAGCTCGTGTTTCTCTGCATTCCATCAGGCCTCCTTCTCGGCCATCCGAGCCTCAGTTGCCTTCATGCTCTCCTCAAAACAAGTCAGATCCTTTTGGCAGTGGGTTAGCTCAGTTTCCCGCTGTCTGCACAACTCTTGGAAGTGGAGCAATTAAGTCTCCTTATCAGCAAGGGAAGAGTCTTTTTCGGTATTGGCTCGCTTGAGCTCTTGTATCTCCCCTCCAACTATGCTCTGGCCTGGGTTAGCTCCACAACCTTCCTCTTGAGTTCAGCGAGTTGATCACAAAGACCAAATATCTCTTCAGTAGTGCGGCGATGGTATTGCATAATGGCCAAGCACCTTGCCATCATTACCCTTCCAGCCTCAAAACACCCAACCTCCCCAATCTTGGCCATCGATTCAGCATCATAAGTATAGACACAACTTATATATTTTGCCTAACGACTCACGTGCCAGTTGTATTGGATCCCAGGATAGGTGATACTGAGGTGATCTAATTTTATAATCGGTCTGGGACCCCGTGAATAGGGGCCCGAGATAGAAGGTTGAGTGGAGGCAGCCATGTCGATGATGGTTGGCTAATCGACGGTTTGAAGGGGTTGCTTAGCTCGACTGTTGGGAGAGCCTGCACCACCCTCGGGAGAGCCCTCCAAGTTGATCACCTTGGGCTCCACCTCAATGGGGACAACTCTTGATGCAGCAACAACATAAGGGATTGGAGTTCCAGAGTGTACGGGAATCTTGACGATAGGAGACGAAGCCCATCAACAACACGACCAGAAGAAGTATTGGAGAGGTTGTTCTGAGTCGAGGTGGTGTCAGTGGAATTATCCTTTTTTTTCTTCGCAGACTGCAAGTTGGCCGCCAGGTCACGACGGCCACCTACTCGAGCACAAAGCTTCTTTATATCAATGTTGTTGTCCATGATCTCTGCAAAAAGAATAAGTAAGGTAAGTAACACGACCAAAAGACATCAGTAACACATAGAATGAAAGGTACCTAAAAACAACGCATTGGGGTCCTCTACAAATGGGAGGAAGAGGAGTGTTCTAGTATTAAGTAGGTGAGGAAGCTGCTTTATCACCTCCACAGCCCTCCTCTCCTAGAGAGTTAACTAGTGCTCAAACCTTGGCTGAAACCTAGTTGATTTCTGCCAATATAGAGGAAATTAGGGAGTGAAATCTGGACGGAAGAGTAGGCGCCTCTTCGCATCCCCGGGATGATAGCGAAGCTTGAAGAGTTTAGTTTTAAAATACTTATACAAAGAACTATACAAGGTGAAGAGGGAGCCGCTGTGTGTGGAACTAAGAGATACCCAATCGACCAGTTTGCCAAATTTTAATCTGATAAAAGTAAGTAAAAACATTGATGGAGGGTTCAAAACCTAGATGCTCGCAAAGGAGCTCGAAATACTTCAAGAATGCCCAGCTATTCGGGTGCAGCTGACTCGGCGCCATGTTCATTACAGTCAACATGTCCGTTTCAAACTCCGTCAAAGGAAAGGTGATATCATACTCCTTAAACAAATAGTCATATACATATATAAAGTCATACGAGTCCAGTTTCGGCTTCATGTACACTCTCTCACTCGCTTTACATGGTCTAGCCACAAGATACTCAGCCATTGACTCATCACAAACAGGGTATACAAAACAAAATCCTTTAACTTATTCCCTAGTAGTGAATTTAGAAACGTGCTTCGTGACCTTGCTTGACACCCATGAATATTCAGGATCAGAGATAGGGTTGGGTCGACTCCTTTTGGCCCTTTAGAAGAAACACTGGGCTTTGGGTTTGTGACTCTAGGATTCACGTTTTCCCTCTTCCTAGGAATAGCTAAAGTAGCAGAAATGTTGATAGGAGCTGGAGGAGGCTCATTAGGGGGAAGCGATAGGGTATTCTCAGAAGATTCGCCCTCACCGAGCAAGGATTCGGTTTGGTCAGAAGAACCAGGTTCACCTAGAGGAGTTACCTCCCTTTCTAACATTATCTTATGCGTACCCAAAGAAGCAGTAAAAGATGCAGAGGAGGCCATGTGTGCGTACCTATAGGTGAAGGAAGTTGATGAAGAGGAGACAAGAGAAAGATGTCCAGAAGCAAGAGGTAGCTTGAATGCGCTTTAAATACAACTGTGGCTTCGAATCGCTATAACTGAGCTTGTGAAACAGAAGCTTTTCAGTAGCTCGAGACCCTCCGACTTCGATGGACGTGATTGAGCCACGTAGAGTGGAGTACACGTGGCATCATCTGAGGTGGGGCGGGAAAAGAGCCCATCAGTCACCATTTAGTTGTGTCACCCTTTTTCGCTCTGCGCTTCATTAAATGAGGGTCATGATGACCCCGCTGTCTAGTCTGGAGGACGATACACGAGGGATAGGCACCCAATCTTGCCCAAGATGGAAGGGAGATCATGGTGAAGCCACCTCGGTCCGATCCAACTCGGCACATGTCAAGCCGAAAACAACTCGATCACCATAACAGTTCACCTACTTGAATCACGAACTTGGGGGCTTGCCTACCTGATAGTGAGTCGAAGTTCACCCGAACCCACCAAGGTCTAATTTGGTCATCTGACCGTCATCCCTTTATTACGACAGACGTCAATTACATGTTTGGGTGATAATTCGTGATTTTAAACGTCCTTTATCTTTATGGGAAATTATGTCGACTCCAATGACAATATCTATAAGCATCACCAGATTATACAGGAAGTATCATCTTTTACATTATAGTCATACTCTCATACTGAAAAACATCTTTTTTCCTTACACTCTTACTGACTTGAGCGTCAGAGAGTCTTTTGTAGATGGATTCTCGTTCACTTCAACGCTGGTGAATTAAAGACTGACGACACCTCGAAAAGACTACTTCAACACGAGTCGGATAAGAACATTAAGTAGCTTACAATCTCCCACTATAATAATTATACTGTCTTCAAATTTAACAAAATATCTTCTCCTAACTCTAATAATATCTGTTGAAAACTTTGTCTTCAAATTTAACAAAATATCTTCTCCTAACTCTAATAATATCTGTTGAAAACTTCTATTTTTCTGTAAATCATTCTATAACTTCTGCTATTCTGTAAATCATTGCTATTTGGCATAATTTGAAGGACAATTTTGTTAGTTTAAGCAAGATTTTATTTTTCTGTAGATCCGAGGCAGCTCTATTTTATTTGGATATAATGGCCGCAAAGAGGTTAGAAGTTGTTACCTCATGCATAATACCCAAGTCCTTCAAATAGCCCAATCCTAGTAACTAACAATTTAGACAACTATGTCACGTCATATTTTCCTATGCTTTTCATATCAAGTGTTTTGCTGAATTCTTTGTCTCTTAGAAGAGTAGATACATTTTTTTTTTCTTACTTCAGCTTCCAGAGTGTTATTCAAAGTTTTAGATTCTAGACAAATTTGCATAAATAATGTGAAATATGATATCTCTCTTATTCAGAAATTGTTTTGCTTGAAGGAGCATCTTTTCTCGAATTTGGCTTGATTAAAGTTACATAAAAAATAGTATCCTCGAATAATGAAAATATCATACATAAACAAATAAAAAACATTTTAAATAATATATATAATCCACACTCATCGTTCTAAAATATTATAAGAGGTATTTATGATTATAAAAGATCTCTATCTTACTTTTATAATTATAGCGTTCATAGTGTAAATAATGACAATAATTTAAAATAAACACTTGATTCTATCAAAGTCTCCTCTCTTTCATTTCGGGGTTGACCAAATTACAAATTGATAGTAACATATTTAAAAACCTTGTCTAACTTAAATTGTGAGTATTGTCTTGTAATTGTATCAATTAAGTTTCTCAAGTGTATAAAATGAAAGATTTTAACTTAGAAAGTTCTAATTGAGTCAATAGTGCATTTAGACATTGCAATTACACAATTTTAATCTTCAATCACATCATCATTCAATGTTATATCAGCTTATTCCATTTGAGTGAGAAACTGAAATCACACCTATTATATATGAAAGACCAATTAGCATAGTTGAAACATAATTAACTTATGTATCATACTTGGAGATCTAATTGAAGTAACCCAGTAGGCAAAAATCAAAGAAAAAGCATAAAACTCTAGTCTATGCATACATGTAAACAATAACTTGACTAATTCCATAGGATTATATAATATATAACGATAGCAAGAAAGTTACAAGGCTACATTGAACACTTTTAAAACAAGGCTATGAACTTCATATATACAGTACTTGGTTTTCGAGTTAAAAGTGCACAAAAACATATAGTTTTAGAACTTATTCAATAAAACACCCTTCATTTTAAATAGTGTAAACTCTAACTATTACAGATGGTACAAATGGGTGCATTGCATGTGTTGTAAAAAAATACCAACAAAGTGAGATACTAGTAAAGAGAAGCAAATTTTTCATTTCTTGAATGACTATTTTCAAGTGAAAACATGCAATAACTTTGCCAATAAATTAGGAAAGACATTCATTCCTTAAATGTTGTGTTATAACATATTCACCTCTTCATGGCAACTTTTGGCTTGATTAAAGTTACAATGAAGACAACTAAATTTCTACTTTTCTGGGCAATCGGTATAGGTATAAACTTGTAAGAGTATTTCAAGTTAAACTAAGAATAATTTTGTTAAGTATTCTATAAATCTCAAGTGGGTGATTAAAAACTTGTACAACAAACATCAATTAGAAGTGAGAATTTAGCATTCCCAAAAAGTACAATATAATGCATCTAAGAATATAAGTTATACAATATGCTTACATATGTTTAGGTTTCTGAGAGTTCTAGCTATTTTCCACTTAATAGGTAAGAGATTTATCACTAATAACTATTTTTAAGTGCTAAAGTGATAACCCTTTTTATTATATTACTTATAATACATATAAATTTTAATATGAAATTAAGGACTACACATTTAAGAAATTACATTGCTTAAAATTTCTGTCTAACACATAGTCGAGATATTTTAATTTAAATACGATACTTGATGATGATTTTGATATAAATGATAATTTTATTTAGAAAATGTTCCAAGTTCCTATTGTAGTTTTCAAAAAAAGATAAATAAAAGTATTGCATAGAAGAAATCAGTGGTCAATTTCTGTTAATTATAAAATTCTAATTAAACAATGTGTAGTTTTATTGTAATTATAAACAATATCTTCTGTAGTAAGGATGAAATAAATGAACTAATTGAATAACATACATACATTCGACTAAAAGTAGCTCAATCTTAATTATTTATGAGTTGAATTAAAGTATCTTTCAATATATATATATATATATATATATATATATATATATATATATTTTTAAAATATATTTTTTATTTTTTTTATAAATTTTTTTTTAAAATAAATGAAATATGTTTTTTTTAATATATAATTTAGTATTTATTTATATTTTAGAGTTTTAAAATATTTTTATATTATATTTTTTTTATTTAAAAATATATATATATATATATATATATATATATATATATATATATATATATATATATATATATATATATAT
>Ga0099825_1003458_pt1 | contig 21024 bp, 12 predicted proteins | sample SiratroredBW_FD_76838 | JGI IMG/M metagenome (GOLD analysis project Ga0099825, IMG submission 76838) | Root nodule microbial communities of legume samples collected from California, USA - Siratro red BW | ecosystem: Host-associated > Plants > Roots > Nodule | place: USA: California | collected... | reverse complement strand
GTACGACAGCCGCTATGTTATGTTACTTGTCAAAATTGCTCTGTCTAGTAATCGACATAAGGTTTTTGTGAACAAATATATATGGGGATATTTAAATTATTTGAATTAAGCAAATTTTTAAAAAAATAAAAATTTATAAATAATGTAATTGAAATTTTAATCATCTTTTCTTGTTTGTCATCATGGCTTTCCACTACTTTCTTCACATGGGTGCACGGATCACTTTTTCTTCTCCACGCTCTTAAATTATCGCGAATCAGGTGATCTAAATAGGAACAGTACTCGCATTTCCTTCCTCACGCACAATCCAACCACATAAGCAAACATAGTGTTAATATGGTGTGGGGTTTTAGATGAGAGTAACATCGATTTGCATTAATTAATTTGTAGGAAGATGAGAATGTTGAATTGAAGGAGAAGAAATTGTGAAACCAGTGAAAAAAATAAGAAGATAAGTATGGATACAAAGTTTCTAAAAAGAAACTAATGTTAATTATATGATTTTGTTTTTAGGATAAATGAAATTATTGTCAATTTTATTTATTTTGTTTTTATAACAAAATTATATTGTAATATTTTTTATTTGTTTTCTTTCTTTAGTTATATCTATGATAGGTACATTATTTGTATATATTCAATTATTTGATTTTGCTTTCAATAGAAAAACATAAAGAATATTTTCATTATTCATCTCTTCATTTTATATTATGATATGTATTTCATAATATGGTATTAGAGCACTGATTTCAGAACTCTAATTGCTACATTTACTCATGGTTGAAATTGTTGATCTCTCACGAAATCCCTCGTCATAATTGAATATGATTTGTTCTCTCAGTACACAACAAGAAAGACACATTTTTGGTGATTAGTCTAAACAATGATTGATTCTAGTAGAAGTTATGGAAGACGGTATACATTTAAAATCTGTAGTCACTGTGGAAAGATAGGGAATATGGTTTATACATGTTATAGAAAACATGGTTTTTTACACCTTTGTTCAAGTTTAAAAATTTGAAAACAAATTGTAATAATAATCAGTAGAATCATGAAGGCTCAAGGTCAGAAGTACATTCTCAGTAAATTAGTTTTACTCCTAAGCAGTATCAAACATTGTTAGCCCTTTTACAATAGTGTAAATCCAATGACAATGCTCTAATCAAACCTCTATTATCTCTTCCAACATGACAACACACATTGGTAATAAATTTCTTTCTTCTTTTAGTTATTGGATTCTTGATAGTGATTCTACTGACCACATTTGTTCATCCTTGACTCATTTCACTTCATATCATTAAATTAATCCTATCGGTGTCAAATTACCAAATGGAAATCAAGTCATTGCCAATTACTCTAGAAGTATTTTTATCAATCAAAATCGTGTCATAGATAATGTTTTGTATATTCCTATTTTCATTTTTAATCTTCTTTCAATAACAAAATTGATTGATAATTTATCATGTGTGATTACATTTAACTCTTGTAGTTGTCACCTTTAAGATAATAACTCTTTGAAAATGACTGATTCAGTCAGATGCAAGATAGACTTTATATACTCAGGATCCCTTCTTATCAAAAACTTCAAATCAAACCTATCAAATCTCCACATATTACCAATACTGTCAATATTACTGCTAGTGATCTCAAAAACCTTTGTCATTTTTGGTTAGGGCATGCGTCAAACAAATTTATTGATGTTATCAAAAATAAATATTCTTTTGTTAAATATAATAGATCTTTTATTTGTTATGTTTGTCAATTTTCAAAGCAAAAAAGACTTCCCTTTCCTCTTAATGTATCTAAATCTAAAAGATGTTTTGATTTGATTCATGCTGATGTGTGGGGACCATACTCAATATCATCAATTCATGGTCATAAATAGTTCTTGACCATAGTTGATGATTATTCAAGGTACACATAAGTTTTTCTTTTTAAATAAAAATATGAAGTTGTTAAGATTTTGAAATATTTTGTTATTTTTACTCAAACACAATTTGAGATAGGAATAAAAGAAATAATAAGTGATAATGAGACTGAACTTTCATGACTACTTTTTTTATCAACAAAGGAATAATACATCAAACTTCATGTCAATATTGCACAACAAACTAGTACAGCTGAAAGAAAACATGGTCATTTTATAAATGTAGCAAGAACTATCAAGATACAATCTCATTTACCCAAATTTAATGGTCATATTCTGTGATACATGTTGTGTATATTATAAACATGTTTCCCTCAAATGTTTTAAATGATTTTTCTCCTCATGAAATACTTTATAAAACTTCACAAAATTTTAATAAATTAAAGGTGTTTGGATCTTTATGCTATGCTAGTACTTTGTCAACAAATAGAAGTAAATTTGATTGAAGGGCATCAAAATGTATTTTTATTCATTTTAAAAGGGGGACAAAAGGATATATTTTTGTTGAATATTCAATCAAGAGAAATTTGTGTGTATAGGGATGTTGTTGATAATTATTTACTTTTACCACTTTCCGATTGTATAATGATAACAATAAAGATAAATTAGTTGGTAATTATTAGGGTTTTACACCATTTTGGTGTAATTGGGGCAATTAGGCTTCAATTAAAATTTTGTTATTATTTTGACACCATTTGTGGAATTTTGACATATTTGACTGTGTTTAATTCTCCCACACTTATCCTTTTTTACTCCTGGACACAATCTAGACCTAGATAAAAGAAAATGAAGGCTAAGTAATCAAGACTATAACTAGATTCAACAAGCTACCAATAGAAAAGTATTTGAGCAAGGAATATCAAATTAAAATTTATTTTCAAAGGTTGATCAACAAAGTTTGAATTTCTCTCTTCTTGGATTAACCAATTTATGCAACCAATTATGCAATTGACAGTCATATATGCTAACCTCCCAAGATAGTGTATCTCTCTCACTCTTGAGTGTTTAGGGAAGGTGTATAACACTCAAACCATCTCAACGAATATTGCCTTACCATAGGCTTGCAAGAATTCTAATTCTCCTCTTTCGAAACACAAGTTTGCATCATTCAAGAGAACTTTATGAAGGTTGTAACGAGGTTAAGGTGGTAGGAATTTTCTTTTTACAATTAAGGTAACATCCAAAGATTATTAAAAGAGCAAGAGCATGATATTTTTGCAACATCAATCAAATTAATCCTACCCAATAATTGAAATTACGCAAATTAACTTAAGATACACAAACATTTTCTTCTCTCTTTCTCAACTTTTTTCTTTGATTTTTTTTAGTTTTTCTTTTTTTTTTTGTTTTTTTTTTTCGAAGAAACTCTCATGACAAGAAGAGAGAAGAATGAAACCCATGATCAAATAATAATTCCTAAAATCCATACATGATCAATCAACCTTCTCCACACTTAGCATATTACACATCTTGGGCAATCCTCACACTTAGCAATTTACACAACCTAAAAGAAAACCATCATGCTCAATTAATAATCAAAGAAAAGGACAAAAATGATTTTACATTTAGGCTTGTAATAAGTTAAATGAAAGAATGAAAAAATATAGGCTCAAAGGGGTTGACAAGGTAAATTAGTGTATAGGATGGTTATATGGTTAAGTATGTGAAACAATAAAAATGTCAATCATAATCATGCAAACAAGTGAACATACAATTTCAAAAAGAATGAGAGCAAGTTCTAGAAAATAACATTCATGAGAGGCAATATCACACAAGAAAGAAAAGAAAATGGTATATAGATGAATCCATTCATGTAGGCCCAAATAAGCTCACAAGGTCATAAAATGTCATACTTGCATAAAAGTTGAGTACACAATCAGTTCAACACATTTATCAAAATCCATATAAGAAATAATTCAACCAAGTGGATCAACCAAAAATCAGGGGTTCAATTTCGAGCTCAATACTAATAAAAAGGTAGAATGTCGTGAAGGTACTAGTCAAAACAAAATTGCAGTTTCTATGAAAATCACAATGCAAGGTAACGAAATAAACTAAAAGAAAATGCGAATGAAACAAATAAGATACAATAAAATGCAAAGAAAGAAGAAAAGAAAAATCAAAAGAGAAAGAAAACTCCTCGTTGCTTCATGGACACGCAACATCAGTGAGCTCTACGTCCTGCTCCTCCACTGTTCTAGGGATACCTTGATGATAGTGCTTTGAACGCTGCCCATTCACTAGAAATGTCTTCTATATATTTTCATCATTATGTTTGACTACACCATATGAACAACCATCAGTAATCACAAAAGGACCGTCCCATTTAGATCTACCAAGCATAAGTTTAAGACGAGAATTAAACAAAATGAATTTTTTCCCGGTTGCAAACTCCCTGTGTAGAATTCGCCGATCATGAAAAGCTTTAGTTTTCTCTTTGTAAATACGTGAGCTTTCATAGGCGTCCAGTCTCAGCTCCTCCAACTTTTCTAGTTACAACTTCCTTTCAGCTCAAAATTAGGCCAAATCCATATTATAGTGTTTGACTGCCCAATATGCTCGGTGCTCCAACTCCACCGGCAAGTGACACGCCTTACCAAAAACAAGTCGGTAGGGAGACATCCTAATTGGAGTCTTGTAGGCTCCTGTAAGCCCAAAGATCATCATCTAATCTCTTGCTCCAGTCCTTTCTGTTGGAGTTCACTATTTTCCAGAGAATTTGTTTGATCTCTTTGTTAGACACTTTTGCTTGCCCGTTAGTCTGCGGGTGGTAAGTTGTTGCAACCTTATGGAGAACTCCATACTTTTTTAGTAAAGCATCTATGCTCCGGTTGCAAAAATGAGAGCCCTGGTCACTGATGATGGCCCTGGGAACACTAAACCAAGGGAGAGAAGACTGATCTTACAATTGCAAAAGTTCATCTAGAAAATCATCTCGGATGGGAGATAGTGCAGCACCCTGTGAATGAATTTGACTTAAATGATCAGCCACTAAATTCTATATTCCATTTCGATCTCTAATCTCTATGCAAAACTCCTAGAGTAACAACATCCATCTGATTAACTGTGGCGTAACATTTGTTTTCTTCAAGAGAAACTTCAAAGCCGCATGGTCAGTGAATAAGATGATTTTTGCATTAAGTATATATGATCTAAATTTGTCTAGAGAAAAAACCACAACTAAGAGCTCCTTCTCAGTGGTGGTGTAATTAGCCTGAGCTGAATCCAGGGTCTTTGATGCATATGATATTACATGAGAAACTTTGTGCACCAACTGCATAGTTGGAGGCATCGCACATAAGCTTAAATGGAAGTGTCCAATCGGGAGGCTGGATGATAAGGATGGTAGTCAAACACTTCTTCAAGTGGTCAAAAGGAGTCTTGCAATTATCATTAAAGATGAACTTCGTATTATGTTGTACGAGGTTGGTTAGGGGTTGGGCAATGTGGTTGAAGTTCTGGATGAACCTCCTGTAGAAACCTATATGTCTAAGAAAAGAATGAACTTTCCGCATTGTTGCGAGGTAAGGCAAAGTAGAAATAATTTCTATCTTAGCAGAATCTACCTCAATTCCCTTCCCTGATATAACATGTCCTAACACAATACTAGATTCAACCATAAAGTGACATTTCTCATAATTAAGTACCATACTACTATTAATGCATCTCTGTAAATTTTTTTGCCAGACTACTCAAACAATCATCAAAAGAAGACCCATATACAGAAAAATCATCCATGAAAACTTCTGTGCATTCTTCTAAAAGATTAGAAAAGATGTTTACCATACACCTTTGAAAGGTGTTAAGTGCATTGCACAAACTAAAAGGTATCCTTCTATATGCATAAGTCCCAAAGGGACATGTGAATGTAGAATTCTCTAAATCCTCATGTATAATGTAAATCTGAAAATAACTTGAGTAACCATCCAAAAAATAGTAATGAGACTTACCAGCTAACCGCTCTAACATCTAATCAATGAACGGAAGAGGATAATAATCCTTCTGGGTAACTTGGTTAAGTCTCTGATAATCAATGCAGACTCTCCAACTGTTCTGGACTCGCGTAGGAATAAACTCATTCTTTTCATTGTTTATCACAGTGATTCCTGACTTCTTGGGCTCCACCTGTACTGAACTCACCTAGTGGCTGTTAGAGATCGAATAAATGATACTTGCCTGAAGTGGCTTAATGACCTCTTTCTTTACCACATCCAAAATAAGTGGGTTGAGTCTCCTCTGTTTGTCTCACTAGTTTAGCCCCATCCTTCAATAAAATCCTATGCATGAAGTGGAAGGGCTGATACCAAGAATATCTGTTAAAGTTCAACCAATTGCTTTCTTGTGTGCTTGAAGGACCTGCAGAAGCTTCATCTCTTGATCGGGCAGCAAGTGTTTGGCAATTATTACTGGCAGTTGCTCGTCCTTTTCCAAGAAAGCATAAGTGAGATGCTCAGGTATAGTTTTGAGTTCCAACTGTAGGGGCTGCTCAGTGGAAGAACAAATAGTGGAAGGTAATAGCTCGGTTGAACTGACGTGAGCTTGATCGATACCTGTAAAAGAATAAAAAATATTGTCAATGCTTATCCGTCCCTGCTTATCATGCTCAAAATCAAATAATTCATCAACCGCATCATTAATAACGTCAATGCGCACAATATAATGTTCCTCTCTAAGATGTTGCATGGCATCAAATATATTAAACTTAAAAACATTATCACCGAACTCCATGGACATAGTACCAGAGTGCACATCTAATTTGGTCATAACAGTTTTAAGGAATGGCCTGCCAAGAATGATAGGGGACTTGCTTGAAGCAGAGTCACCCTCCATCTCTAAAATGTAAAAATATGCATGGAAAATAAGCTCATTCACCCTAATTAACATGTCTTTGACTAAACTTGTAAGGGTGTGCATTGTTGTGGTTAGCCAATTAAATGACCACACCAGTAGCTTTTAGAGACCCGAGACCCAGAGCATTAAAAATAGATGTAGGCATGACATTTATGGATGCTTTCAAGTCTAACATGCAATCATCAAATTTATAGTTTCCTATAATGCAAGGAATAATGTCACTGGATCTTTGCATCTTTGAGGCATCGGCTGGATGAGTGTTAACACGTTCTTGCTTAGGTTGACTCTCTCATTGCCCTTGAGCTTCCTCTTATTAGTGGACAACTGCTTCAAGAACTTGGCATATTTTGGAATTTGCTTGATTGCATCTAAAAGAGGGATGTTAACTTCAACTTTTCTAAAAGTTTCTAAGATTTCCTTCTCAAATGTTGCATCAGCATCTCCTTGGAAGGGGTCAATCTTTGTGGAAAGGACACAGGAATAAAAGGCTCCATTGCTATCTTGCTTGTTACATCCAAGTCTTTCTCTTTATGTCTAAGTCTAACTCTAACTCTTTCAAAATTTGGCTCTTCTATTAATGCAGGTCCCATTGTTTGCTTTTCAATCCTCAAGGTAATGGAACTCACGTTCTTCTTGTTCGCATTTGAATTAGGAATTTCTTGGGAAGGTAAACTATTAGGCACTTGAGGCTGATTCTGATTAATTGCACTGGCTAACTACCCTATCTGGGTTTGCAAATTCTAAATGGTGGCCTTAGTCCTTTGTTTAAATTGCAAATTGTTGGTTGTCATTTGCTTTATCGATTCTTCCAAGGAGGGGTCACCCTGTGGTTGGGAGGGTGTTGGGAGATGGTGTGGTTTGCTACACAAAACTCTCTTTCTGATGTTGGAATGGAGGTCTATGTTGGCTGGAATTTTGCTGTTAATTTTGTCTTAGATAAAAGGTAGAATTGTTAGAGGAATTTTGAAAATTATGATTCTGATTTTGATTTTGTCCTCATCTCTGATTAGGATGATCTCTCCATCTAGGATTGTATGTGTTAGAGTAAGGATTATATCACTGTTGAGGTCTTCCTAGAAAGACTCCAGCTGCTGCAACAATGTGATTATTGAAATTCTCTTCTTGCAATGTGGGACAAACATCAGTAGGATGTGAAACATCATAACAAATACCGTATACTCTAGGTTGTGGACTGACAGCAGAAACCTGGGCTGTTTGACTCACGACTAACTGTCTCACGAATGATTCCAACTCATCAAGCTTGTTGGTCAAAATCTGTTGATTTGCATCACTTGAGACTGGAAAATTTAGTTTGCTAGAAGAAGCTTGCACATGGTAGACTGCACCATTGTTGGATCTAGTCCCAAACTGTTGAGAATTAGAAGTCATATTTACAATGAGCTCTTTGGCTGTTGCAAGTGTTTTTTCCACCAAGACATCTCCACTAGCTGCGTCCACCATGCTCCTATCCATGTGTTGAAGGCCTTCATAGAAATAGACTATATGTAGCTTATCATTATTCTGATGGTGTGGACAACTGGCACAAAGTCTCTTAAATCTCTCCCAGTATTCATGTAGATTCTCGCCACTTGCTTGTCTGATGCCGCAAATCTCTTTTCTGGTTACAGTGACTCTTGAGCGAGGAAAAATTTCTCCAAGAAGGATCTCTTCATGTCATTCCAGTTTTGAATTGATGTTGGCTGCAGATAATACAACCAGTTCTTTGCTCCGCCATCTAGAGAGAACGGGAATGCTTTGAGTTTGATGTGATCTGCATCAATCCTGTGTGGTTTCATGGTACTACAGACTACATTAAATTCCTTCAAGTACGTGTGTGAATCTTCACTTGCAAGACCATGAAACTTGAGCAACAAATGTATTAAACAAGATTTTAATTCAAAATCAGCATCTAACTCAGGATATTAAATGCATAAAGCTTGAAAAGTAACATCAAGTACAACCAATTCTTAAAGAGTTATGTTATCCATGTTTTCAAAACAAGCATGAGATGGAAAATTATCTAAACCTATACTAGACTAACAAGAAAAATGATTATGACTACTCCTATTAACACTAGAATCTAAAGAAACAGAATCAAATGTGTGATTGATATGAAATTCGTACTCACACTCAGGTGCATGTTCAAATCGACTCTTAGTCTTCTTCAACATATTAAAAGTCCTTTCTATCTCTGGATAAGTATTCAATTCATAAGTCTTGCTCCTAGTATTCATACATCAGCATTGATTATGGTGATTAGTAAGAAATAAATAAAAATAAAAGAAAAATTATAAAACAGAGAACTATGAAAAGTCCCATGCAACGGCGCCAAAATTTAATTTGCACTGCCGAATGCGTCCCAAATTAAACTAGGAAGCTAAATTTATAGTATAGCTAACCTATGTCATTCTTTCCAAAGAATACTCAGACATTCTCTTAAAATAATTAAAGGGTTTTAATGAAATAATTAAATATAATAAAATAAAAACTAAATTTTAAATAGATTCAAAATGCAAGTAATAAAATAAAAATAGAATTTTAAAGAGATTAAATAAATTCAAGTAATAAAAACCAACCCGACCTCTCTTCGGCTCTCCCAAATCCCTCACTGGTTCCTATAGAAAATTTGAATTACATGTGTGGGTTAATTAGACCGAGATCTCTGCATCTATTTAACATTCTGAACACCCCACAATCGTGAAGCATCTCACTGAATACACAATATGTTGAACAATTGCAATTACCCACTGTAAACAATAATATTATTCCGACTTGAACATCGTTTCTAAAATTTCACAACACAATCCAATCGGTATTTATTCAATTACTAAATTAATCTAATTATTAAATCTAAAAATCAAATTAAAATAGCAATTGAGCATGTACTTATGGAAATAATTACAAAACATGAACCTCAGGATTAAGAAATAGGAGAGCACTTGAAGATCGGATTGAACAAAATAATTAGTCACTCCTAATTGTGATTAGCACAACAAGGTGGAAAGATAAATACAAAACACACGGAAGAGAAAGAAAGGAAAAAAAAAACTGTGTATTTAATTATCTCCTTTCTACTATGATATTTTTTTTGGCTCTACTAAGAGAGATTTATTTATAAAAAAAATAACCTAAAATATGAAATGACTAAATAGCCCTCCATAAAAAAACCAGCTTAAAATATCCAAGTGTCACCTCGCTGTCCAGCCCTTATGTACCGACTTCAAGTCCATTTTTAATCACTTTCGAGTTCGAATTTGCTCTTGGCCCTTGAATAATACTTGTAGATCTTTAAGTTATATGCAAAACAAAACAAGAGTAAAGTAAATTCGAGTTTTGTGACAAAAGTTATGAACAAAACATGAAACACACTCAAATATGTTAAAATTCCGAAAATGGTTTCAAAATAATAATAAACTTTTAACTGAAACCTAATTGGCCCAATTACACCAAAACGGTGTAAAACCCTAATAATTACCAATTGATTTATCTTTATTGTTATCATTATACAATCGAAAAGTGGTACAAATAAACAATTGTCAATTGTCTTCTATGAACATGTTCTTCCATATCAAAGGGTTGAGGATATTAATAATGAATCTGACAGTCCAAACATTCATGATCAAAGTTCTTTTACAAAAGATCAACCTATTTTGAGTTAGCCATCACAAGTCATTTTTGCACCTTGTGATAATGTTAATAGTGAACATGAATTAGACATTCAGGTTCCAGAAGAAGTTTGTTCCCATAGAGACCAAAACCTCAATGAAAATCGTGAAACAACACAACTAATTCGAATGAGTACTAGAACAAAAAGACCACTTGAGTATCTAAAGGATTATCATTGTAATCTCAATGTTTCCAATACATATTATAGATTTAAATATCCTTTGAATTCTATTTTGTCTTATAAATTATCACCTTCTTATAAATCTTTTGTTGTGTTTATTTCTTCAAATGTTGAGCCGAACACTTATTCTAAAAGGCTATACAGTGTGACATATCTACTTTGGAGTCAAACCAAACATGGGATACTGTTCTTCTACCCAAGAACAAAACTTGCATAGGTTGCAAATGGGTATTCAAAATAAAGTATAAGGCCGATCAGACTATTGAAAGATATAAAACAAGATTAGTGGCGAAGGGATACACACAAATAGAGGACATTGACTACCTTGAAACTTTTTCTCTAGTAGCAAATATGACCTCTATAAGGTTGCTTCTTTCTCTAGCTTTTATATATAACTGGAAATTAAAATAGTTAGACATAAATAATGTCTTATTACATAGAGAGCTGAAAAAAGATGTATACATGGTTGCTCCTCCTGGATTGACTTCTATTCAACTAGGTCAGGTTTGTAAATTAATAAAAAAAGGCTTTATATAGTCTTAAGCTAGCCAACAGGGAGTGGTTTGTTAAATTGTCATCCTTTTTGTTTTAATTTCTGCGGGATATACTCAATCTATGAATAATCATTCCTTAATTCTTCTGAAGGATCTTTTACAGCATTATCGGTGTATGTGGATTATATAATTTTGCCAGAAAATGATAAAGAAGAGATTGACCGAGTCAAAGAAGCTTTGAATAAGACATTCAAGATCAAGGATCTTGGTGATTTAAAATATTTTCTTGATCTTAAAGTAGAAAGAAGTAAGAAAGGGATAATGATGAATTGAAGCAAATATGCACTGAAATTGTTAATAAATGTAGGTCTTTTAGCCTGCAAACCTATAGTCACTCCTATGAATAATCTTCTTAAATTGTTTTCTACTGAAAGTGTGCCTTTCACAGATGTTCATGCCTATACAAGGTTGATTGGAAGGCTTATGTATCTCACTAATACCCGACTTGAAATAACCTTTTTTGTTGAACAACTTTCTCATTTTCTTGATAAGCCTACAATTGCTCACTATAATGCAGTAATTAGAATTCTCAAATATATTAAAGGAGTTCCAGGTCTTGGTTTATTTTTCTCTTCCAACAGTTTTGTCCATCTAAAAGCCTTTTATGACAATGATTGGGAAACATGCAATGATTCAAGACAATAAGTAACTGATTTTAGTGTGTATTTTGGAAATCCCTTATATCTTGGAAATCAAAGAAGCAAGAAACTATATCAAAGAGGTCATGTGAAACTGAATACAGGGCAATAACCACTGTTACATGTGAAATTCAATGGTTAGTCTATCTTCTTCAAGATTTTAAAGTTGCTTTTGATAAGCCATCTTTTTTATATTGTGACAATGACTTAGCAAGACACATTGCAGAAAATCCAGTATTTCACGAGTATACGGAAACATAAAAATAGATTGTCACATTGTTAGAGAAAATTTGAAGAAGGGTCTCATCCATTTGCTTCCCATTTCCACCACAGAGCAACTAGTTGACATTTATACCAAATTCTTAGGTTCTAAGTCTTTCAAGAATATTTGTTCCAAGCTGGGTCTCATCAATATTTGCTCCTTAGCTTGCGGAGAGTTTTAAAGGATATGGATATAAGGCTTCAAAAAGGAAACTAACGTCAATTATGTGATTTTTTCTTTATGACAAAATCAAATTGTCATCAATTCTATTTATTTTGTTTTTATAATAAAATCAGATTGTAATATTTTTTTATTTATTTTCTTTCTTTAGCTATTATTATGATGAATACATTACTTTTATATATATATATATAACCTTTTGTTTTTGTTCTCAATAGAAAAGCAAAGAAAATATTTTTATTCTCATATCATTTTATTATTTTTATTTGTTTTTTCATTTTATAATGTAATATTTATTTTATAATATCTTAAGAAGACAAAAATACCTCATATAATTAATGTAAAGTTGTTGATGTGAAGAAAGTTTGTCATTGTGTAATGGTGTTTTCTGATGGTGATTTGATCATAAGTTTGAAAATTTCAATTTTTTTCCAAACATGGTATAATCCAAAATGAAAACAAGAATTATTTATTAAAATAGACAAATTATACCAACAAAACACAATTTTAAAATAAAAATACCAACAAATCATACATAATTAAATACGATTTCACTGGACTAGAAAATAAATCGTAACTTGTTGTAAATGTAAAAATCGTGTCAGGAGGAAAGGTGAGATAACATGCATGAGACTATATATATAACCCATCCATCCTTCATTTTCTGTACACTGCATCTCTTCATCTTCCATTCTATTTGCTTTTCATCTTTTATTATTAGATTTCAATTTTTCTTAAATAATATGAGATAATGATCTAGATTATCAAATTAAAACTCTATTATATAATTGTATCTAAATTTTGACATTATTAAATATTATTTTTACATTTTAATTAATTGTTATGATTATATTTTTTCATTATTTTTGTTCAAATACTTTTTTATTATTACCACTATATTCTCATATTTGATTATTTTCCTCTTCCTCAGATACAGTCTTTAAAACAAGGTTAAAATTTTCTTCTTACGAGTTATAATTTTCTCATACGAGGTTAAAAAAGTAAAAATTTAGTGAAAAGCCCTATAAGAGAATTTCTATATTAATTTACCCACGAACTACTTTAAACTTTTGCAAAAGTTTATTTTATTTTATTTCTTATAGAGAAGTTCTTCAAAACAAATGTATGTTTTACTACTCTTTGTGACAATGGTTTTATAATTAGTGTAATAAAAATATGAATATAATTTTCATCTATATTTCAAAAGTTTTTATGAAGTTAATTACTTTATTATGCGTGAATAATAATGTAAAATTATATTATTATTACATAAGAACATTTATAAGTAAATATATTATTTTAATATTAATATATTCAACGAAAAGGATGTCTTTTGGGCTATTCCACAAGTTTCTACAAGTTGTTTTACTACCGGCCAACAACTAGGTAACATTTAAAACCATCTCTACCCTGGTGCAGAGCAGTTATGGATATCAACCAGATGAAAATTTAAATTCTGAGAAAAAGTGTAAATTTTCATTAAATTGTGATACTAATTAACGCCAAATTTGTTATATTTAATAAAGTGTAGGTGATCATCATATAGGTCAATAAGTTATCAGGTTATTTGGTTACTTAATCACCTAATTACTATGTTAAGGTTATCTCTTCACCAAATTATTAGGTCTAAGATGACCAGGCTATCAGGTCAATAGGTTAGTTTCAGAGGTTATTAGGTCACCTAGCTATAAATTACTAAGTCACAAGATTATCATGTCATCATGTTAATAAGTCACTTGGCCTCATAGTCACCTAGCCACTACGTCAACATGTTAGCAGGTTACGTGGTCATATACCAAGTCAATTGGTTATTAGGGTACCTTGTCATCAAGCTACCAAGTCATTATGTTAACAACTGGTTAATAGGTAGCTTGTCATCAAACTACGAAGTTACAAGTTATATGTTTACTTAGTCACAAGATCACCAGGTTATTAGGTTATTAAATTATCTCTTCACCAGATCATTTAGTCAATAAGTCACCAAATTACCGGGTCATCTTGTCACTAGGCCAAAAGTTTACTTAGTCACTTAGTCATCTGTGACCTCATTATCAAGTCACCAGCTTACCAAATCACCTATTTATCTTATCACTAGGTAATCTGGTCACCTTGTTACTAAGTCAGATAATCACTAGATAACCTGATCATTATACATGTAATCACTTGACCACCTTAATACCAATCACAAGGTCACTTTATAATCAAGTGGCCTTATCACTATATTACTATCTAATTTTGTAATAACTAGAACATTCTTTAAATATAAACAATATATTTTTTTTCATTTTCTCTATTATATAATACAACACCACAAAATCAGTAAATTACAATTATATTTTTACTGTTTTTACTTTCTCCAAGTATAGTGTTTTATCAACTAAAAAAAATATTGGGAAGATGGTAAAAGGTAAAGTGTTACGCATCCTTATAATTCCAAAACCTGTACTTGCAACAAGAAAAATAGTGAAGTTGTAAAAAATAGGAACCCGCTTTATTTCTTTTTTCTTTGTTAAGTGGAGAAATAAAGTAACAAGCTACTAAACTATCAGAATTCATTTTTCAGAACCTGATTAGGGAATGGACGTTTTAAATTTAAATGTGGTATTATTGTACTTGTCTTAACTGGTCATCATAACGAATATCGGTTCTGATATCACTTGTTGAGAAGATCTGAGGAAAGAACACCAAAAATATATCATAAAAATGATAACTGAGTTAACACACATAAGGAAATGATACATCTTATTTTTTATATATTGTTGAACTTTCTCATTTTTACTCAATGTGAGACTTTAATCACATTTAAATACCTAAAAGTATTATTTGTATTTTAGATAATTTACCATAATATTAATATCTACTAATACTTTATTCTTATTTTAAATAAAACAATTTAAGATAAATAAGAAAGGAGAAACCTCACATCTTTACACTTACATTACCATAATTGCTCCTCTCTCTTTCTTAAAATGCACACTATCATTCTGCATCCTTCTCAACAAACGAGAAACCTCTTATCTTTAACCATGTAAGACATTGTTGTATCATCGATCTTTAAAAATTGTGGGGAATACATGAACATGTGCTATGTCCATTTTACATGCATTGAGAATAGCATTTGGAATTTTAATGTCACTGCTCCTTTGCTGTTAAACATAATTTAGCTTGTCACAGTTTATTGTTTTTGGATCTCCCTTTTTACCTACATGGACACATCATACTCAAAAGGAGGATAAATAAAAGGGAAGAAAGATGAAACAAAAACTAAGTTAATTTTCATTCAAAATAGAGAAGTCAAATATTGGGGCTGTCATTACTCTCCCTTCTTATACTTGTAAATCCTTTTCCCCTTTCCCTTCTCACCCTCTCATTTTTAACATAAACAAAGTAACAGTTTCAAATTCATGAAACCACTTCCTCCATTGACTCATCAATTTCCCAAGTTACAAGCCTTGGTTTCTTCAATTAGAAAATCATCGGGGTCCCCACAAAACCCAGTTCTTGTTTTGGAACTTTTGGGCAAAGCGTTAGACCAATACCCAGATATCAGAACATTGAAAAATGTGCATTCAAAGGTTTTTAATCTCAGTTTTCACGAAAACCCATCTCTGGGAATCAAACTCATGCGGGCTTATGCAGCCTGTGGAGAACCTGGGTTGACACGCAAGGTGTTTGATGGAATTCCTGAGAGGAATGTTATTTTCTATAATGTCATGATCAGAAGCTATGTGAATAACCATTGGTACAATAATGCATTGGTTGTTTTCAGGGACATGGTTGGTGGTGGATTTAGTCCTGATAACTATACTTACCCTTGTGTTTTGAAGGCTTGCTCTTGCTCTGACAATGCGAGAATCGGGTTTCAGCTTCATGGATCTGTGTTTAAGGTTGGGTTTGACTTGAATTTATTTGTTGGAAATGGTCTCATTGCGTTGTACGGGAAATGTGGTTGCTTGATGGAGGCGCGGCGTGTTCTTGATGAAATGCCTAGTAGGGATGTTGTTTCATGGAACTCAATGGTTGCTGGATATGCGCAGAATATGCAGTTTGATGATGCGCTGGAGGTATGCCGAGAAATGGAGTGTCTGAGGCAGAAACCGGATGCAGGTACAATGGCTAGTCTCCTGCCAGCGGTAACTGACACTTCATCAGAAAATATTTCATACGTTAAGCAGATGTTTGTGAATATGGAGAAGAAAAATTTGGTCTCGTGGAATGTGATGATAACTGTGTATATGAAAAACTCAATGCCTGAAAAAGCTGTTGAGCTTTATTTACAAATGGAGAAATGTGAAGTGGAACCAGATGCAATCACATGTGCTAGTGTACTGCCAGCATGTGGCGATCTTTCAGCTTTGTTGTTAGGAAGGAGGATTCATGAATATGTTGAGAGGAAGAAGTTATGTCCAAATTTGCTTCTGGAGAATTCATTGATAGACATGTATGCTAGGTGTGGATGTCTAGAAGATGCGAAAAGAGTGTTTGACAGAATGAAGTTTCGTGACGTTGCATCATGGACTTCATTGATATCTGCTTACGGTATGACTGGACAAGGCTATAATGCTGTGGCACTCTTTACTGAAATGCTAAATTCAGGTCAAAGTCCAGATTCCATTGCCTTTGTTGCAATTCTCTCAGCTTGTAGCCATTCAGGATTATACAATGAGGGGAAGTTTTACTTTAAGCAGATGACAGACAATTACAGAATAACACCAAGAATTGAACACTTTGCTTGTCTGGTGGATCTTTTAGGACGATCTGGACGAGTAGATGAGGCCTATAATTTCATCAAACAGATGCCAATGGAGCCTAATGAAAGAGTTTGGGGGGCACTGCTTAGTTCGTGTCGGGTGTACTCCAACATGGATATTGGGCTTATAGCTGCTGACGAACTACTTCAGTTGGCTCCTGAGCAATCAGGCTACTATGTGTTGTTATCGAATATTTATGCAAAGGCTGGTAGATGGACAGAAGTAACAGCTGTTCGATTACTAATGAAGAGAAGAAAAATTCGAAAAATGCCTGGGATCAGCAATGTTGAGCTGAATAATCAGGTCCACACCTTTCTCGCAGGCGACACGTCACACCCACAGTCAAAGGAGATATATGAAGAGCTAAGTGTGCTGGTAGGGAAGATGAAAGAGTTAGGATACGTCCCTGAGACTGATTCTGCTCTTCATGATGTGGAGGAGGAGGATAAAGAATGTCATCTAGCTGTTCACAGTGAGAAGTTAGCAATTGTATTTGCTATTTTGAATACCCGAGAAATTCCAATCAGAATTACCAAAAACCTCCGTGTTTGTGGAGATTGTCACATTGCTATCAAGTTTATCTCCAAGATAGTTCAACGTGAGATTGTTGTCAGGGATACAAATCGATTCCACCATTTTCAGGATGGTATATGCTCTTGTAGTGATTATTGGTGAAGCTACTTCAGGCTGATTATTGTTGGAGAGAACTGCAATTTTGACAACTTCAAAGGCTTCTATATATGATGGTGGATAATTCTCTTATTTCTTAATCTTTTGTTACATCGGAGGAACAAGAACTTGGGTAGAAGGAGGGAATAAATGTTAGACGGGGATGGATTCTCCAGCATCATCACACTCCAATGTTACAGATTGGAAATGGTATTAGTTACCTTCCTCTATGATTGTAACAACAACAAAAAATCCCTTTTGATGCGAGACAATGTATTTTAGTTGTGATTCATTCGTCTTGCTGGAGAAGGAAGAACCATTCTTGTATGTTACATTGTCACCAGGTTATTTGAAGGTTGCAATATTTGCATTGGGTATGGCTTTAGGGACAATGGTGTTCTATAATTAGCTGACAAAGGTATATATTCCTATTGGCTTTCACTTTCTTAAATCCTTTACTTGCTCTCAAAATAATGACCAACTTGGATAATCTTCTCGTAAGTATTTATACAAGAAGAGAATATGGAGTTAAAATGAATCAAACTTCTGTAAGTTAAAATCTAATTTTGTTGCATAATTTGATTTTAAATAGAGTAAAATATGTCCAAACTGAGCCACATTCGTTTTGTAGGGACTTTTTCCAACTGGCACTAGTGACTTCAGTTTTTCTTACTGAAACTCAAGGTTTTGGATCTACGACATACAGGAGCAAAATCATGAATTATAGTAGGGAGAAACTGTGGTCTTGGGCATGTTACTGATCAGTTTTTTTGAGGTTCTGGGTCTACTCAGGTACAAATGACTAACTATCAATACAACGGACCTTGATGTTGTCAATTTGACCAAATAACTCTTCTAGGAATGTAAGAAGTGGAAGCATTGACCACTACCATGTAATGCTGAGCATCATTTTCTGAAAATGAAAACGAAAGAAATTGATCGTTAGCCTTCAACCTGGTAATATTATATGAATTCTCATGGAAATACCAAAGATTTGGTACATCCTTTCATTTTGTGCTTGAAGACTGAGATTTAAAGGAGTCCAGAATCTGTTACAATTTTGTCAATGCTGACATAAGGCTCAGCAACAGACAAGCGATTTGGATGATGATTCCTGCATAATTTTTGGAGTGCTAATCTAGACTTTTGATTAGCAATACCGCTATTATTCCAATATATAGAGCCTTCATGTAGTTAGGTAGAATCAGCTCCCCTTGGTTGGGTTTTCAAATGGATCCTTCAATACCTATCCTTTTCGTTTTGCCTAGAAAGCACAGTTGAAATTCAGCAATTGTATTTGTCCAACGATCTCTACTTCTTCAACTTGATCACTCTGCAGCTTTCTGACTATAGCTATATCTTTATCCCTAGCATTGTGAGTATCAATCACAAGCTGAACTGTGTGAACATTCTCGAGGTTCTGACTTATCATGTTTGGCATATCATTATCATTATAAGTATCCTCTTCTGGAACTGCAGCATCATTCACAGGCTGAGATGCAGTAGCATTTTTATGATGCAATCAACCAGTTATGATTCATATTTTAACTCCAATAAAAATATTCCTTTTCAATCTGTTGAAAATGAAGTTTCTTGTTTGGCAGTTGAAGACAGGGGTTGTTATGACTCTGATTTGAGCTTCTATGGAGGTTTCCATGATTGTTATTGCCTTTTATGTGAGAACATTACTTTCTTATTCTTTAATTATTCCTGTCATTTTCTGTTGATTTTCCGTCTAATGTTGTTTGTTTGGATATTAACCTTTGTGATTGGCAAGTGTCGGATGACTTTTCACTTTCTTGATTTCAACTTTTATTGAAGGAACTCATGGAAAGACTTTTACTGAGAACTGAATACGCTTTTCTCTGTTTTAATCCCATGTTGGTTCTTTTTGGCAAGTTCGCCAATTTGACTAATAGAATTACGGTTGTTGAACCACGAGGACTTGGCAAATATCTTCTCCTTCTTTTCTTTTCTTTCTTTTTTTTTTATCGGAAGCTTAACACTTATCAATAATATTTACAACAGAATGCTGATTTTGTTTTATTTTTTTTTTGTAAATTTTAGTTTGAATGGTAACAAACATTCAAGTTAAAGGTTAATTTGGAAGAAATTAAAACTTTAGTAGATGGAAAACTAGGATTGGATTTCATTCACCTCATCCATATTCCATATTCCGGTGTCAATAAACATATTCCATTGATAAAAATGCACATTCTAAAATTGCTTACTTTGATTCCTCTCTAACAATGATTATTGGATATTGATTCCTCAGACATATGTTAGATACATTTGATATATTAAAATCTATTTCAGGTATTTATATATAAACTACTCTTATTTAGTTCACATTAAGAATCGGTTTCCAGCCAAAATCTATATTCTAAATCTTAAAACCACTTATGAGATAGATCTAAGCATTGAACACAAAAATGATGTTATATATATGCATGTGTGACTCTATGGTACACTTCAAGATGCCAACAATAGTGGACAAGTGGAACCTAGAACTGGTGGCAACAAAAGGAATTGCGTGCGGAGTTGCTCAAGAAACTATTGAATGTCAGAAGGATGATAAAACAAAAGTAGTGTTAATTTTTTTTTATGTTGTATTTTTGTTCTTAACTTGTGATCTTGTTAAGCTGCATTTGATTTCACTATTTTCGAATTTTTATGATGAATTGAAGATTTTGATTCAATGATGATCCTTACTTTTGTTATATTTAGTTTTATTAAGATTGAGAGGGAAGAGAAAGAGACTTTGAATTTATGTGAAGATGAATTTTGTAATCGGTGGAGAGTAACCAAGTACAACAAGTATATCAAGCTATCTAACTAACTAATCTGAAATAAAGCTAACTGTCAGTTAGCTTCATGATTTGAGTATTTTTTTTTTTTTTAAGTTTGCCAGTATGTGACTAATTGTTGCTGCTTTTTTTGTAGTTGATAATTCTGGATTCCTTTGTTCTGACTGGTGTTGGTCTATTTTTCACTAAACGTTAAATTAATGAAATTTAGCGGGGGTAGCAAAGTACTAGATACATGTTTTATGCAACATAAGACTCTCTTCAGTTCAATTCCTTTAGGCATCCAATGTAGTGTGCATTATAATTAACCTCCTGTAAAATCAACAACATCACTCACCAAAAGAATCCTGTTTTCACTAATAAAACAATTTGTACTTTTTTTTATCACATATAAGAATGGAAAAATAAGTCTAAATTTCAACTGAATAAAAGTAAAATGGTTAAATATCATATAATTTAGAGTTTAGTATATTGAGATTTTGAGTTAAAAACAGTATTAATATTTTATTTAAACTTAACTGATATCTCATTATTATTAAAT
>Ga0099825_1003457_pt1 | contig 21026 bp, 10 predicted proteins | sample SiratroredBW_FD_76838 | JGI IMG/M metagenome (GOLD analysis project Ga0099825, IMG submission 76838) | Root nodule microbial communities of legume samples collected from California, USA - Siratro red BW | ecosystem: Host-associated > Plants > Roots > Nodule | place: USA: California | collected... | reverse complement strand
TTGCTTAAGATCTTAGGATCCTATTCATATAATTAATCAGAGTTTTTAGAATTTTAAAATCCTATTTAATTATATAAATTGTGTTCATTAGAATTTTAGAGTTTTTAAACATATCATTGATGTGTATTTTAGAACTAAATTGGATTGAAAATAAGTTAAATATTTATAATAATAGTTTTAATGTGCACTATGGGGATGTGGTTAATTATGCCCACATATAGATGGGAGACACATTGGAGAGAATTGCACCATATGTGTTGTGGCCACATAGATGTGCGCTGCATGCTGTGCATCAAGGATCTAATAGAACATGATAATAGTTTAATTAGTATAATTATAAATTTAACGTTATGTAAGTTTGAAAATCTTTAAATTGTAAAATATTTTGTTTTTCTTATTTCATATTAAATTTTTTATTAGTATTTCTTTCACTGTTTTTTATTTTACTCTTAGTGCTATATCTGTAATTTATTTCCAATAATATTATTTATAATAAAGCAAATTAAATACAAAGCTTCAATATGAAATAATGACTTAATTAATAATTTAAAGGAAAAAATTGAAAACTTTAACAAAAGTTAATTAATAATAAAGTGGATAATGATAACATTAATTAATAATTTTAAAAAATAATTTAATAATTAATTAATTATTTAAAAGCAAATGTGGATGATAATTTTGTATTAAGTGGTTGCATTGAGTGGTTGTGATTAATGAATATAAATTTATGGTTGTGGGTTGTTTTGTTTGATTAAGTTAATTCCATCTGGTTTGTTATTATTTTAAAGCAATTGCAATGGAGAATGATGAGAAGTTGGTATTGAAGGGTGAAATGAACGAGATGTTGAGTTTGATGAAGAATACTTTCTATTCTAATAAAGAAATATTCCTCCGCGAACTTATCAACAATGCTTCTAAGGTAAGTTGTCGATCAAATTTGATTTGATTTTTTTTCTGTATGTTTCATTTTTTATCGTTAGCAATTAATATTATGAACAGGCTTTGGATAAAATACAATCAGAAAGGCTCAAGAACAAGAGCATTTTAGATGATGAATTAATTATCAGATTGATACCTAACAAGGTTAACAAAACACTCTCTATCATTGACAATGGTATTGGCATGTCCAAAGTAGGTAAGTAGGTGACGATGTTCCATTTTCATTTTATTTCATGCTCATTAATTGTAATCTTTGACATGTGTGTTTGCTTTAGATTTGATTAATAATTTGGGTGTTGGCTTCTACTCTGCTTATTTGGTTGCTCACAAGGTGATCCTTACCTCTAAGAATAATCATCATGACCAATATATGTTGGACTCTCAACCTAGTGCTTCTTTCATTATCATTAAGGATATTAATTCCCAACAAATCCCAAGGGGAACCACAATCACCCTCTTTCTTAAAGATGATCAGGTACATAAACTAAGTCATTCCCATATTTCATGTTGTTTCTTTTATTCACTTTTTGTTGTCAATAGTTGCAGTACTTGCAAGAGACCACCATAAAGAACCTCATTAGCAAACATTGCCGGCTCATTGCCCATCCTATTTATCTTTGGAGTGAGAACAACAAAGACCATTGGCAACTCATTAACATTTGGTTGCATAACCAAGAGATGCACGATAAATTTATTGCTCAAAAACTTGGGAATCACTTACCAGATGATCTTACATTCTCCATTCTTTCCAAACTGCCTTTGAAATCTCTTAAGAGATTTGGATGCCTACACAAATCATGGGCTCTCTTGTTTGAAAATTCTGATTTCATGAACCTCTTTTACATTAATTTCCTATCTAATCCACATTCTTACTATGATGATACATCTCTCCTTCTATGCCTCACTGACGAGAGTAATAATAAGTCCTCCTTGTTTTCAGTTTATGGTAAGAGGTTTCAAAATATGGAAGAATTAAACTGGTCGAATCAACTTATAGAGAATATTCGTGATAGATGTTATATTTTGGGTAGTTTTAGCATTAATGGAATTATTTGCCTCTACCTAAAAAATAAAGTGTATTTATGGAATCCATCTACAGTTGAATTTAAGGTCATTCCTCCCAGTCCAGTTGAGTATGCACCAGATAATATTGATATTAAGTTTTTATATCAAGGATTTGGCTATGATTGTTCTAGAGATGATTATAAGGTAATTAGACATGTATATTCTTTTCCGCTGGAAAATGAGGAGGAAGAATTGGATTGTGAAGAATGGGATGTTAGAGACGAATGGGAGATTTATAGCCTCAAAAGTAATTCTTGGAGGAAACTTGATATAAATGTTCCTATATGCTATGCTTATCATGATAGATTCTACTTTGAGGGGATATGTCATTGGTTGGATCATTTTAGTGACACTCAAGAAAAATATTTAGTATCATTTGACTTAAGTAATGAGGAATGTTATACGACTCTCACACCCTTAGATATACCTTCAGAACTATATGATAATTTTGATTTTTATTTGGTGAGGAGACACTTATTTTTCTTAAATGGGAGAATTGCTTTGATGTCAAGCTATCATCAGACAACTACTTTTTACATATCAATTTTGGGTGAAATCGGTAAGAAGGAAACATGGACTAAACTCTGCACTATTAGACCCTTACCTGGCCTTTCGTTTCCTATTGGAACATGGAATACGAGCAATATACTCTTCAAAACACATGATGGAAAACTAGCTTGGTTTGACTTAAGAACACACTTGATTGACAAGTTTGATGTCAACTTACCTAATGTTATATGCCAGTTGATAGTTTATAAGGAAATTCTTCTTCCAATGAATAAATAGTTAATTATTTTTCCTTATTTACATCCAAGTGACTTATGACTAATTATTAGAATTTTCTCTGGTCAATTTCATGTTGTACTTCTCCTTTGTAATCCCGGCTATGACTGTCGAAACTATAAAAAATAGCCTATATTTGTATCACATTGTAATAAAAGTTTGTATCATGACTTAATGTCCTTTGTTTATATAACCAATTATTTAATGAAAATATAAAATTGTCATCAATATTGTGACTTGTTTCATATTTACACTTTAGTTGTTTAATGAAATTTACTTACAAGTAGGTGCGTTCCTTCTTGAATCTTAGAAAAATTCGACTCTTCAATTTGTGAACATTGACTTGAATTAGTTTTTAGATCTCATTGTGATTTTTTAAATATGGTTTGAAGTTTGAGTTATTTGAAATGCTTTAATTGAGTGATGACTCCTCTATAAGATATAAGTAAATAATCTATTTATTTCAATTTGCTTCTTTTTTTTAGACCTGACGTTTGCATGTCATAGGATCAATTTTAATTGTCATTGGAGTATTGTTAGCTTTTATCAAAACTGAAAAATAAATATAGAAACAAGTTCTCTTTGTGAAAAAGTATAAACGAAAATTTGAATATACATACATTGAAGTTGCTTAACAAATTATTTTTTATTTTATAAAGAACTAAAAATCATAAATATGTATTTATAAAGAAACACTTGACAATTTCAGAAACAATTTCACCTATTGGATTATGCTAGAACTTATAACAGAAGGTTCTTAAAACATACACATTATAGAAGACAAAACCCTCGGAGATTGGTTATAAAATTCAATAATTCAAAAGGAGAATCAATGATAAAATATTCAAGAAATTTTTTAGGAGACATGTGCTAACTCATCTAGTTTTTTATTTTTTCTTTATTTTGATTTTCTTTTTTGAACTTTTCGTTGTGTTTCAAGCACTTATATGTCTCTGTTTTTCTGAGAATTCCAACCCGTACACTAATTTGTTTTTGAAATGATTTATTGAATTCAATTACCCAAGGAAAAACCTAATAGAAAATGTAATTACAACACTTCCACCTAATGGATCTCAAATCTTCCTAAAACATGTACATTTAAAGAAATCTTTCAAAGTGAATTCTAAAACTTATAAACTCTAGAAAATTAAATAACAAAATGGAAACTCAAAACAACAGAAGCAAGACACATACTAGATCAACCAAACATCAAAATCATAGCCCTTTTCTAAAAAAAAAATTTGCCAAAAGTAAAAGTTATGGATACAATTTGTTGATGAGCAGATTAAAATTTGAAACAAACAAAGCAACAAGTCCTTAACATGTCTACAATGATTTAACCAAAGAAATAAACTAGAAAAACATATCACATCCAAATAGAAATGGGTTTCATACCCATTTTTGAAGAATAATTACTTGGAATGGGATGAACAACGCCTTTGCATGGATTGATCTTCTAGCTCTGATGCCACCTGATGAGAACCTTAGATGGTTGGAACAATCTTGATCAACTCAAGGTGGGGTAGAAAACTCAAAAACCCATGAAAGAACCCATGGTAATGGTGAAAGTAGAAAACGCAATGGTCAATGTTGCAACAACTCAAGAAAACATAGAAAAACAAGAACAAGTTGCGAAATGGTATAAAAATGGATTAAGACATAGAAATCGAGAAAAACATGTCATCCTTGTGATAAATCCCAAAGTATGAGTGAAAAACCTCATAGTGGGAAAAACCTCCTTTTATTCAATCTTCAAAGTGACTTTACAAGTTAGAAAAACCTCCTTTTATAGATACACTAATTGGTTTAAGGGAGAAGAAGAGCAAATTTATAACTCTTAAGATAACTTATCTAGAGTGAACTCATTTAATCTCTTTTGTTAGCTTCTAATATAGTTTAGCACATAGTAGTTCTTTGAAATTAAGAAAAATACATGGGTAATCCTTTAAATCTAGGATGTAGTTCCTTGATTTAAGGAGAAACTCATGATGACTCTCCTAAGAGGCGTACAAGAGGTGCAAACTACACTTCAAAAGGCACAAGTTGGCTTTTTGAAACTATGAAAGGTCAAGTGAAAAGTTAGAAACAGACATGTTTCACTTGAAAGTGACATGTTTTGGTTCTAAGATCTTGAAAAACATTCCAAATTTTTAAACTCGGCCAAACTCTCTTAGAATTCCCTTGGATTGTAAAATCAAATGGACTAAGAAATTGTGTAAAGTCATAACCAAACAGAAGCTCAAATGATTAAATCCCACAAAGAGTATCAACAAACAAATCAACATGCAAGATAGACAGAGCAATCAAGAGCATCAGATGAAGCATTTTTCTAATGATAGACAGTCTATCATCTTAGGGAGAATTTCTAAACTTGGTAGTTACATTTATCATATAATTTCAAAGATGTGATATATGAATTTGTTGAAATATATTTAAATCTAAATTGCTTTAATGTGTAATATCATGTAAAATTTAGAAGGATTTTGAAAATAAATTAACATGGAAAGATCTGAGATAAGAAAGTTTTATAAAATTTGAATTTGTTTATCTTAGATGAAATCGATACATTAAACAAAATTAATTCTAATTGAATTTGATTGATTATCATTATTGAAAACAATATTTTACGATGTAGATGTTTCCAATTTGAACGAGGAATTAACAAAGAAGAATGAGTGTGAGGACATGAATGGTGTTGTGACAAGTATGGAGATGATAATGGGACAATTATATGTAATTATCCATACCTGTTGCATATTCATATCTAAACCCAATCCATATAGAAATTCTTCATTGACATTTGAAATAAATTCAAACAATATCTATGAAACAAGTCCATCTTGTATCTATTATATTTTGATAGCATAATAAAATATACATTGTCGTTTTATTTTAATAAACTAAATATTTTATAAGGTCAGCATAAAATAAATTTAAAATTAATTTTCTCCACATACTTCTAAATGTGTGGCGTTACATGCAAGGAATACAATAGTCACATGTCATTGTACAAATTCGATTTTGTCTAGGTAAATAAAATTATTTATGGAAAAAAATAAAAAAAAAAGGTGTGATCAATTAATTTTACAAAAAAAAGTGAAAATATATTTAAAATTAAAAAAAATATTTTTTGTGAAAATAAAAAATAATACAAGTAAAAAAAAGTTATTGTTTGTACTCTTAGGATTACCATTCGCATTCCCAATTTTTCATGTGCTCTAACAGATTAGGATTACCTTCTGCACCCCCTCTTTTCCTTCATGCACCCCATTTTCGTATTTGGAATAGTAGACTGAGTTTACTTTTCATACGCATTCTTTTACTTTTTAAGGCCTTCCCTATAATCTTTTGGAATACCAGTCACATCATCCTTTGCACTCTTTTATTTCTTCTTCATGTCCCCATAAAATAATGATTAAAAAAATGAAAACACAAAAAATTATTAAAAAAATGAAAATAAAAAGCAAAAATATAAATAAAATATAAACTAATGATAAATAGTATGTTCATTTTTTAGTTTTAAAGTAACTTTCCACACCTTATTATCGTTAACTTTCACCACCCACACTCTTACTTTTTCTCACTCTAACAAAATATAAAATAAAAAATTATAATAGTAACAGAAAAATAAAACTAACTTTTCACCATCCACTCACTCTCAACAGCCCACACCTAGAGAAACTTTCCCACACCTCCTTCTTTTTCTCCACTATCACTTTGTTCTAATTTTTCCATACATCTAATTAGTTATTTTTCTTCTCCTTCCAATCAATACTAAAAGAGACCCGGTACGACACTCAAGAGGATATACACCCAATTCACATGAAAGTCACATCGTTTTTATCTCCACGACCACCTCTCCTTTCTCTACCGTTCCCAACCACATTGCTACCACCAACTTGACCACCGTGCTCCTGCAAAGCTTTTATAGATTCAGTTTGGTACAATGTTTTATGTTTAAATAAGTAGCATTTGCTACTATTTTTTTTTTCAAATATGTTCAACTTCATACAACATTTTGTGTTTTAAAATGCGTTTAGTTTGCTGCAAAAATTTTTTAACATAAATTCAGCTTGTTGTAATGCTTGTCTTTGCATTAAAAATAAGTTCAGAAGAAAGTGGAGTCAATTTAAAAATGTGTGTGCATTTATTTTATTTTATTTTATTGAAATGTGAAAAATTTTGTAAGAGTAGCAAATATTGTTTGTGCATGTAATTTGGTATATTTTGGAAGTTTGGTGCAACTTTTCTACTATTATTTCTTTTTTATTTTTTCCCTCTCTTTTTGCATGCATTAGAGAGAATGTTAACTAGAGGGCTTCGCAAGAATGATATGTATGGTATGTTGTTTATTGGACTTGGGTGCATTGAGTTTCGATTTTTAATGCAAGTCGGCTAATTATAATGTGGCTTTTTTTGGGGTTATGGTCCAACATTAAGAAAAAAAATAATAATAAAAAAATGAAAGTTTGGGTTTATTTTACTCATCTAACAATTTTGTTGTTTGCATTCTGTTTTTATTTATTTCGCACCTCTAAAATTATTGGTTGCACCCTTCATGTTTTATAAAAAAAAAAAGGAGAAAGAGAAAACAAAAAATAGGGCTATTTTGTTTCGCCCAATATTTGTTATTTTCTCCTTCGTCTGTTTATATATACACCACTTATTTTGAAATAAAAGAAGAAAACAAAAATTTGATCCTATTTCGTTAGACCCAGTATTTGCTATTTGTCCCTTGATTTGTTTATCTATACACACTTATTTTGAATAAAATGAGATAAAAGTTGGGCTGATCTTATTACTTCAACAAGTTTGAGTTCTTTTTTTTTTTTTTCTGCACCCCACTTTTATTTTAGACTCTCTCACGTTTTTAGATATAGTTTAGAAAAAATAAAATAACAAGAATTGGGTTTATGAATTGGGTCAAATATTTCTATTCAATGTTTTGCATTGATTTTATAAATACGCAACATTTTTTTTTTGTTTTTTTTCTATACAATAATTTTTTTATATTATAACTTCTAAATAATTTTAGATACTTGCATGGTGGAACGCGTCGTGGTATTTAGCTTTATTATTTCAATTGTTTTCCTTTAGATATCAAATGACCGCATGCATCATACGATATTTAATATGAAACTTTGGAAAGGGATATCATGTTCTAAATAATTTTAAATACTTGCATTGTCGTATGCATCACTTGGTATTTAATTTTATTATTGTGAAACTTTAGAAATAAATATCAATTTTTTAAATATCAATTTTTAAAAATTAAAAAATACAAAATTTCAAAACTAAAAATATTTCTTGTACTCTAAAAATAAAAATATGAAGATTTAAAAAATTAGAAATATCAACCTAACAAACAAGTTTTCTTTGAAAAACTACATTTCCATTGTGAAAATACATTGGAGCAAGGTTAATCCTCTTAGAATCCAAAATAAAAAATATATATATTTTCTTTATTCTTTTTCTACTCGCACTTCTTGTTTTGTTTTTTGTCAGGCCCAAAATAGAAAAATATTTCCTTTTTTCGTCTTTCTACTTGTATTTTTTTGGCCTAAAATAAAAAAAAATATTTGTTTTTATTCTTTCTAATTGTATTTTTTTTGTTCTTTTTGGATAGATAATTTTAAATAACCCAAGTTAGTTTAACTCATTTAATTAAATGTATTGTATTAGGATGGGCTAATAAATCCTCTATATATAACTGACTCTCATACTCTAATTTGATTTCGCATACTTTTCCTTGTGTTTGGTTTTTCAATAATTTTTTGTAGTAAACTATGATAGCAACTTCGTTGGATTTTTTTCAAAAAGGATTTCTTTTATTGTCCCATCATGATCTGATTGGGATAGTCATATTTCAGCTCTTAAAAGTATCACTATAACACCCCATAAAATCTATCATACAGGAATCACATAAAGTTTTAATACAAAACATTATATAACCAAGGGAATCTAGTTAGAGTCATTCAAAACATAATCCCTCTTCTTAGGTGTTTAAAAGTTTACATATCCTTAAAATGTAACTAAATAAATATCAAATAACTATTCTGATATAACTTCGTCAGCAACTTCAGCAGGTATATCTCTCTCCCGTATCAACATCATCATCTACTCCCGTTTAATACACGATCATCACAGATAATAAAAGAACGAAAACATAAACAACCACACAAGAAGGGGAAGCTAACTATTTAGAACATGCTTAAAGTAAACATCCCAACATTTATACTTAAAAAATCAAAGTCTCCATTTCAACATTTCATAAACATTGATTCTACTTACGAAAGACTTGTGCATTGAATTGGACTCAGAGGTTAGCACCTATCAGATGACCACTTCGAATTGTGAATCCATACAGTTGCCCACAAATCATAACAACATTTGACACGGTAAATTCATTTATTTGTCCTGACCAACTCTTTCAAACTGCAGTCACATTTAAATGAACCTCCTTCAAGACTCACTACCTGGTACCCATCATCTATATGATTCTAAGGTACTAGTAGAGTAAGCATACCCTCTCCTCGACAAATCCTCAAACAACGCACATCCTATATCATTTCTACTCAGTATTTTCTTTACTGAAAATACTAAGTATAGAATATTACTTCACAATAGTTATCTACTCATCAAGTTTACATGTTACTACTCATACATGTTTCAATAAATTAAAAGAACTTTCAAAATCCCAAACTAACAATATTAGAGAATTTCTCTATTACCAAATTAAAGCTAAATTAATATAAAATATCAAATTAATTGAACTCATTTATGTTCAAAATCAGTTCAAACCTACCAATGAAATAACACGTAATATATCTGGCATAAACACATTCACTTCAAAAAACCTAAATACTCAAATTGAACAAAAACACAGTACTCAATAATTCCTAACTATATCAGAAATTACGAATAGATATGTAATACAAGCGCATTTAGGTCTTCTATTTTGGGTTCTACAGAGTAACTTAAGAGTCATCTTCCCTTACTTGGCTAAGAGGAGAGACACATATAAAAGATTCAAGTTACAACTCGCAAGGATAACTCAACCTACAACATATAGTTCTGATCAATTATGTGAACCTATCCTTAAAATCATTCTTTATACCTCTAAGACTACATACACGAAAATACAGATTTTTTTAAGAAACCCTAAACTGCTTAATAAGAGGAGAAAATTTTAACTTACCTAAATAAAAGATTGCGATCCATTAAGCTTGGTCTACTCTACACCAAAAATTTGGATGTGACTTTTGAATATCTAATTGGAATCAAGAAAGAAATGAAATAAAAACATATTTGAAATTTTTGAGACAAAAACAAAGAAATCAAAGAAAAGACTTTTGAGACTTTTTAAGAGAGAGGTAGCAGTTTTTTTTTTCTCTTTTTTTAAGTACTAAACCCTTAAATTTTGAGAAGTATTAAACCTAACGTGTTACAATACACAACTATAAAATTGAAAATGATACCATTATGTGTGTCCAATAATAATTCCTATTTTTAAATTAGAAAAAATAAATTTGATGAAAGTTAATGAAACTTAGATAAAGTAATCACTATTATAATAATTTGTATATACCTTGCAAATATATGCATTAGACAGTTTCTTACACTTATTTCGTGTCCGTTCTACTTTTTATGTTTTTTTTAATTAATCAAATTTGCTTATTACCAAAATATCCTAGAGAATCACCAATTATTATAGTGAAAACTCTTAATATCCAGTAATCTGAGAACTATAGTCAAACATATAATCTCTTAATATTAAAGAGAAATAATATATTTGATTAAATGATATTACACTTAACATTATAATTTTATTTTTAGTGTAAATTTAATATTGTTCTTTGTGTCCTAAATTAAGTTTTAAATATTATATGCAATCCCAATTTAATGGCATGGTTATTACGTAGGAGACTTGGTTTTCAGGTATATTATACTATCGAATAATCAAAAGTTTTCATTAGGATTGTTTCCCTATCTATATTTTTGTTGTCAAAGGACTAAAGCATGTATCTTTCATTCTTGCATGTGATATGTCTAAATTATAATTACTATTTTTATTGGCAATCATGCTATGTCTAAGTTATTTTAGCGTGAATATAGGAAATTCAAAGTATTGTGAATTAAAATTATTTATATCTTAAAGTAAAAATGACATTATATAACTTTTTCTTTAATTTGAAAACTAAGAAGGTCACGATTTATAAGAATGGTATTAATGAAATTTGGCGAAAAATATACTTTTGTTATCTTGAGATCATATATTACTAAGAACTTGAAAAAAAATCATAAAATACTGTATTTTTAAAAAAGTTATATAATATTTTACCAATAAAACTATTATCCATAATTTATGTTTATATCGCAATTTTGTTTACTTATAGGTATATAGGTATAGGTTGAAAAAAAATAGATATAGATATGTAGGTATAGAGGATTGTCACATGAAACATGTTTGGATATATTAATAAAATTATTCCAAACACATATTAGGTATAAAATTTAGTAACACATTCTACATTAAGATTTGATCTTCTGCAACTAATAAATTACGAAAATTAATATGAATTTGGTTAAGTTTGTTTTACTCTATATCACGAAAAATAATACAAAAATTACGAAAATATGGTTTAGTAACACATTTCTGTATTAAGGTTTAATCTTCTGCAACTAATAAGATTGTAATGGGTTAAGATTGTTCTACTTTATATTAGGAATTTAGATCAGACTTTTAAATCTGTAATATAAATCAAGAAAGAAATTCAATTTTATTAAAGAAAGAACTGAGAACAAATTTCGAATTTTTGAGACAAAGAAAAGAAAGCTGAGAAAAGTGTTTAGAGAATTTTTGAAAGAGAGCTAGCAGCTTATTTTTCTTTTTATTAAGAACTAAACCCGTAATTTAAAGAAGTATTAAGTATAAGGTGTTACAATACACAACTATAAAATTGAAAATGATATCATTATGTGTGTCAAATAATAATTCCTATTCTTAAATTAGAAAAAAATAAATTTGATCAAAGTTAACGAAAATTAGATAAAGTAATCACTATTATAATAATTTGTTTAAACTGAAATAAGGATGTGTTTAAACACAAGACTTATCCCTCAGTACATCAATTGTCCTAATCAAGGAAAAAGAAAGTGTGGTAACCAGATAAAGTTTATGTAATAGTATATAATATAATATAATATAACTATCTAATGAATAATTAAAAGGTTAAATCTACAGTTATATGTTATAACTTCTTTTCTGTTGAGACTGGGGTATGCTGAGATCAATAGGATACCCTCATTATGTTATGTTATGCGTGACTCATAAATAAAGACTTCGTTCTATGTGTGTTTCATATATATGATATTTCAGTTTATCTTCTTTAAATTAGGTTATTACAACATAGAAAATTTGATGGCTATTTGACTAATTATTAATAATATCGTTAGAAGAACATGCTTGCATATTTATTATATTATTTTATCAGGCAATAATAATAATAATAACAATTTTTCATAATTATAATTGTTACTGACAAAATTATGATAATATATTATACTACACATATTATTGTAATAAAAACTTTTAATATTTTTCCGAATAAGTAAAAACTATTTTATATGAATATTTTCGATGATTCTAAATTTTTCTTAAAAGTAATTTGTCATATTCTCTTAAAAATAGTATGAAATTTATTCAACATCCACCAGAATCCTGACGTATTATATATCTCCTCGTTTTCTTTCGTGAAGTCTGCGACGTTGTCTTCAATAATTCTAGATAAAGTAGTTATTATCATATTCATTTTTAAAAATTTTGTCATATTTATTTTGTTTCTAAATGGAGCGTATTTAAATTATTATTTATTTTATTTCAGATAGTTAAATGATAATTGCTTAAGTGATTGAAAATGATTTTCAGTCAATGGTTGAAACACAGAAGGTATATAGCTAGTTTTATTCAAACTATCTGCCTCAAAATCATCATGGAAAACTAATTATTTTAACTTTTCTTTTCATGTTATGAATTTATTAACTTAGCTATATATTTCTTTATTTTTTAAGTTATTGAACTAGCTTGCAGTATTTGTGTTCATACGTCGTATAGTTAATTCATTTAAGTAGTAATTTTAATAATACTTTTCCATTTTTGAAGTTGTAACTAATATTTAAGATAAATCTGGCATTACAAATACAAAAAAAAATATCAAAATAAAATACAAAACACCGTATCGAAATTATAACAATTATTTGGATTTTTTAACGGTAAAAAATAAAATTAATTAAATATTATACTAAATAAAATCCTTGCATTGACAGTATTTTGAAGCCGAACAAGTTGACGGAAATGATGTTGAACTGGAAATTTCTGTACTGTTCATGATGAAAAAGTTTAAAATATTTGTAAACGTTAATTGAAATGACAATTGTTCTTCCACGTTGGATTGAAATCTTTTTTACCCTTAATCGAATTGTTTTCTCTATTATTTATTATGTTTGTAATGCGCAATGTATCTCTCTTCCACATCCAATAAAAAATATAAATGAAAAATAATACATAATGAAATTTTTTTCCATTTACAATATTTTTAAAATTAGATTAACCGTTCAACTCATCTTATATCGAATTAATATTTAATTTGATGATAAATACGTGGAACATTCACTAGTAAAAAAACATATATTATATTAATAATAGGAGATTTTTACACCGATTTTACAACTCATGTAGATGATGCAGAGGATATAAAAGGTTCATAATATTTTATATTAATTCTTCGACCAATATAAAATATATCAATATTACATCGATTATAAACATAATTGACATAAGAAAACATTTAGAAAGAAATATTAAGAAAGGGTTACATTGGTTGTAAGTGATGTTATACGTGCCTTTTTATATCAATTGTAGCAATTGATGTAATATGTCTTCCTGATTCACATATGACATCAGTTGTAGCTACAACCATGTAAAAAGTCACAAAATACATCGGTTCCAACTTATAACTGATGTAATATATATATCAGTTTTTTAGAATCTTTTGTCAAATTTATTATTTTCTCAACCGATAAAAAACATACTAGAATACTAAGAAAATTATCTTCTATCTTCCAATATAGGAATAATGAAACTTGTGCAATTATAAAACTACAAAATCACCAAAAATATTGAATTTTATCATATAACAGTTACATATGAATATTTGATCACTCTTTAGATGAAAAATATAACGCAATACAAATTAACAGTATATGTACATATTAACAATATATACAAGATATATAGTTCACCAAAAACAATAATTTTATTCACAAAAAGTTGGATAATTTTTCATGCAGATTCAAATTATACAGAGAATGTAATGCGAATCAACATCAAAGAGTAGAAAAGGAGAATAGAAGATTCTTATACTAGTTCACTCTTCCTCATGAGTTAAATCGAGTTACCTTGCAATCTTTTAAAAGATTCCATTAAAACACACACACACACCAGCTCACACACACTAACTCTAAACAATAAAATCTTCAAGCTTTTATTCTTTTGACTTCATCAAATAACAATTTGCATCACTAACGACATAATTATTCAACAAAATAAAACAAAGAAAAATAAAGCAAAATTAAACTCTAGCAATCAACTAAATATCTCTGAAGATATGCTCTGCTTCTTTTGCCTTGTCTCGAACATCATCATGATCTGATTCACCCCTCCTCCGAATTGGCCCTGGTCCCCAAACCAAGCAAAATAAGATGTTAACTTCTTAGCTGAGGGTAAGTGAAATGGTAGTGGAGATCCTAGTCCATGTGGAGTGAAACCCCTGAGAGTGTTCATTGCTATCTATTGCTTGCATCAAGGCATCAAAGTGCTCTTTACTTAGGATAATACTAGTGTGAACTCATCCCCATGGTGGTGGTGGTAGTTGTGCAATTGGTTCCTCTCCCGCACAATACCTATTGATATAATTTATATCAATAATTTAATGAAGACGCTTAAATGGCAAGAGTGATACATCCACCCCAACTCTTCTATAAAGATGAGTGATATAAGATGGATTCCCAATGCCAACAATAGTACCAGATGTATCTGCATACTGATGAATCTCTAAAGCAATATGCTTCCCCATATTCAATGATCTTCCAAATTAAATATTGTGGAGAATGAGAGATCTTAGCTAATTGATATCAAATACATGAGAAGTGAGAGAAATGTTTGAGTGAATAAATGTCATCCAAATCTTGGCCAAAGAATTTAAATTGGTCCTCCTAATGTGCAAAGGTAGTTGTTGCCTATTCCTTTACAAAAGTGCCTCTTAGAAAATAGGCTACCCTTTCAGTCTTTGTGTGGCTATATCTCTCACTGATGAATTGCACGTGTTGGCAGGGCCTTTCTCCCTCATCAATACTAAGAAAAGATTGATGGTAGCCATGTCAAAAGGAACCATCTTTCCCCTCACATACAAATATATGGAGGAATTGATCATTGCACACCCATTGTGTTAGCATAAAATTCTTTAACAACAACAATGTTAGCTAGTTCCGAATAAGTAACGGGCCTCCTCTAAAGCTTAGATTGAAATTCAATAGCTTCTTCAAGCCTCAAACTCACTTTCATCTTTGTAATCAATATTTAGTTCTCCACAGAAGCATAGTGCTTTTCATGAGGCTTAGAGAGAAATTTCTCAAAATACAACTAGCCTTTTCTCTTCTGCCCTCTAGAGGACTGTCCCTTTATGTGTTTCTATATGTTAGCATGAGAGAACATCTGCAAAAATTCAAGCAAACACCAGAACTATAACATCCCATATTTTTACATAATAGGAACTCAATCACATAGAAATTATATAATAGACCTAAATATAAATCTCCACACATTCATCAAAGTATTTCAAAATATACTTTTCTAAGTGAGATTTAATAAAAATATCTTCATAAAATTGCAAAATAAAATAAAACTAAATAAATCGAAACTTCTCCATAATCTCACTGAGAAGTCATACCATCTGTCAAATCCCTTGTTCACACGTAACACACGATCATCGCAAATTTAAAAATAAGACAAATGCCACACAAAAAGAAGGGTAAACTAAAGAGTTTTAAGAAAATGTATATTCATAAATTAAATTTCTATCTCAACCAAACTACAACAACATCACACTTCAATAATTCATCTCATATCACATTACCATTATCACGTCTCTACACTAACTCATGTCATACATACACTGACTCGCATACAAAGACACTTGACTCTCTACTTTCAGAAGACCAGTGCATTAAGTTAGACTTAGAGATCTACACTTGGCATATACTCTTCCTTATGCTCCGATCAGTTCCTATTTCAAACTTGGATACAGTTTGTTTTGATCAGTTTCTATTTCAAACTTCATATATAGTTTCCATATACACGGGGTTAATCCATATGTCCTATTCTGATCAACTATATTTCAAACCTCAGACATGACCATATGAACCTCTTTTGACTCTCATCTATATGATTCTAATCAACCAATAGAGTCATGATACCTCCTTATTGATCAAATCCCCAGACAATCATTCTAACAATCTCAACATGGGTATTTCCTTTCCTAAAGATATTATGTATCAATCATCATTCCATATCATTCACAAACATCGATACTATATCATACCATACGTAAACATTCATTCAATTTAATTCAAATTCATTCAATTCATACTTAATAAAACAAGTATTTAGAATATTTATTCAAAATATTCAAACTACCTTCCCTTACTTATATAGAGTAAAGACACCTAAAGGAGTTCCTAAAACCTAAATTCATAAGCAACTTAACCTGCACCAAGAGCTTTAAATCAATGTCAGACTACATTACGTGAACAATGGATCAATAGGAACTCATTCTGATGCCTTAAAGGACACAAGCAAAATACCCCTACCAAGAACTAAATTGACCTAAAACTAACTCTTAGGAAGATGGGTAGACAATGAACTTACTTTATTCTGATCAGGTACTCTTTCTCTACTCCGATTCCAGGAATCTAATGGTGACCTTCGATCGTTAGTTTGAAAAGGAAGGAAGACAAAATTTTTTAGAGAAGGTAGAGAAAAGGAAAAGAACTACCTTCTAAGAGAGATTGTAGTTTTTGTTTTAAAAATAAAAATTGTATACTGATATTTCATATTTTTTTTGGACTTTTATTTTTAATAATAAAATATTTAGGTTTCATCTTATTTATATGAGAAGCTAAATTCTAGGTTATAATATGAATTCGGGTAGCAACGTTGGGTTCCATGAGCTAAGAGCTAGGCACAATGAACAAATTTTTCAAAAATACCTAGTTTTAACTGTCAAAATTACCCAAGCAATTACACAACAATCACAATGCAATACCACACAAATCAATCCTAAAACAAGCTATATACTAACTTCCGAACAAGCTAAACACTACATACTAATTCAAAACAACCAGTAATTTAAATAAATGCAAAAATGGAATCAAAAAGAATTTACCTCTGATGTAGAATGCAAATGTAAAAGTTTAGAAATGTTGGAAACTCTAAATCACTCAATAATAATCCTCAACTAGTGCAAATGTGAGAAGTGAAGCACGACACTATAGTGTTTAAAGCAAATGTGAGGATGCCTAAGTTGGGTTAGGTTTTAAAATAAGGTCTACTAAATTTCGAACTGAAGACAGACTCGGGTAAAGTGCACCGGCCCATGCTTAATATCAGACCAAATAATCCAAATAGGATCAGAATCAACATGATGTGTGGCCGACATGGCCACTCCCGAGAACAAAATTGCTCAAAATGCATATGGCTCAGTTACTTGGTCTGAGCTTGAACGCCCTTTTTTTTCAAAAATTTCTATCCTCTAATAGCTCTTGATTCACATAAATTACACCATAAAACACACTTAAACAAAATATAATTAACAATCCAGAGTAAAACCACACAAAGAAATTACCTGAAGAAAATAAAAATAAAAATTCTAGGTTGCTTACCAAATATTGTGTGTTTAACGTTCCATGAGTGACGGGTAGTTTAACCAAGGTAAATGAAACTCGGGATTCAACATCTCCCTAATCACCATCTTTGTCTTTCTGGAGTATGGACTCTTCAGTGTAATTTTTTTATCAACTTTAACCTTTTTGATCAGCCAAAGGTTTACCCATTTAGCTCTTCATCTTTTGAAGAAACTCTTCATCTGTGAAATGTCAAATATGATGGGTTTGCCAAGTTTCAGTTCCCCTTCCTTCAACTTTGGATAAACCTTCTCAGCTCTGAATAATGTTTCTAAATTGTAGTTATGTTGACTTAAAACATCTAACAACTTTCTTCCACACGCTTGAGGGTTGTTCTTTCTTCTTTGTCACAGGATGAGCTTCTACTCTCAAACATTCTTTGGGAGCTTTAAAAACATCAAAAGTAGCTTCATCATCCTATGATATCACTTTCATCTTTCCATCATCCACATCAATAATGACTTTAGCAGTCTTCATGAAAGGTCTCCAAAGAATTAACGACATATCTTCATCTTCATCCTTATCCATCAAAACAAAGTCAACTGGAAAAATGAATTTTCCCATATTCACAAACACATCTTCCACCATCCCATGAGGATACTTGATAGATCTATTAGCAAGTTGCAATGTCATCTTGGTAGGTCAAGCCCTTAGGTTAGCAATCCTCTTCAACATAGTCAGGGACATTGATTGATGATGGCCCTCAAATCCAACAAAGTTTCCCTCACAGGTGACTCACCTATGGTTACTAGAATAGTAAAACTCCCAAGATCTTTAGACTTGAAAGGCAAGGATTTCTGAATGATTATTTTATAGCCAACCTCCAACTCAATGGTATCTTCTTCAATAAATATTTTATTCTTTGTCAACATATCCTTTACAAAACTGGCATACATAGACTTTTCCTTTGAAGCCTCTGTAAAAGGTACAGTGATATGCAGTTGCTTAAAAACATCTCTAAATCTAGCAAACTGTCCTTCCTTGTCTTGTTTTGAAGGTATAAGGGAATAAGGAAGCTTCTTCACTAGTGGGGTTCTAAACTCCTCTCTCTACTTTTTTTTTTCTTTTTTCTCATTTTCTTTATTTTCGTCATTTTTATTTTTATTTCTCTTCTATCACAATCTCCTCACTCAAATTTTCTTTTTCCTCCTGAATTAACTCACTCTGCCCACCACTTCTATTTCTCCATCACTTAACCCTACCTCTTCCCAGTTCTTGTAATGATGGAATTTTCCTGAGTATTTATAGAGAATGTTCCTCCAGATTGATCCGCCATTATTGGTTTTTGGACCACCAAATTCTTCAAAGTTGCATCTCTATTTTTTTATTCTGGATAGACAATTTCATGAATTGTTGTAAGCTCTCTTCCGGCTTGTTAACTTGCTCATATAACGATGGTTATTGTTGTTGGTAGGATCCACTACCCGATGGTCCATCTTGTTTTTCACCAAAATGAGCTTTGCTTTGTCTCCACTTGATTGAGAGAAATGGGCAAAAGTTTGTTGAAGAATTGTTGATGTCCTTGGTTCCCATTAGATTGAATTTTCTAAGCTAATTTTATTATTATTTTCAGAGCAACTTTGGAATTTTATTAGGCTTGGAAATTAATTCTAGAATTGAAGAGGAATTGTCACATTATCAGTTTTTATTTATTGGACCGTAATTGAAAGATTTGGGCCCATTAGGTTTAGTGTTAAGGACTGACCTAGGTCTAGCCGCCTATTAAAGGAGGTGAAGCCAAAGGAGTTAGATACTCTCGGCTTTTGGGAGTCAGTTTGTTCTCTCTCTAAAAAAAACTGGTTCTGTATTTATCTTCTCTACAATTTCATTTCATTTATGTTTAATTTAATTTCATTTTGTTTTTCATTTAATTTTCGTTTTCATTTCATCTCCGTTTGTTTTATTTAAATTTAATGGACGGCTAATTTATACGGTTATCCTTTTGATTCACATTGCAAAGAAGCTTTGAGGTTGTTTTTGTGTTATTTTTGCTCTCTTCATCTTTTAACTCTTCATCATTTTATTTTTGTGCTTAATGTTTTTACTGTTTCATGCTTAATGTTTTAGTTAATATGAATTTTCTGTCTTTGTTCTGTAAAATAAGGTTTAGACCGAGTTCAAGAGGGGGGTGAATTGAACTTTCAAAACTTTTCGCAAATCTGATTTATTCTTTGAAGTAGAGAATGAAAATTCTTTATTCAATCGATTGACTATATAATTCTGAACTGTCAAGTAAACAATCGATTGTGCACAGCGTATTATCAGAGTTAAACCCAGAATTCAGTTAAACCCAGAAAACAGTTTGCAGTGTGAAAATGTTTTAACCCAAATTTAAGATGTTTAAACACAATCTAGTAGATTAAACACAATCCAAAATCGCAGTTGATTATGCAAACAGATGTTCAGAGTATGAAAAATAGTATGAACAGATTTTAATCCAGTTAATTTTAAAGATGACAGCAATGAATAAAAGCAATCAAGAAGAGTAGGGAGAAAAGCAAGAACACAGAATTTTTATCCTAGTTCACCCTTCCTCAAGGGCTACGTCTAGTCCTTTACAAACTAGCAAAGATTTCCACTAAAACAGATCACAAGATCAGTTTACAACCCTTGCTCCCAGCAAGTTACAAACTACTCCCAACAGTAAACCCACACCTCACTGAACCCCTCAGCTTGTGTGTAACCAGTGCAGAAACCCACTGCACCACAACATGCAGTCCGCAAGCAACATTGCTCCCAGCAGCACTCACCCTCTACTGAACCCTTCAGCAGATGCGAGACCAGTGCAGAACCCACTGCACCAACTCAATTACAAACCCAGTAATTGAAAAACAGCATACAGATTACAAATCAACAGGATCAGAAAGGATTACAGAATGCTTCTACAAACAGATTACACAGAATGAAGATCAGGTGTACAAGACTTAGCTTTGGTCCAGAACCAAAGTAGCAAGAACCTCACTTCAAAAATGCTTCAAAGATTCACGTTCTTAGAGGTTTCTTGATTTGAAAAGCTTTGCAAAAATGATGATCGCACAAAAGGGGCAATATCTCTCTTAGAAAATCTCAAGGAATGCTTTTCGAAAGTCTTTGTTTTAATAATTCTGAAAGTGATGATTCTCATTCCTTTAAATACCCAAAATCAGTTTTAAAAACTGCTTAGCTGTCAAAATTCAATTAATTGAACAAACCATTCAATCGATTGAATTGGACCGTTAGTT
>Ga0099825_1003455_pt1 | contig 21027 bp, 10 predicted proteins | sample SiratroredBW_FD_76838 | JGI IMG/M metagenome (GOLD analysis project Ga0099825, IMG submission 76838) | Root nodule microbial communities of legume samples collected from California, USA - Siratro red BW | ecosystem: Host-associated > Plants > Roots > Nodule | place: USA: California | collected... | reverse complement strand
CTTGTTTTTTTTTTTTTTTTTAATTTTTTTAGGATGTTTGTTTATTGGAGTTGTGGTTTACCTTAAAAACAAAAAAAAAAATCAAAAACCAATGTTTAAAATTTCAACAAATTAGAAAAAAACTCTCCAATTATTAAATTTTATTAATTGTTGTTTTATTTTTTTTTTTTTTTGTTAAGACAAAAAATAAAACAATTAATCAAAATCCTCAAAAAATTAAAAAAAAAAAAAAAAAACAAGTGTTTTAACATAACCGAGATAATTAAAAGAAAACCTGTTTAAATGAATGGATTTTAAAATAAATTATGGAAATGAATACTTAAATAAAAATCATGAAGCTGGACCTGATAATTCATTTATTTTGTTATCGAAAAAGAAAATCTCGTTTTTAAAACACAATTTTTATAAATTTTTAATTTACTTCATATTTAAAGAAATTGTCCTTTTAAAGAAAAAAATTATGTATATAAATACGACTTACGTTTCGATTGTCTTTAAGAGTGAAACCGTGTATTAAGACACCACTTCCATGAAATGGTGTTAAAATTATGTTTTAATTTATGGTTTTAATTTAATGGAATGAATTAAAATATTACTTCAGAAAAAAATTAAAAATTAATTTGTAATTTATAATAAAATTCTGATATTTAAATCTAAATATGTTTTTAATTTCATATAAAATAAACAGATTTTGATTTTGTTCTTATTAGAAAACATTATTTACTCTTATAAAATTAAAAATCATTACTGATCCCTAATATTATATTACACTAGTTAAATATTCATGTATTAAACAAAATGTCAAATGAGTATTTCAAGTTACACAAAGTTTATATATATATATATGGAAAATTGATCAAAGAATAATTATTTACATATTAGAATTATATAATAATATTTAAGTATGATACGTTTTCTTTTTTTTTTAAACATCTTGCTATTAATTTTTATTATGAAATATTATATTCTATTATTTTAAAAACAATATTTTATTTCTCTCTCATGGTATATTAATTATTTGAATGCTTTTAATATCATTTAATTGGAACCACCACTTCAATAACTAAGATTATTGAAGCTTGGAGTGGGAAGTTACAACAACATGTCTTCAATTGGAAATTTAGGGTTATCATGTGAGTTGATAATGGTACGTCACTTTAAACAAGAAAAAAAGCTTCAATACATACCTAAGGCCATTGACAAAGAGAAAGGAACTATAATGGGAACAAGTCAAAGCTTAGTAAGATGGTGGAACTCTACTAAGGTTTTGCAAGCTAGGAGAATAAGATCAAGAAAAATGAAAGACATAACTTTGGAAGGATACCACGAATGATGATTTTAATTTTATTGCATGTAAAGTTGATGAAGTGATTTTATTAGAAAATATTTAATTTATAGATGTAAATATAATTTTTTTTATTCATATTTTAAAACCTATTAATGAATTTAAAACATTTTAAAAGTTTATGTAAAATTTTATAGATATAAACTTATTACGAAAACTTGGTCCCCATAACCTAATTGTCTAATTCTATTTTTGCATTGTAATGACAATTAAAAAATGTTATTAAAACTTTTAAAATAAATGTTAGTTATGTATCTTAAAATGAATATTAGAGAATACAAATAGTGATTCGAAAATTTGGAGGGATAAAAATTATAAAAGAATATTAAGACTAAAATCAAAATTAACGCAAAAAATGGCAATATTTCAAATTGTATAAAGACGGAAAAATTTAAAAAAAAATTAAAAAATCAAAAATAGTCAATTTTACGCAAACTAAAAATATTCTTAGTTATTAAATTTAATATTGTGTTTTAAAATAAAACTAATGAGGAGATTGTTTGCATATTAAACATTTGTTAAGTGCAGGAAGCAAGTGTCTTTTAAGATTTTACAATTAATATGTTTTGTATGCAAAAGAAAATAATAATAATAATACAACCTAAAAGTAATTTTCAAATGGTACACATTTGGATTGTATAATTTGAAGTAAAATATTAACTTTTAAATTACACTATCTAAAAAGTTAATATAAAGTATTGAATTATAAAGTCTAAGAGTCAAAGTTAACTTTCAAAATTTTATTTTAAATTGTATAATATAGTATATTATTTTTAAGTTTTAAATTATATAATATAGAAAGAACTTGAAACCAAAAATTAAAGTGAAGATTTTAATATTTATGAAGCTGCACAAAGTATAGAGTGCAAAAGAGATCCATTTAAAAGAATTGTGATGTGAACAAAGCCAGCAAGGCTTGACTTCGGCTTTGAAGGATTGAACAGTTTAACTCAAACCACAATTAGAGAAGGAAAAGTCTGAAAGAATGAGATTAGATAATGACAAATCAATTAATAATGGCAATTCCAGATTCATGTTCAACAATCCTGTTAAACCCCACCTAGGACCGAGTCAAATCACAATTATAATTGTCAGTTGTAAAAAATAAGATGTTGCATTGTTAGGAGTGAATGACAGCACAAAAAAAGCATTACTTAAAAAATAGTGTAAAATTGAATTAAGAACTTCTTTAAACTTAGACTTGTAAATAGAAGAGAATGTAAGATTATTTTATATAGATACTAATTGGGAAAGGTATGTATTTTGCAGAGGTGTGAAATGGTACTACAACCTAGGCAAGGTTAAAAATAGGATGGCAACAGAGTTTTTCAGATGAGCATAGTGCATTTGATAGTGCAAGTTTTTAACTAGCACTAGAGATTAAACCAATGCTTGTGAATTGCAAGCTTTTTCCCTTTTGGACAAGGTCAAAAGAAAAGTTTGATCCCTGCAGGAGGTTGAATGAAGCAGGCACCATGATTGAAGAGTTGGACCCGAAAGCGAAACATTTTGTCCAATGGGGAACTCATAAGAGGACTTGGCAAGACAAGAAGAAACAACTAAGACAAACAACACAACACTGTGCAATGCACCCTATAAGGGTCCCCGCATGACAAACATACACTCCTGCCATCTGATATTGAAATCACTTTCTAAAATTTTTCCCATTTTTGAAATTTGTTCTTTGGATTGAAAAGATGAAATGACGAATCAAAGTGAACCAAGCAGCAAATGATGAGCCAGAAGGACTTGATTGCAGCCTTTGAGCTGCACATTCATGCAAGGGGACCATGCCTCAGTTTGTGGCAGATGGGTACCAATGTTTTTGCTAGGTGTGTAGCTCCCCCGTCGCTGCATTGCATTAATTAAAAGGCACAAATACAGGTAAACATGTAGAAACAGAGCTGTATAGGGAACCCACATATGAGCACCACATGTAGTGTAAAAGTACCCCACCTTTGAAACAATTGCAGAGGCACGTAAACAGATGACCCCATCAAATTATGCAGGTTTTCTATAAATCCAATTGCCCCCCTTTTCCTTAAAAAAGAATAGTGATAATTATAAAAAGGATAACATAATATATTTTTTTCATTATTGCAAGGAAATAATACAATAATCCACAACACGGAATACATGTACCTTGCTATATCTGTATATTTGAAACGATGAAATGCAAGAAGCAATGTTTGACATAATTATATAAATATAACCCACTATCGGTACCCTACCTACTACCACTATGCTTCCCTTGCATTCTACCTTGGGTCCTAAAGGAATATAACAACTGTTGTTTCATCTGAGTCTTGCTGAATCATTCTTTTACTGCAATTTCCTCTAAAGGCATATGATGAACACAATACAAGATAATTTCTTCAAATATACATTCAGTATACTAGATGTTCTGCAGAGAAATGGAAAATCCTTTTGGTTTATACCATACAGGTTAAGTCATGTTGTAATAAACTAAACCTCAGTTCATTTCTGACTGTAACATTGGGAAGAAAGCCCAACTGTTGGCTGATCTACCTTCCCTCCCAGCAACCCTCCTGTTAGTCCACCACTCAGAGCCACTGCCACCAGTACCAGAAACCACTCCTTTACTGCTGTCAAAATTGAATTCTTTAGAAGAATTTACAGAATTCTGCTTATGGAAGCATTGCTCTCCTTCTCCTATGGGATTGTAAGGCTTGTCATCTGTTTTCTCTGTACACACATTACAGCTAGTATCGGTGTCTCTTTGCACCCTTTCTCTGTCAACAGGGTCTTTGGCCAGTATACCTTGTGAGGACCCTGACATATTTCGAAGCAATACCCCAGTTTTATTTGCAAGACACCGAGCAACATCTTCCCCAGTTAATTCAAATGAAACTCTGTGATCAATCAATGTTGCATTACTTGGATGTCCATTGTCCGAGTTAGCAAGAGCTGCTTCCTTAGAAATCTGGTTTTGCACATTTTCATTGATTGGCCCAGCACCATCAGGTGTTAAACAGCCAGAACCTAACCTGGATTCCTGCCCCAGGCCATCAGGGGTCACACACCCAGAACCTAATCGCGAAGCAAGCCCAACACCATCAGGAGTCACGGATCCTGAGCCAAGTCTTGAACCTTGCCCAGCACCATCTGGTGTCAATGATCCAGATCCTAGTCTCGAACTCCATCTTTGGGTGGAGAAGTGTTCGACACCCAAGAACTTCGGTGTTTCCCCTTTGCGGAATTCAAGAGTAGGGGGTCTATCAGGAAATGGCGTAGAAGTGCCAGAAGTTGACATTGCTGATCCAGGTGATATGAGTTGGCCACCTGGGCTTCCCGGATATTGTTGGTAAGGCTGAAAATCATAATTGTATAATGCAAACTTCTGATTCCCATTACTTTTCCGAGCCCTGTCCAGTGAAGATGCCAACAATTGAGCAAATGGAACGTCAGGGGATGAAGGTGTCGTTTGATGCACAGATTCGGGTGGGGGAGTAAAAGGAGCAGTGGATGGTTCAGTTGTGAAGTTGGAAAATACGGGCGGGGAAACTAATTGGGTCTCATAGGCGTATGGACCAATGGTGAACATGGATGCTGGACCACCAGAAGAGTAAGCATTGGCTGCAAGAGAAGAGAGTGAAAGTAATCCAGGCGGTGATTGAATAGCAGATGGTGGATCAGATTGGATTAAAGATGCAGGCGAAGATGGAGGGGCAATGAATGGCATTACAATGGCAGTTGAAGGATTTGGTGGTGCAGCAGCAGCAGCAGCTGGACCTGTTGGTGCAACAGGTTCAGGAACAAGGACAGCATGGCCAATTCGCTTGCTGCTTTTACTGCTTTTGTGAGATCCAAAACACCAATATTGGGTCCAGCAGCCTCCCCAACGTTTTTTCTGCAGTAAGTGAAGAAACAAATTATATTCAAAGTTGGACAGAATCAAAACATTACTCACAGTCACCAACAATATCAAAGCATTTACCGAGAAAGAAAAATTTTAGGTTATACCAGAATAATTCTGGATTTCTAAATTCAAATATGATCTATAACTATTATCATTTTGGCAATTTTGTTACACATCATCCAATTCACAAGTTTAAGTTACAAATGGTTCAATGTTGCAGGACAGAGAGAGCTTTGGCCAAAATTTTGATATTATACACATTTGGAATATCCATTAGAATTTTAGTTTCAAGGACGTCTAGTATTCTGATAGCTAATCAACATACAGACAAATTCGAATTACTTCAAAATTCATTCACAGCCTTCTAATGCAAAATATGATTTGCATAACGATGACGGGGTGCTACTAATGCATACATTCATCAATCTGCAATGTGGCTTGCTGCAATTCAAGTTATAATGTCCTCTTTATGGTGCATGATTAATTGAGAAATAATCTTTTGGGAGAAAATTGAGTTAACTTGACATGATGATGATTCCATAAACTTTCTTTCTTTGCCAATGATGAAATTTTTTTCAATTGAGAGCATTGTGTTCTGATATGTGGTTCTAATTTTAATTTGAACTAAAACTGGGGATTATATAATCATGGGAGACTGACTTCAATGATCTCACCATGAAAACAACAATGCCACAAACTGTTATTTTTCATGTTGCAGACCTTTGATTGTGCTTTTAATAAGCTCTCCAAGTTTTATGGCTAAGTGCTTTTGGCAAGTCCCTCGTCATACTTTATATTTTAAAAGCATTCAATTATAAGCCTGGAAGTATTTGATCAAAGTCTTATATTGACAGCACCGCAAAACAAACTCGTCTTGCAGAGTAGCAACAATGGAATTTACTTATTGAACACCATTTGCGAATAGGATAAGTTTGAAAATAGTTAGTGGTGGCCATAATTACTCTATGAATGCTTTTTGTGTTGTGGCAATGATTGATCTATCAATGCAATCACATTGGAGAATTTTTTCCTTCTGTTAGAAAAATAGAGTCATCTTTTCCCCCGTGTCACCATTCGAAATCATTACATGTCAACCAATGTCTGTTCATGCAATCCTTCCAGGACCAACAAAAATATTTATGCACACATTTGAATTTGAATGCATGTTGATTTGATTACTAACATATATTTTTCATATCTAGTTGGCTAATATATCAAACATTTGACAGGCCTAGAAAACTTAGATTTGTCTTCTTTACTTTTTACAACGGGTAAGTTGATGAATCTCTAGCATCCTGTCCTCGTTTTCAAACCACCAAAACCAGTCAATCACATTCACAAAACAATCCATTTTCAACTCATCTTATTTGTCAATGGTGATCAATGATAAGTAAATTTCACTGTCACTGCTTAGTTGAACAACTTTGTTACGCGGCTGGCACTGCCAATATCAGACTTTAACCAAGTTCTCTTCATGCTTTGCTATGTTTTTTTAAACATAAATTTGAGAGACCAGCCAAAAGCATCTAGCATTAATAAAACTTGAAGTGCTTATCAAAAGCACTATCAAACATGTACAACAAAAAAAATTAACGATTTGTCCAATAGAGGACCAGATCACTGAAGTCAGTCCCCTCATGTTTATACAACAGCAGTTTTAATTCACATAACAAGTCAGAACTCAGAACACTATGCTCTCAATTTAATCCAAAATGTTCATAAATGACGAGGAAACAAAGTTTATGAAATCCTCTTGTCAAGTTGTTAACTCTAAATTTTCCACCAAAAGATTTTTCTCAATTAACGGAGCACAAAGTGAGCATTATAACTTGAATCGCATAACGTCAAACGGCGGATTAAAAAGAATATTTTGCAGTAACACCAAAATGAAACCTCTGATAGATAGGTATATCAATCAAAGCTCATACAGAAGACAAGAAAATCCATAAAAACGGAAATTCAAGGCTGCATGTGGTTCTTCACTTGCAAATCCTTGTCTCTGATTAATTATTCAACACAAATTCACAAGTTAAAAAGCACAAGAGTTATATATTAACACAAATACTACGTATCAACAAGAAAATGAAAACTCAGAAAGATAGGTATATCAATCAAAGCACACACCAAAAGCAGAAAACACGACAATTTATAAAAAGGAAAAATGAAAATTCAAAGCTGCCAGTGTTTCTTCACTTGCAAATCCTTGTCTCAGATGAACTATTCAACACAAAATTCACGAAAAAAAAAAGAGGGAGACACCCCAGGATTCACACTCCAAAGTTCTCTTCTTTTTACACCTTTTAAAGCAACAACCGAAACAGTTTCAGATGTTGAAAACGAAACGAAAAGAGAAAAAGAAAAAGTGATTCAAAACTTCGAACCTTTCAACGCCACCACCATCCAGTCAAACAAGACTAGACCAGACCTTCACCATGAAAATAAAAAAAAATAAAAAATAAAAACAAAAAAAAAGAGAAACATGAGACACAAAACACGAAACAGCAGACACAGAACACGAGATCCCCATTCGCCCCCCTCTTTGGCACGTTGTTTTCTCGGTACACAACAAGGCATCGAATTTCGAAAATCGAAAAGAGAAAAGAAACCAAAAAGCGAGGAATCACGAGCACGTACATACTACAAACAACAGGAACATTCACAGAGAGAGAGAGAAGAGGAGAGATAAACTCACCGGCGCAGCGGTCGGTTGGACTCTGGATTCGGCGGTGACGATGGCGGTTGCGGCCGCGTTCACCGTCTCCAGAGTAGTGTTGTTGCGGCTTCCCATGGCGGGATTCGAGCTGAAGATATGAGCGCTTTCCGGTCACCGGAGATCGAGAATCGTCGGCGGCGCAAGGAGCTCGCGGCGAGATGCAATCATGGAATTTGGGAAACGAGAATTGAAAACCAAAGAAAAAGAATAATAATAATAAAAAAAAAACTGAGATAATGAAATGGAAAGTGTGAGAGAGAGAATGGAAAGTGCGTGAATGATTGATCACTCAACGGAACAGAGAACAGAAGTGAAGTGAAGATGGAAATGGAATTGACAATGAAGAGAGAATTATTAAATTATTATTACTATTATTATAATATCTTATATTATATTATTATATTATAATATTATATGGTTGATAGTTATTTATGTAGAAGAATAGAAACATTATTATTATTATTATTAATATTATTGTTTATTCTCTCTCTAAGTTAGTGTCTTGGTTCACTTCCCCTGCAGTCTATATCCTCCAGTTACCTCCCTTTTTGCGCCAAACTATTGCCACGTCATCCAAAAACCATGTTGGGCCCACTTGATTTATTATTATTAATATATACATATAATTAATAATAATAATTTTACCTTCCTCCTATATTATCTACAGTTTAAACTCTACACATCTCATTAAAAGTAACAATAAATTATATTTTTAATACACTTTTATTAAAACAATCTATTTTAAGTAAACTTATTAGATTTCCTTATTCATTAATCATTGAGGTGATTTATTTCAAGAAAAAATTTAAAAATTAACTGTCTATTATATATAATATGAAAAATAAATAATTTTGGGAACGTATTTATCACCAATTCTATTAAATGACGAAATAAAATTTTGGATGAGTTAGTAGAAGTTCAGAATCACTTTGCATGTAATTTAAGATAAATGTTTATATGATTGAATTTATATTTGATTATGTATTGGTTATAACTTATATGATAAAGTGATTATATCTTAGATTAAAAATTTATTTTTTATTACTTTACTTTTTGTAATGAAACACTCAAAATAAACCGTGTTACTTTAAAATTAATTTTAATAATTATATTTTATTTGCGAAATCAATTTTATTTAAAATTTATTTTTCCTGTACTTATTAAATATGCAATAATATTTGGAGTAAAATATATTAATGCTTTATGGTTTTTTTTCTAATTGCATTTAATATTTCTATTTTCTTAACTTTTATATAAGTTAATACTTTAAAATGTTACTATAATGTATAAAAGGTATTAATTTAGTTTTATTAAAACAATTAAATAAATTTCAAAAATAGAAAGGTATTAGAAAAACTGAATGTAATTAAATTATCATGTGATGTTTAAATGTTAAAAATTATAACATTTCTTCCAAAAGGAAAGTTGTAAATTTAATAATTAATCTGTCCCGATAAATACAATAAATACTTTCTATATTTATTTATGAGCCTTGTCTCTTATTACTATAACTTTTTAAAATATTTTCTGGTTTAGTAATTTCAACATCTTTTATTTCATGGATTACATAATGCATGAAAACTTGTTTCTATTCTCGAAAACATTACTTTGTTGCATACGTATTTTCAGTATTGTTGTTAGAATTTTCTTCGAATAATATTTGTGGAGAAAGATTATAGATTAAAACTGATGAGAGTTTCATGAGACAAATTGCAGTTTTATTTTTATTTATCAAAGTTTAATAATAAAAAAAAAAACTGTATGTGATTGTGTTATATAGAAAAACCAGGTTATTTTTTTTATACGACTTCTGAAGGAGTGAAATATTAGTTATTCATGTTTTTAGAAGCCATGATTATTATTTTTCTTGTCTTTTTATTTGCATCACTAGTCAATTTTTCACTTTTTTTTTCCTTCTTTTTCTCTAAGGATGTAAACACACATGGCTAGATATCATTTTCATGCACAAACTAAGCTATAGGATGAATATAACATTATTAAGATGTTCATCAGTATGCATGACCAGTTATCATCTTGTCCTATGTTTAAAAAGATAACATTAATTAAAAGTAATTACATGTATGTAGATATATAGATAGAGGCTAATATGTCTCAATAACAAATGAATAAAGGTAAGGTTTGATAAGTAAGGTAGAAATAATTATTCAAAAATTAGATTGTAAAAGATGAGTAATATCATAACAGTTGCATTAAATATTCAAGTATATTAACAATATTCGCGATTAACAATATTCGTGTAAAAGGTTGAAGTATCTCTTTCACTTTATGTGTAAATTTTTTTTTAATAATATTATTAGAATAAATTATTGTATTTAAGATAATATGTATTTTGAAACTTAGAGTTTGTCTTCAAACTATTTTTCCAATCTTTCAAATCAAAAATTAAGGAAACGAAAGTTTATCTTTAAAATTATCTTTTTATTCTATTGATAAAATTAATATATCCATTTCAAATCCATTAAAATAATATTATTAAAATTATTCACCACGTGCTAAATATAATCTATTTTAAAATTTAAAACTCCATTACAACTCTATATAGTATCCACGTTAAAAAAAAATGTATTTGGATTGATATTTCTAATATGACTCTTAAAAGTACCAATCAACACTTAAACTAAAAAGTAGTGAATATAATCTAACCTAATATTGAGAGAAAAATTTGTCTTTCAATCCATCAAAACTATTTTCTTTTGAATTTATATATCTAGAAATTGAAATGGATTGTATATTCAAACTTTTTGAAAAAAAAAAAAAAATTGTTTACGTTGAAGCCACTTGTAGTTGTACATCTTCACGTGGCTCTAATATTATACTAATTAGATCTAGTTAACATGAAAAAACAAAAGATTGGTCCAAATTGCAAGAAAGAGGTTTAAGAAAAAGCTAGGTTGTACTATATATTAATATTTAATATTAATATTGACAACTAACTCTTACATAGTTTCATGCAATGCAACTAAGATTTCTTAATAATTAAGATCTATGAGTGACAGAGTTAGGGATAAAATAGTAATGATGACAGCTCAATGTGGGACCCTTCCATTGGAGTTGAAATTACTATTTTGCCACTAGGTGAAAAAAGCATGATATTAAGGATGGTGTGAGATACTCGTGATTCACTGCATCGGTTGTTCTTGTTGTTATGCTGTTGCATTTCTTCTGAGCATTCACGTGACACTTGTGACTGTTACTGTGTTGTCAGGACCACGTGTGCTTCTCCTGGAACTTCTCCCATCTGCCCAATCAGACACGTCTGTTTTGAATACTTTGAAATATGATGAGTTGTTGACTGCATCACATTCGTCACCAAATAACTGTCATAGTTGAGAAATCGTTGCGGAATCCAGTCAGGTATTCTGTTTTGCCAAAACATTTCTATTTTATTATTTATTATAAATTTTTTTTTTTATTTGATTTTTTGTTCCACTTACTCTTTTTGTATGATTTTAGGTTTTATTTTTCATCTGATTTTTAACTTACACCTATTTAATTTTATTTACTTTGTTGTAATTAACCCTTACATTTAAAGTATTAATTTAAGGTATCATTAGGAATAATCTACTTAACTGAAATGTAAAACATTAAAAGTGTGTAAACTTGATAATATTTTAAAATATAAAAATATTAAAATTATGAAAAAACAATACATAAAATAAAACAATAGAAATTAAAAGAATCTAAATTATAATTATAATATAGAAAACTATATAAATAATTTACTTATTTTTCCGTTTCTTATTGTGTAAGTCTTGAAAAGGAAAAAAAATAAGCAAGTTACAATCAAGACGTGGTTTCATAATTAAGAATGAAAATGTGATCCTATTAAAAAATAATTAATCAATTTCTTCTACAAAGATTAATAATTGTAAAAGATTTGTCATGCTATAGTAAGATAGGTAGTTAAAAATAATGCAGATGCAATCATCCCAAAAATGTTCTATGCATATACATGAAATTATGCAGAAAAGTTAGCTTATTAATTAGAGATTAATGTTTATATTCTTATGTCTTTTACAACTTTATATTATTTTATTCATTGACACTGTGTATATTGTTATTATTGAAGACAAATGAAACAATCAAAAATTAGAATTTATAGAAGATTCCTTTGTCTGAGTGTTTGTGCAAAGCAAAGCTACCTACAGTTCCATGTTTCATGTTTGTGAAATGACAATATATTTTGTTTAACTTAATATTGTCAAATTACTGTCTATGAAAAACATTCAAAAGTCCATTTAATTTGTGTAAATTTGTTGACCTATAGCCTTCTATGTTACTGTCATGCGAACTTAGCTTCTTTATTAATTGACATATTTTAACATTGTCAACAAAAGACATGTTAGTTATGTCTTTTTGTTAATAAGTGACTATATACAAACAAAAGATTTCTAAAAAAAAAATAGTAATTTTTTTTCTGTGTCAATCTCACAAGATCCCATTAAAAAAATGAAAAAACATATATATTATTTCGTGCTTGTTCATAAAAAAAATACTATATTAAGAGTATTTGACTTAAAAATTGAAAAAAAAAATGAGTAGAAGATATTTTTGAAATATAGAGAATGACATCCAAACATAATGCGTAGCATACCTACCATATATATTCCATAATATGATTTAGGTCAAAAAAATGAGAAAAAGAAAAGCAACAAACAAATAAACAAAGTAAAATAGAAAAACTTTTAGAAATAAGTTTACATGCAAGAAGGAATGCACCACGTTAGGTGTAATTTGTCTCAAATAATTGTGTTTTTAGACTTCTACATACTTCAAAAATTCAAAAAATTATGAATAGTTAATTTGAGATTTGACAAAATAAAACTAAAAAATTAATAATTTATTATGTATTATAAGTAAATAAAAAACTATAAATAAATAAATAAATATTTAAGGTTAACTGCACTTTTGTTATGCAAATTATAGTTCACATTCTTATTATTAAATGGGAGTTGTTTATTAATTCTTTATCTATTAAAATAATACTTTAAGTCAGATCTACAAACATACATTCTTTAAAATTGAAGAAAATTCTTATATAAATAATTTTTTAAATTTTATTAAAATTATATTTACAAAAGTTTATTTTAAAATATTATCTTTATCCCAAAGAAGCTTTGTAAATCATTCTCATAAATATTTTACCAAAAACAATCGAAGAAGTCTATTAGAACAAAATGGAGATAATGTTTATTTATAAACTTGGTCAGAATGTAAATATACATCAAAGTTTTTTAAATAACAAATTGTGCATTACTTAATAATTTAATAATAAAATATAAATATAAAAATATATCAATTACTATGTTTCAGTAAAAAATATTTAAATAAATATAAAAGTATCTTCTATGTTTATTAAATTTTAAGATATTTTTAATCGAGTAAACTCAACAACTTGTACAAGTCTTTTATTTAAAAGAAATGTTATATTTATAAGAGTTAAAAAAACACAGAAAATAAATACCTTTTTATTTTTTTTTCTTACTCTTGCACTGAAATAAGACATACAACATGTGATAATATAATAAACATAATTTTAAATTGAACATTGATTAAAATACATAAAGTACAAAGATATTTTACATTAAGTATTATTACTTTTTTATATTATCATATTAATATTATTTATTAACATTATTATATTGAATAGAGTCTGGAGTCTACTATTTTTTTTTATTTCAGATATTTGATGTGTAATAATCTCAATATTTTATTTATCATATTTGATTTTAAAATCAATTTGAAAAAAATATACTAATTTTAGAACTGATATCAAGTTGACTTATAAGCCTCAAAATAATTTTGTATTTAGAAGATATAGATTTTGATTCCAATACAATTGATTTAAAAAGATCAAAACTATTTTTTTTAACATAAATCTGAATTTAATTATTTAATTTATAATAGAATCAAGCAGTCCAGCAATAAAGAATATTAAATTTAATGATTTTTTTCTACCCTAATAAATTTTTTAATATTGATGAATTACTATTATTTTCATTGAAAATTATGTAAATGCACTAATCTACATTGGTTACTTATATGAACAAAACTGAGAAACTGAAAGAGAAATTTCCAATAAAAGCAAGTCTAAAAAGGAGCTTTATTGTTGTGAAGTAAAACCCTAATTTTTTAAAAAGGAACAAAGAGATTAGAGAAAGTTCTTTGCATACTTTATTCCTTGTTTGGTTGAGAGGCTAATGTTGGTGTGCACGTGTGCGAATCCACTTGCATTTTGGTGACATATGTGAATGGGTTTTCGTGCATTGCCCTCGTGTGTCTGTGTGTGAATGTGACATTCCCTAAAGGCTAAAGCATCCCTCTTTTTTATACCCTCTTTTTCTAAACCTTCATTCACATTATCCTTCACTTCATTCATATCACTTTCATATCTCAAAATACTTTTTTTTTTTCAAAATTTGGATTTTAACTCAAATTTTGATATTTAGAAAAAAAAAAGTTAGAGTCTTTTTGTGTTGTTGCTTTCCCTCATTCTCATCATTTCTTTTCATAAAAAAATTGAGACTTTGAATAGAAACTTACTCAAGAAAAATAAGATAACAAGAGGGTAATTAAAACTCACTCTTAAAAAGATAATGGTTGTGAATTGTTCACCATTTGTGTCAACTCGCACAAGATCTTTCTTTTAAAAGCAACTTTTACTAACTTGACACCACTTTTTAACCTTGTCTAAAAGGTTGAATGCTATATAATTGAACCTATAATTATTCATAGATGTGGATGATTAGCTCAAAAAAACTCAGTTAACCACTAACCCCACAGAAAAGATTTTTAAAAATGCCCAAAAGATTGTTCTTTTAAGGTCAATGTCAGTGTGATTCATCTACTTTACATATGAATGGCTCATACTAGGGTTTTGCTCCTTTTTTGCACCACTTTCCACAGTTAAGTGGATAAAGGAATTTAAAGTTTTTAATTTTCTTTTTATACTATTTCATATACTTGGTCTATATAATTTGTTAAATTTTGATTCTTTCTTTGATGATGAATGATTTGCACACCCTTTTGAATGTAAGAAATATATATTATGTATTACTTTTTATAGTAATTATGTAAAACACATATCTATTATAATTTCTAATTAGTAAATGATGTAAATTAATGTATGAAATTAATTCTTTGATCTATCTGATTTCCTTAATGATGTATGCAAATTTTGTAAGATGAAACTATTCTTTTTATAGAAAGAACAAACTGTAAAAGAAAAAAAAAATTGTTGATCAACTTTGATTTTATTACTGTTCTACTTCTTATCTCATTTTTTTTTTTCTGAAAAGATGATAATCATATGAGAAAAGGACCCCATTATGTTTTCATCTTTTATGGCAAATGCTAATAGTGAAAGATAAAAAGCATCATTCCAAAGTTAAAAAAAAAAAAAAATACCCTTATTCTTCTCCTTTTATCTATCATAACCCAATGAGGTTCAATAACATTCCTATAACCAATGTTTCTTTCAAAATCTTTTAAGCATATTTTCATTATTCTCTCTACAACCCTCTGAAGATGGGCTTGGGCTATATCAAGTTTTAAATTATTTGTTTGACTTTATAGATTCACTTTCAATGATATGAACGGAAGTGAAGAAAGAGAGGGGGAAAAAGACACTAACTTTATTCACATAGCTAATTCATAGATTGGTGGGTCCATTAGGAGGTGGAACTACCTGATATTTGACAAGATGCCCCTCATATGGGATGGCTTTGTGTGGCCATGACCCTACCAGTCAAAAGCTTAGCCAGCACACCACATGCTCCAATTTAACAAGTAGGTGGTGGTTCATCTACACATTTTAATATTATTCAAAAAAAAAAAAAAAAATTATGTGTACAAGGTTCCTAAATACCCTCTAGGGTTACCACACATCTCAAGACTCAAAAAATGCTTACAAATTATCTTTCACCCTTTGAAATTGAAATTGTATATGAGTTTGCTTGTAATCACCAATTGGATTAATATTATACCCAAAGAAAAATGAAAATGAAACATTTGGGTGTGGAGAATTGTCTAAGGGATGATGATTCTCCTTTTTGTGTTGGTTCTTTTTGCTGTCTTTTAAGGATAAAATGCAGGTCTCATGGTTTGTTTGAAAACAGCTTATATATTGAAAGCTGGATATGAACTGGGAAGCCTTTTTGATGAAGGGTCCAAAACTATTTAATTAGCAGAATCTGACAACTATGTCACTAATAAAGTATTGTCACATTTCTTCCCTTGCTTTGTTTTCAAATTTATCTTATGCCCTTAGATCCAACAGATTGAATTTATAGATACAATAAAGATGCAAGTACACACACGTACATCAAATTAATATATATATATATATATATAATTACATTTTTGGAAGCTTAATTTTGTAAGAAAATGTTATATGTTACTAAAGGTTTTAGGAAGACCCGATTGTTCAAAATTATGTATTTTTTAATTATGGTATTGATAGAAATTATTTACTATTAAAAATAAAGTTAGGATCTTGAAGTCATACAATATAGATATTTTTCTCTTAAAAAATTTTGTAACTTAAGGATTTTAAGCAGAAAATAAGAAAAATGTATTAAGTTTTATAAATAAATAAATTTGATTACTAAAAAAAAAGAGGACTAAAATAGAATATAATCCAAACTACATATACTAAAATTATACAATTATGATAATTTTAAAACTAGCAATTAATATGCTAATCCCTGATGACTTAAAATTGTAAACAAAGAAGTATGAAAAAGTATTCATTACTGTTGTTCAGATTAAAGAACTGTAGTTCATACTCTCATTGTAAAACTGAACAAAATTTAATAATGTAAATGATGAGTATAAAAAAATATAAATATACATTTTAATTCTTTCTTATCTTATTTCTGTCATTTTTCTTTTCCCAACATATTACTCATAATTTATATTATTTTTCCTTTCTATTTTCCATTCATCTTTTGGCCACAAAAGGTTAAAAGAACAGGTACAGCTCTTCGAGTTGACTTTAGCTTCCTACAATAAACTTGTGCCATATTTCATAAAATAAAAATATAATAAGCCAAATATTTATTGTAAAGTGGTGCATGTTGCATAATTTGATAAGACAATAAATACAACATTTATTACATCAACTATTATACATTTCCCACCCAACTAAAATTATATTCTCCTCTCTTTCTTTTTATATAAGTGGTTTAAGATCTTTTCACTCAAACTAAGAAACTTATTTTGATTTTTTTATTTATTTTAGTGCACTTAAATGATGGTGACACCTTGATTGTGCTGTCTTTGACCTTAGAGTAAAATGGCATCCAAAGAGTTTTTGACAACAACAATTAGATTTAACTTATGCATGGAAAACAATCAATAGTTGTATCCAGATAAGATTTTGATTTGTTCATATTAGAATGGAAGAATGAATGAATGATTGCACAATCATGGAGTATGATCAAAAGGAAATATCAGATTCAAAGGATCAAATAATTAAACAAGAACAATTAAGTTGGTTTTCAACTCACAATTGAAAATTTTAAAGTAGGTTAGTGTTGCAAGTGACATTTTTGTCTATAAATGTGAGAACTGAGTAAAATTATTATTTTTTAAGATCGTAAAACATGTAAATAAGTTTAGCATGATATTGTTAGGGTGCAAAAAGAAAACCTGACAATTCTTACCCTGAGAATATGTTGTAATGTTCAAGCTGATTTTTATAAGTATTTATAGAGAAAAATTAAAAAAAAATCTACATAAATTAAAGTTAACTTTTGAATAAGTAAATTTTGTAGAAACTTTTCCACTCATTTATCTAAAAACCTATTTTTAACCCATATATAAATTAGTTTTTGATTTTTTTAAAATTTTCATATAAATATATGCATTTATCTAAATATCTCGTAGCGAAATTGCTTATTGTTTTCAGCAAAAGAAAAGTTTCAGACAGAAACAAGTAAACACAATAACTCAGTAATGAATATTGTATTTATTGCTGTATTATTCTAATAGCTTTACAAACATAATTCAAAAACATAATAAGTAAAAAAGAAAAGTATTCAACAACAACAATAAAAATAAAAACGAAAAACACAATCCCTACACTATAAAAACATTATTCTGCATTTTCATTTATTAATCTGTTTATTTTAGTTTATATTTATACCCTTTTTATTCTATCTTTGATCCATTATCGTATATAACATCCTAAGTGTTGAAAAAAATTTACTAAAGATATTTCTAATAAATGAGTTATAGATACATTCTTAAGCTATAAAACCTAAATATTACAAGAAATTTTCATTATAATGTAGTATGAAATATCTTAAATTTAAAGTTTTAGGTACTTAAGCAGAAAGTGAATCATAATAATTATTTTTTTTATTTTACAAAATTTATCCTTACATTTAATTGTAAATAAAAAACTACAAAAATATAATATAAAACTTGCAAAAATATGATGTGATATCATAAAATGTATATAAAATAAAACCTTATATTACTAAGACAAAAGTAATGGATCCAAGACTCAAATCAAAGAATGCTTATTCCTGCACCTCCATATAGTCTTTCTGCACCTCCATAGTTTTTAAAATTCCAAAAGTAGACATGAGTAAATGACTGAATTGTCCTTACTATGACAAAAGAGGGTTTTAAGAGAGGAGGTACAGTTCTGTTCGGCGGTGGAGGTACAATACAATTCACTTACAGTAGTGAGAGATTCTAACAGTGTTGGAGTGACGGGGTGAAGGCGCTTTGGGTGGTTATTGGTTAGAGTGGGTGGCTAAAGAGTAAGCATCGATGTTATCAAGATACCTATTTTTCGATTTTTTATATTTTTCAGAGTGCAGAAGTCGTAAGAGTTATACACTTACGGTTTATATAAGTCGTAAGTTTAATTTGAGGATATTTGAATGTTACAAATTATATAAACCGTAAAGAATTTGGAATGGATAAGAACTTACGACTTATACAACCCGTATAAGTATAAGTGTATGAGAAAACTTTACGGTTTGTACAAACTGTAAGTTTCAACGCTTTACAGTTTATACAAACCACAGAAGCAAAATAGTTTTATGGTAACCGTAAGTATAATTTCTTTTTTTTCAATTTTTTACCGGTTGTACAAACCGTAAAACTATTTCTCTTATGTGATTTGTATAAACCGTAAAGTATTGAAACTTACGATATTTTTTTATGTGATTATTGTAAATGATTTCTTCAATCTATCATGGGAGAATTTTTTAGTAAAGTTTATAAAGAAGTAGATAAAGCTTGAATGGGTGCCAAATCGTGCAACTGAAGGTGGAGCAGTTGCGTTACGTCTAGCCCGCAATGAAATGGAGGTGCAGCCAAGGTGGAGGTGCAGTGAAGGTGGAGCAGATCCTCCCGAGTCTTGATGTGTAACGGTAATGCAGGAGGTGTAGTCGGTGGAGATGCAGTCGCCGAAGGTTTGCAAAGGGGTACAGACTTGGTTGAGGAAGAAGGAGACGTGAAGGTTGTGAGTGGGGATGAAGGGTAATTTGGGTTTTAAAATTCTTTAAAATGGGTAAAATGGTTATTTCGCATGGGCTATGGAGGTGCAGGAAGATGATATGGAGGTGGAGGAAGAAGCAGTCCAAATCAAAGTACTTGAAAAACAAGCCCAAAAGTAGAGAGCTTCTTACTGATATCACTTTGCACCTCCATACATAAAAAGACAAATTTACCCTTAAAATTAAATTTAAAACTTAAACTAATTGTATGATCCAGCACTATTCTCCCTTTATAATTTCTGACTACCCTTCTCTCTTTTCTTCACATTTTTACTGCAACATTCACAGTAGCAAGGAGAGAGCTGTACTTTTTTTACTATTTTATAAATTTTTGGATTTTATATTTTGAATGACTTCTGAATTGAAAATATACTGTTTAATCTAAAGGACAACACCTAATTTTCGGATTCTAAAATATAAAAGTTTAAAATTTATTTGTTAAAACTTCTGTAATGTAAAATCTGAAAGTCAGAATAAATTTCAAACGACTTTTAGATTCTATAATTCGGTAATCTTAATTTTTTTATCAGATGAACATTTTTATCATTTTATCAAAGTTAATTTTGAAATTAATAAATATATGGAGGTGTAAGCTAATATTATGGAGGTGCACGAAGAAGCTCTCCCAAAAATATAGTGATGGAACAGTTTGATCCAAAGGAAATGACGCACTACATCTAGCAGACTTTTTCTTCCTCCACCCCCATAATTTTTAAAATGACAATTTCTTTTTTAAATTGACTTTCAGAATAATTATTATAAAATTTTTTCTAGAACACACTTTCTTGAATTAATGAAATATATTTTAAAAAAATGGACTTTCTAAAACAGGATAAAGTTTTTAGAATGAAATTTTCAAAACACAATATATTTTTGAACAAATTTTCCACAATGTGTATAATACTTTTCATAATACATTTTCTAGGATGACTTTTCCATAACAAAATTCCCAGAGCCCGTTTTTCTCGTTCTTCCTTTTTCTCTACAACGTTCTTCCTCTCTTCTCCTTTTGCAACGGTGATGGTGTAGCAAAGATGACAGTGGTGACTACATTGGTAGTGGGGTACGGTGAGGAAGAAGTGCATGAAAGACAACTTCGTCATTTCACTCTGGGGTGCAGGAAGAAAAAGATCATCTAGCAAATGAACCTATGGGTCACTTATAAAAGACTGCTTCTTCCTGCACCTCCAAGCCTTCTTGAGGCAATTCTAAAACTTGAAAAAATATCAACTCTGTTCTTAAGGAATTTACAAATGTTATCCTTCTGCTAAAGGTGGTGGGAGGTGAGGGGTCGACGGTGATGAGTGAAGGTGATGAGGTGCAGAGGTTGATTGGTCTCCTTTTGCGATGTGTGCATAGTCAGCGATGATGGAGGAGTGTGAGTGTGACAATGCGACCGAGCAGCGGTGGCGAAATATTGTGCGATGTAGTTTGGGGTGGGTTAAGGTTGTATTATGGAACACTTGTTCTAGAATGTGTTTTGGTTTTTACGAATTAATTACGAAAAATAGTGTTTCAGAATGTCAAATTTATGGGGTGCAATGATGTTATT
>Ga0099825_1003453_pt1 | contig 21034 bp, 8 predicted proteins | sample SiratroredBW_FD_76838 | JGI IMG/M metagenome (GOLD analysis project Ga0099825, IMG submission 76838) | Root nodule microbial communities of legume samples collected from California, USA - Siratro red BW | ecosystem: Host-associated > Plants > Roots > Nodule | place: USA: California | collected... | reverse complement strand
GCCAAAAAAAATTTTAAATAAATTTTTTAAAATTTTAAAGACCTTTTTTTTTTTTAAAAATAAAAACAAAATTTTTTTTTTTTTTAAAAAAAAAAAAAAACTCTTCTTGGAACAAATTGGTTAAGTTGGCTAAAGGGAAGCTTTTTTGCCAAAGCTTTTCATGACATCTTTTTTTTCTTAAATTTATTTTCTAAAAAACGTAACTTTACATTTCTATTTGGTTTAGTAATATTTTTCATACGAGACCCTAAAATACTAATTATTTCTTCTTGAATCTGGTCGCTTTTTTATTTTGAAAAATTTTTCTCTACCAGTATTGATCTTCCTATCTACGCCCTATCTCCATCCTTTGTGTCACGATTATTTAGTTTTCTTTTTTATCTCTTAGATGTTGGTGCTTCTAGTTTCTCTTTTATGGATTTTCTAATCCCCTAAGACTTCTTCGGCAATGATGGGGATACAAGGTAGTGATGACAGAGGACTTGTTATCATAGTTAAAAATAGAAAGAGTGCTATGTAGAAAAAAAAATGTTATTTTCTTAAATTCGACCCTTGTATGGGTAAAAAATGGAAGGCTGTAATGTAAAGAAAAATTGTTATTTGTTATTTTGGTTTTAAAGGGGTTTATATAATAATCTTGTATATGTCGCTGGAAGATATATATAGAGTTGTAATTTTATTTGTTCCTCTTCAGCCTTCATTATTTAGAGTAAATGTTTGTGTATGAGATATTGAATTGTTTCTAACAATTTGGTAAGTAATGATAATGATTATAAAAGAACTCGAAACACACATGAATATCATAGCGAAGACAAAGATGGATTCTTAAGAATTAACATAAAAGACTTTGGAAGCTTTGCATAAATTATCAAGGGCTTAGTTTCCTACATAACAACTTTAAATGTTGGTCGATAATTATGTTAACGAATGAAGCAAATAAACCTATATAATCAAAATGCAGAAATCGAGAGGAAAGTCAAAGTTTCTTTTGTCCACTAACTTTAGCAGAGAAAGTTTTGTTGTCCACTCGCTTTATCAGAGAAAGTTCTAGCTATTATTCATCGCCTTAGTGTTGGTTAAGGAGAAAGAGTGTTCATGGAGATGATAAAAAAAAGCTTTAGAAAACTTAATCCCTCGCTGTTAATAATAAATTTTCAATACCCTTAATTAAAGACCTCTTGGATGAATTATGTAAAATTCCAAATTTTGTAACACTTTCAAATATAATGATAATATAATATTTAGATAAATATATCATCCAATGCATTATTAGATGCTTAGTAGACGATGTGCTCCATGAATATGGAATCAAAGCAATGATCTTCTATAATGGGTTTCGACAAAGTTTAATGTTTTTGGAAATATAAAACATTAAGAAAACTCTCTATTACACCAGTTCATTTATCGTCTAACATCTGATCATCTCTATATTGTCTAACTATCACAAGATTGGATTCATATGGTCTGTGATATATATTATGTAGATCTTCTGGTCTATTATACATATTTTGTAGATCGTTCAAAAAAGCAAATCTAAAATCGTTTATGAAATAAGTCCAGAAGGTATCGTTTGATGAATGTTATCATCCATCACTCTTCGTCTAATGAAGTCGTTTAATAAAGCCTTATAGTATGATCATGTTCCATAAGATTCATCTAGTATGACATTTTAAATTGTCTATCATGTTTTAGATTGTCTAACATGCTCTTTAAAACATCCAGATAAGTCTAACTTTATTCTCTGTTGAGTTATTTCATTAAGATAATTTCCAAGACAAAAGATTCACAAAGATATATCAAAATGGAACCAAAATCGTAAAGAACGAGCTATATTGTCTTTAATTAAAAGATTCAATGTAATATACAGTAACTTAAATGAGAGTTTAAGAAAACTTTTAGAACTAGAGTCGACTAAACCACTATTATGATTGTGTTTCTTCAAAATTTATTAAATGATGCAGGAAACGAGATCTCTTATACTAAATGCAAAAGACGGAAAATAATAAGTAATAATACATGATCAGGGTAAAATGGATATAAACAGATATAAAGGAAAGTAAATATTTTCGAGCAGTTAATACTTAGATAAGTTTGGATAAAGACCTCATCATTTACTATTGCTCATCAAAGTGTTACTACTGTACTTATATCTTCATAGAATGACATAACAAAAATTCTAGAAATTAACTAAATTAAAACTAGAAGTAATGATTACAAAATTCCCTTTGTTCCCTATAAATAGAGGACATGAGTTAAACCATCTTTACAAGAAATACAATGAGAGAAAGGTGAGGTTTTTATATCCCTTGTCACACTTTCTCCTTCCTTTTAACAGGTGATCGTATCTATAGATGTCTACAAAGAACCAAACACTTATGAGTATTCCTTGAAACATGATATATGGATAAAAGCCATGAATATAGAAATCACAACTCTTCAACAAAACAACACATGGACCGTTACCTTTTTACTTGTAGATAAAACTAATACCGATCATCGCGGTTAAAAATGAACCGCAATTAAAAACAATGCGGTGGCATTTTTGAAATTAAGTAAGACTATACCAGCGCGGTTGACGCAAGAACCGCGATAATAAGCCACAAATAATTTATTGTTGAAAACTACATGGAGATACAAACGCAGTTCTTGAAACAACTGCGTTTGTATCTTCAAAACAATTTTTAAATTATTTTGTAGGAAGATACAAAGGCGGTTGTTAGTGGCAATCGCGTTCGTATCCTACATACAAATGCAGTTGCCACTGACAACCGCGTTTGAATCTCTTCTTTTAGGGCACAAAAACTCTTCCCCCCTCGCGTGCCCTCTGTTTCTTCGCTTTCCTTTGCTGCTGCTTCTTCTTCCTCCCTTTGTTGCTGCTACTGCTGCTGTTGCTTTGCTGCCCTTTGTTTCAGTGCATTGTCTTCCTCTTTCTCTTCCTCGCAGTGCCTCTCCTCCTCCCTCGCCATTCGACCAACCTCTCTCTCGTCTCTCTCTCCGTGGTTTTGCTTCTGCGGCTACCACCACCACGTGGAGGTTCTTTTGCAGCCGCCACCTCCACCACTCAGACCCCCTGCACCACGTCTCTCTCTCTTTGACATTTTCTTCTTCTACCGCCGCAACGTCCACTACCACAAGATCTATAGAAGGAGCCAACTTTCTTGCCATCGGAAAGCTCCTCAATCTCAGTGAACAACAGCTCGTAGACTTGAACCCGGGTCTCTCAGGTGAGAGCTGAGTATCCTAACCAGCTAGACTACAATGGATTGATGAGAATGTTGGAATAACATATTATTTATATTTTAAAAAAAAAACTGGCACATACCAGCGCGGTTGTAGAGGGAACCGCGCTGGTATGGCACATACAAACGTGGTTGTTAATAAACAATCGCGTTTGTATGTGCCACTGTGCCATTTTTCAACGCGGTTTCTGAAGAACCACGGTGGTATGTTATACTTTCCGTCGCGGTTGTACAACTGCGTTTGTATCTTCAGTACTTTTTATCGCGGTTGAATCAATCGCGCTTGTAAGCCTTATACAACCGCGATTAAATGTCATTTTTCTACTAGTGCGACTACAAGTAGGTCTATAAAGTGAAGTATAATGACAATGGATCTATTTATAGATACAAGGCTTATCTTGTTTCAAAATGATACACAATAGAAGAAATAGATTTCATTGATATTTTTTCTCTGGTTGCAAAGTTGACAATTGTCTGACTTCTTTATCCTTGGTTGCAATACAAATTGACATTTAAAATAGCTTGATGTTAGCAATGTCTTTCTTCAGGGATCTACATGAGGAAGTCTACATGAAGGTTCCACCAGATATGAACCACATAAAGAAATACCAGGTATGTTACCTACAAAAATCTCTTTATGGTCTTAAACAAGCTAGCCACTAATGGCATGCTAAACTCCCTAGTCCTTTTTTTTCACATGGCTTCAAACTAGATTCTATATATAACTCATTATTTTTAAAGTTCACTAATTCCAACACAACAACTTTACTTATATATATTGATGAAATTATTCTTGTTGGAGAACCAACATCACTACAATGCTTGATGAAGCTTTCAAAGTAAAGATTTTTTATGGTCTAACATATTTCTTCAGGCTTGAAATAGCTAAGACCAATAGAAGAATTCATTTATGTCAACAAAAATATACCTTAGATCTTCTTAAAGACACTGACATGCTTGGTTCTGCACCTTTTTTAGCACCCATAAACTTCTCCAATCACATTTCTTCCACCATGGCAAACCTCTTCCTAATCCTTCTTTTTAGTGAAGACTTATTGGAAGACTAATCTACATTACAAATACACAACCAAATATTACTTATGTCATTCTTCATCTTAGCCAATTTGTTGCTACCCTGACCACAACACATCATCAAGCTTCTGTTTGGATTTTAAGATGTCTCAAATAAACACATAGAAAATGTCTTTTCCTTATGACACACAATAATATTCAATTCAATGCCTTCAGTGATTCTGATTGAGTTGGATCTTCTAATTCTCTTTGTTTTGTCATTGTTATACCGTCTACCTTGGTTATTATCCTACATAAACATTGTATTATTTCTAGAAGCCCTTTAGAAGCATAATATAGAACAATTTTATCTATAACATGTGAATTACAATGGCTTACTTATCTTTTAAAAGATCTTTGTGTTCCTCATACTCAACTTGCTATTCTCTATTGTGATAATCAATCACCCTTACATATTGCCTCCAATCAAGTTTTTCATAAGCACATCAAACATATTGAAATCAATTGTCACATTGTTAAGGAAAAAGTTCATCAAGTATGCTCCAATTTGCAATAGACAGATATTCTAACCAAAGCATTACCACCATCCATATTTCACATGTTGTGTTCCAAGTTGGGAATGCTTAACATATACTCCAAGCTTAAGGGGGCTATTAAAAACTTACAATATTTATTTCTTCTAGTGGCTTTATTTGATGAGTCAAACATTGTTTCATCTGATGAATTTGCCTAATGAGTCAAATTTTATTTCATTTGTGCTTGTTGTTCTTTCTTTATGTTTTTGTGTTTGTTTTTAAGTTTGCTCTTTCCTTCTTGTATATAATCCATGAATCATCTCCTTTTGTAGAAACAAGATATTGATAAATCATATATTTTACTTAGTTTTCTCTTATTCATGTCTTTACTCGTTTATCTATTTTCTTCTTTGCATCTACTTTCTTTCATCATAAATTCTGAAATTCTATCTTATTGAAATAAATCTAAGAAAAACAAAAACCTTAACCACTACTAGCCTCCCTTCACTTCATTCATGCAGAAGTTATCATTCATTTATCCTCACACTCAAATTAAATACTAATTACTAAACAACAAGACATTCATACATACAACCTCCAACTCAAGAAACTATTATCAATCTTGGAAACCTGCCTATTCCTCTAAGAAAATTATCAAGAAATTCAAGTTAACCTTCTTATCTTAAAGATTATGATTGCAAGTCAACATTACTTACCATATTCAAGAGCACTTACCTATCACAAATTCTTATAGGCATTCCATATGTCAATTTACTTCAACATATGAAGCAAAATTTTATCACTAAGCAGTCAAGTTTCCCAAATGGAGACTTGCCATTGGACTTGGAATCAAAGTTCCATAGGATAACTTAAGTTGGACTCTCATCATGTTACTGAAACTCACCACACTACCAAAAAGGAAAGAGATACATTGGTTTAAAATGGATATAATGGTCAAATACATCAAGGATGGAAGTGTATATAGGTTGAATGCCAAATTAGTAGCTAAAGGTTACACACAACAACCTAACATTGATTTCAAAAACACTTTCACACATGTAGGACTCTTCTAACAGTAGTAGCCTAAAAATTGGCATATAATGTGTGACATCAACAATGCCTTCTTAAATAATACATTGATGAAGAAATCTATATGACTCCCTACTGAGATATGTACAACCAACACAAATCTAGTATGAGGATTACAAAAATCTATATATGGTATTTAGAAATCGGTTTGAAACAATTTCACAGTCATTAAGATTTCATGGTTTTAGCCAATCTTTTCATTTTTGGTACTAGAACAAATTTTGTCATTTTACTTGTGTATGTAGATGATATAATTGTAGCAAGTCCAAATAAAATCATAATTACAGAGACTATGCACCTCTTATAAAGATTGTTCAAATTGAAGGTGCTAGGTGATTTACAATACCCTTTAAGGCTTGAGATAAAAAGAAATAAGTAAGACAATTGCCCCTTGTTAGAGGAAAAAAGTCTTGCAACTTTTAGATGATGCAGGTGTTCTGGCTAGCAAACTGACAACTTTGTCAATAGATCCGCATATGAAATTGGTTGCAAATGCTGGAGACACATTACTAGATCATCAATGTACAGAAGATTAATAGGTAGTGTGTTATTTAAGATTGAGAACATCTCGATCAACTAAGAAAAGCCGAAGTCATTTCCAACAACTGACACATATTTTGGCAAAGTAAACCTAATTATCGTTAAGTTAGGTGGACAAGCACTGCAATCCCGACACATTCAAGTGACATGTGCCCCCTAATATAATTGAGAACAATTAAGCAGTCGCATTATGTCTAAACACACCTTTAAACTGCAATTAGGACACACTTTGACCTTGCGTAGAGTTCCATACATGTATAGGTTTATAAAAACTAGTATAAATAGGGAGGTACCCTAGATAAAAACACTTTTCAATTAATCATTATAATTGTCTACTTTTGAGCACCAAAATTAAATTGACTTGAGTGTCGGATTGGTTACAGATATCCTACCCCAAGATCTAGATTTAAATCGAGACCATAGCAGATCGAGACTGAAATAAAGACTGAAACTGAGACTCAAAATAACATAAAGATTAGGATCAACTAAGTGATAGGAGTTCAAATTAGTGGTACTATAAAGTCATTTCAATCTTGTAAGAACATGTAGACTATACTACTTAACTATATCTATATTTAACATTTTATTCTTTGTCCATAAATTGAGTCAATACATACAAAGTCCAAAAACTTCTCATTTAAATGTTTTACATTGTTTGCTTAGATATCTCAAAAGCTTAAGATAGGGACTCTTATTTCAAAGTAGAATTAGCTTCAATATGATATGACAACATATTCTAATGTGGATACGGTTAGTTATTTTGACTCAAGAAGATCTACAAGAGGGTATGCAATCTTCTTAGGTGATGCTTTAATTTTATGAAGATCTAAACTATAACCTAATGTATTGGCTACAAAGATTATTAATGCACTTAAGTTACGTTTCTTATAACTATGCTACTTTATGGAAACATCTCCAGTGTGTGTTTATCTATCATTCTTAGTTTTCATTAAAGGTCCAAATATATAAATGTAGACTATTATGAGTGAACAATAAATTTATTAAACTTATTCATATTAAAATTAAAAATCAATTGACTGATATATTTAAATAAATTTTATAACAAGTTTCTTCTTTTAATAAGTTAAAAACAATTTGACTTTTATTAACATATTTCTTCAAAACTTGAAAGGGTGTTAACTTGATAATCCTTTATTAGCTTTGTGTTTAGATTACTTTTTACTTTTTATTTTTATATCAGTGTTTCAATTACCTGTCGAGGAGTAATATATTTTCTTTTCTCCCTTACACATTAATAACTTAAAAATAGTACAAAGACTACAACATCTAAAATTATATAAAAAAAAAAACTAATTACAACAAAGTCTTACTAATCTAAACATATTCACTATATTGATACATCATTAAATTCAGGTACAACCACATCATCAAAATAATAAAGGCTTACCAATCTTATAGATTCCAAAGCTTCTCGTTATCCCATTATAAATAGACTAATACCAATCTATTGCAACTTTTAGTGATCTAAAGTCATTGACAATGATAAGGACATAATTTAAGGACAATACAGTTGAGAGGGTGACATTTAATCACCTGAAAGATATGTATGCATATAACGTAATTCCATTACATACAAAAATAAAAAATAAATTAGTTGAGAAGATAGCATGTTGAGTGAATTACTCATAACTCCGTTTGTTGTTCCCACATTTTAACGGGAACTACAAAAAGGTTAGTTATATTATGTTTGTTAGATATTAGAAAAATATATGTTTAATAAAAATAAATTGAAAAGGTGAAAATAGATAAAAAAATATAAAATAAAAATTATAAGTGTTTATTTTTTTAAAGAGAAAATGAATTAATAGAAATAGATAAAATACTCTATAATTTACTAAAATTATATTTTTCTTTTTTTCTTCCTCAATTCATTTTAAGATGGTGATTTATGGTTATATCATATGTATATAAATAAATTATTTGAATAAGAATAAGAAAAAAAATAAATTATTATATAATCTTATACTAGAACATAATAACATCAATTAGTTTAAATTTTTTTTATATAATTAAAACTGTAGAGTAAAATATTTTCATACTTCTCCTTGAACAAAATTTAAATGACAGATTGAAACCTTATTTCTTTAATTTCTTGTTGGAAACCATATTATTTTTAGAAAACACACAATTCTAGAAACAAATTTATCTGTCTTGTTTTAATAGAAATTAAAGAAGAAAAGGAGATGTGAAGAGAAATCCAAGAATTTAAAAGGAAAATCAGAAAAGGATGAAAGCCAAACCGACAATAACTGGAATTTGACATAACAACCGACGCTGCTGAACCAATTATAGAAGTTGGTGAATAAATGGTTTTGTACAGAAGAAATTCATTAAGTTGTGGGTTTGCTAATTTGTTTTGTTTTTGGCAATCAGTGGAGTATGTGGCACATTGGATCGTTCCCTTACGAAATACGTGTTGGCATCAAATGTTTGATCTTGTACTTGTTGTACAAAACGATGACACATGTTTGTTACATTAAATGGAATTCAGCTTCCAACCAACACTAGCAATAAGGTGACAAAGACTTTTTTTTTTTTTTATTTCATATTCTCGAAATCGACATATTTTTACAGTATTACTTTTTTATACATAATAATTTTTTTTCATTTTTAAAATATTGTTTACTTAATTTTATTTTTTTCAACTGTACTCTTACTATTATTAAATAAACTAATTCTTTTAAACATTATCAATCTAATACATTCTTCATTTCAGAAAGTTAATTGAAGAAATTATATTTAAATTACTTTTACTTTTGACTTTTAGTGACATTGGACATATCAAATTAATATTTAAGATTTAAGGTATCGTAGGTGTAAAAATATAGTAAGAACTATTTAAATATTTGTAAGATTAGTATATGTATATCGATTCAAACACTCTTTCGTACTTTCTATTTAATTAATTATTTTATATTAATTAAAAATAATTATTAAATATTTAAGTTAAAAATTAAAGGAATGAGAATTTATCTTTAAAATCACCTTTTTATTCTCATAATAGTATTAATATTTTGATTTTAAATATGTCGAGACATTGTCAGAATCAATTACTAATCTAAAATATTGTTCATTTTGATGTGTAGAACTTCATCGTGATTTTATTTTTAAAAGTTATATTTAAAAGATAATTATAATTTAAAAAAAACTATAAATTTAAAATTAAAAAAAAAAGTAATATCTTCTACATTACAAATAAACTCTGTTTAGAAGAACTGAAAAATAATCTAAAAACTTAAACAAATCTATTATGCATACTAACGTGCCTTTTATTGTGAGAAACTAGTTGGATGAAGACTATTTTTTGTGGATGAGTTGTTCTTTTTTTCTTTTAATTAACAGATGTTTGAGATTTTTATTCAAAATAAATTGTATTTTCACTGACAACTTATTGAAATTGAACTCTAGATTTTTTTTTTCTTTTTAAGTTAAAACAGCTGAGTCAATGTTGCTTTTGATAGTATGAGATCCTTGATGGTATCTACGTGTGAATTTCGGTCGTTATAACTGAAAAACTTTTACTTTGTATTTATTTATTTTGTCGCTACAGATTTTCTTTTCCACCGTCGGTTATGTAGGTGGTGTATTAATTGCAATGAAGGTACTAGAAACTTGAAATTCTGCTGAAAAAAGGTCTCATGATTGAAATTCGGCTGAAAAAAAATCTCATGATTCTTACAAGAAATTCTTAGTTTTAGGCATTTCTCTCGATGTTATAACTTCAGTAACATTCGAAATTACTTGAGACTTTATTAACTCTAATTAAATATTGACAACTTTTGTTCAATTTAATAAAAAACCATTAACTCTTTTTCATTTCTTACAGTTTTTTTTTCTTTCCCTCTTTGAGATAGATAAAATAAAAAATAATAACATTTGACATCACATACATCGAAATAAAAATTGTTAAAATGTAGTTTTAGTTAATTCTTTTATATAATCCCGAATGATTGTGCATGTCACTTTTCATAAAATCTTTACTTAGATTATTAAAAGAACCCAACTTTTTATACGCTATAATTCAAATTTTGAATTTAAACACATGTAATAATTAGAATTAAAAATTAAAAATAGACTTAATATGTGAATTAGCAAGTTTCAATTTAAGTAGATGTAAATTTTTCTTCATTTATATAACATTTGAATTCATATTCTTTTTTTATTAAAATAGAAAAATGAATGGATTTTATTTTTATTCTTATAAATTCAAATTATTGTCTAATATTTCTTTTAGAGATAATATATTTTTTTTAATAAAAATTCTACATACTATCACTATATCATATAACATTAGTGGGTGATCATCATTTAATAGAAAAACAGTTAACAATTAGGGTCACATAATCCACTTCACTTCTTCTCCCTTTGGTTCTTCTATATAAACCCCATACCCTGCAACCCTTGCACTCACCAACTCAAGAAACAACTCAATCAATTCCTCCCAAAGCCTAAACCAAATCCCATTTCTTCAATTCGCCACTCTTTGAGTTGTTTCCATGGCCAGCCTCAAGAATGCGTGCTTCGTTGCCGTGCTGTGCTTGGTGCTGCTGACGGCACCCACGGCACATGCCATCACGTGCGGCCAGGTCACAAGTTCCCTCACTCCATGCCTCGCTTTCCTCACCAAGGGTGGGATGGTGCCGCCGTCGTGCTGCGTCGGAGTCAGGTCCCTCAACGCCGCCGCAAAGACCACCCCTGACCGCCAGGCGGTTTGCAACTGCCTGAAATCCGCCGCCGCCGGCATCTCCGGATTCAATGCTAACAACGCAGCCATTCTCCCCGGCAAGTGTGGCGGCAACAACCCCTACAAAAACAGTCCCTCCACCAACTGCGCTACGTAAGAAAAAAAAAAAAAAAGAACGTTCAAATTTTTTTTACTTAGTTTTCTAAATTTTTATTCTATAAATTAAAATTAGTTTACAAATAAGTAATTATATTTTTTTAGTGTTTTATTTTTCAAACAAACACCTGGTACATTTAGTTGAATCTTAACTATATTTTTTAGTAAACTGAGAAAGAATCAACTGTAAAAAGTAGTTGGTAGTTAAAAGTACGTTGATCTCAAACAATACAATGATTTTTTCATGTTACACTATATCTAATCATAGAAAGAATGAAAGGGAATAAGAGAAAATAAATTTAGTTTTGGGTTTGATTTTTAAGTAACTGTAAGTAGAAGTATTTTTAAAATATTATTGCATAAAAATTGTAAAAATGTTTTTTAACCTTTTTTTTTTCATTTTCAATGATTTATAGATAATATAACACAAAACTAAAGTAAATAAGACAAAATTTAAATTTTTGAGATGCAAAGGGGAATTTGAAAGAAAACTATAAAACATGTTTGATAGTTTTGAATGAACAATATATTTTTCATTCTAGTAGATATAACTTTACTTTCTTTTCTTTCTGTTATTTGTCTTATTTTTTTTTTTTTCAATCTAATCTTACAACATAAGAAGACAAATGCAATAAATGAGGAAATAGATGTATGGTTATGTAATTATTCAATTTAACGTTTTATGAAAGCTTTGTGTGTGAAAAGTGAGATTAACTCATCACTATGCAAACTACATTAATGTGAAACAAAGTTATATATTTTGATTTGAGATTCATTATGATGATTTATTTTTTGGTTACCTTTGCAGTATCAAGTTTTGAAGAGCAGTCACAGAAGCTGGCAGTGGAAACTACTCATATAGCATGAGTATATATCCTGAATAGTATAAGAATAAGACAAAAGGTGACGAGGGCTCCACTTATATGCCCCTCTCATCTTCAATGAGTTATTTTATCTGTATTTAAGAGCTTTTAATTATGTTGTAATGTTATTTACTCCTATATGTACTTTAAATTGGGTTTCTCACTATTTTGTCTTGGTGCTCTTTTAGGGTTCATGATCATTTATCACGTCTCAGTTTAGGTTGAAAGTCATTAAGAGAGACTTACTCTATTGGTAATATATAATTAATTGGATTAATTTCATTTTTTTAAAATTTAAAACATTTTTTATATAACAAACGAATTATAAATGATAATAAGCCAAAAAATCATTTGAAGATTTTTTTATAAAGTGTGAAAAACTTTGACATCACATTTTTTAGTCAAAAGATCCTTCTTCATCAACCATCATCAACCAAATAGAATTAAAATTCCAGAAATTCATCTGAATAACGAGTCCTAAATTCTATGATTAGAAATGTTTCTTTTTTTTAACTTTTTATGGTGATAAGATTGTTAAATGTCTTTCTCATATATTCACTAAGTTGGTCAAACATAAAATCAATAAATAGTCAAAAGTACTAATTGCATACATACTTTGGTAATACTTTGCTAATTTAAACACTTGCATTATTTAAATTTTGAAATATTTGTCTCCTTTCAAAATATTAGAGATTAACTAATTCTCAAGTAAATTAAAAACAACAATAAATATATTATTTATTGAAATAATTTTATAAAATAACCTTACTCTCACAGTAACTGGGCATGATTTTTATTTGTCATAAATTTTAAAATAAAATAGTTAATATTTAAAACTAAACAACAAAGAATTTAAAATTTATTTTAAAAACAAAACTTAGATTAAATTGGAAGATGAAATGTTATAATAATATTGTATATAAATATTTATTAATCTTTTTCATGTATATACATTTTTTAATGTTCTTGTCCTTCTTTAAACAATATGCAAAGGCTTGGCAATTGAAAAATAGACCCTACAAGAATAAAATAAATTAGTTTCACACCAAATGTCAGTTGCACAGTAGAAAAATATTAAATATTGGCAAAAATTTGGTTATCAATCAAAATAGTTACTAATTTTGTGACTGAAATGCATGGTTACTATTTTGTTTCGTTTAGTTGTCAAATTTAGTAATTAAATCTATGATTACAATATGATTGAAATGTGTGATTAATAGGAGTGATCGAAATACAAATTCTCTTAACTAAATCTATAAGTAGAAACAATATCTTAAATTTGTGATCGTAACTAAAATCAATGATTGATCTCTATACTTTTGATTTTGCCACTAAATTAGTCACTATGTTTTTAAATTGAATTATTTTTCAAAAATTACGAACATGGTAAGTATATAAAATACATATAGATATATTATATGTTGTATTAATTATTGATAATAAGAATAGCTTTATATAAATATTTACCGTAATAATCATATAAATTGTTAATAGTCTTTTCACTTCTTAATTAATAAAGATGAAAGGTAAAAAATATAATACTAAAGTGAAATCTAATTAAATATAATAAAAGTTTTATTTTGTATTTGAGAAGGTTGAAATTTTATTTCATCTATTTAAAGAAGTATTTTATTATTCAATATTCTACTCTAAAGGCTATTTCTCTCATTTTTAACTAAATATAATGGGGCTGTTCCTCTCATTTTTAACTAAATATAATTAGACTATTCTTCTCATTTTTAATTAAATATAATTTGTTTTTAACTAAATATAATTTGTTTTTAATTGTTCAATCTCTTCTTTCATGATCTAGATAAATAAAGATGTAGAGTCATAATAGATTTTTTTTTTTCATTTGTTTGGTTCACTCAAATCTAAGTCCATATACTTTCCCTTTGTTAATTTTAATAACTTTACATTAAAGTTATAATTCATTAGGTAGACACACTTATATAATATGTTTATTGGAATGTTTCTTCCCATGCACAATTAAATTCTATTTGTGTACATAAAAAATAAAATAAAAATGATAATAAACTGGGAAAGTATAAAAAAGGATAGTGATGTTGGACAAATTGACATCATATTTATAACTACAACATATGTTGATCTCTGATCGATTCATGTGTTGTCCTTCTTCCATTTGTGTATATGATAAAATAATTTTGATGGGATAGGAATTTTCCATTCAACTTTGTCTAAGATAGGATCAACAAAAATATCAATTGATATGCAACAGAAAAACAAACAACTTTCTTAACATATGAATGAAATATAGAAATTAAATCATGAATACGAATAATACTTTTATTTACTAATGTTGTGCATTCTTTCCATAACCGAATGCTTAGAAAGTATTCATAATCCACATATAAAAGTGAACATGGTTTCAAATTTAAAAAATTTACAAAGATAAAAAATGATTTCATTTTATTGAAGAAATTTGATTTATTTTGCCTTTATAGTTTTTTTCTCTTAAAAGTTTTAACTTGTAGCTTTTCACTAGTAGCTTCCTTACTCTATCCTTCCAATCCCGTCCTTCCTTTAATAGATATTATTGTTATAACTCATATTAACTACTACCCTATTATCACATGTATATTTTCCTATTATAACATAATATTTTTCCTATTATACGAGTGTTCAAAATGTTCAAATCAATCTAAATTGTGTGAAAAGTGAATCAAATTGCAAAGTCATTTTGTACTATTAGAAAATTGTTAAATAGTGACTGAAATTAGTGACCGAAAAAATCGGCCACTATCGATCACATATTTGGTTATAGAAATCAGTCATAGAATTTGTTACTATACATCAGCGATCAGTAAAATAGCGACTGACACGTTTAGTCACTATTTTAATCAGTGACTGATTTTGATAATTTAATGACCAATTTTTTGGTTACTATTAGTGATTTTTCTAGTAATGTTGTCTCAAGTAAATTCAACTAAAATATTAAATAGTGGTCCTAGACCTGTCAATTTGGGTCGAGGCCAAAAAAGCACATAGGACCATAAAGTCTATGCAAGAAAAGCTTATAAGGCCAAAATGTCACCAAAAGCCACATGGGTCAGTGCCAACATATAGGCTAATTTTTAAAGTAAAAACCTTATTTTAAAAATAAAAAAATTATAAAATCTTTATATACATGAAAAACATTGACTTAATCCAAATCCAAACCTAATATAAGTAAAGACGGGTTGAACTTTAGGTCAAGTTAAGTCAAACTAGCATCATCTCAACTTGGTCGGCATGGACTCAAGTCAGGTCAATTCCAACTCAAGCCGAGACGAATCAAAACCACATCAGGCCAAGTTAGGTCTGACCCAAGTTGTATTGAATCAGGTCGAGTAAGGGTTAGGACAACATAGGTTAGAATGGATCCAAGTTAGACCAAGTTCAATTTCATGCAAGTAAGATCAGACTAAGATGGCTTGTGTCGAGCTAACTTAGGTTGGACCTATCTTGCCGAGTTAGGTCATACGTAAGTCAGGTTGACTCAAGCAAATATCAGGTCTATCTCAGTAGGTCTTTGGTCAAGATGGACAAGGTTGGGTTGGACCCATATTAGGTTGGGGGGTCATGCCAATATCAAAAGGGTCCATGTTATGGTAAGGACACGTTCTTCCTACACCTCCATAGACTCAACAAAAATGATCATTATAACCTTGATTAGAAAAAATAAATAAATCATACACCCCTAACCCTTTTGTATTCGAGATTGCATAATCCGAAATTAAAAAATTATGTTCCAGATTATACAATCGTGAATATAAAAAGAAATTACATTTCAAATTATATAATCTGAAATACAAAAAATAATTGTATTTCAAATTGTACAATCCAAAATACAAAAATTATATTCTAGATTGTACAATATATAATATAAAATTGTATTATGGATTGTACAATATTAAATATAAAATTGTATTTTGGATTGCAAACTCTAAAGTTTAGAAAAAAAAATTGTATAATGGATTGTATAATTCGAAATATAAAAAACAAATTGTATTCCAGATTGTATAATTTGAAATATTAAAAATTATTTTTCGGGTTGTACAATCCAAAAAGGATATTTTCAGTATTTTAAAAAAATATGGGGGTGCAAGAATAACTCATGGAGGTGCAGGAAGAATGTGTCTATGCTAACTTCAATTGTGCCCACGTCACATCGAGTCAATTTGAACCTACATCAAGCCTATGTTAGATCAAGTCTAGTGGAGTCAATGTCAAGCTAAGTGACTGACGCACCTCATGCTGAGTCAAGTCGAGTACACATCAGACCAAGTTGAGTAGGGCTCACGTTCAGCTAAGTCAAGTCAAGCCCATGTGCGCCAAGTCAAGCCAAGCCCCTATTATACGAGTCGAGTTGGGTCTACATTGGACACACGTCAAACCGAGTCAAGTTGGGTCCACCTCGGGCCGAATAAGCTAATTCAAGTCAAGCTCACTTTGAGCTGAGTCAAGCCAAATCTACATCGGGACGAGTCGAGACATCAAGCTGAGTCATGTGTCCACATCGAGTTATGTTAGATCGAGCACTTACCACTAGGTTAAAAGTTATAGTTATTAGTTAAGACGTAACTTTTTTTTTACTTCAGAGCGTAACAACCCAAGCGATACAATTCGATTGTGACGTAGCCCACCTAGCCTACATCACGGGACAATTTATGTTACCCGTAACAATCTCACTCTCCATAATTGTTCCACTAGGAATGGAACTCTTCAATTGTAACTTGGCCCACCTCGCTTATGCCACAAACAATTGTACAACCCGCAACGATGTCACCTTGAACAATCGCCCCACTGAGAATCGAACTCGTAACCTTAACTCTAATACTAATTTTTAGATCGAGCGCTTACAGTATGACAAAAGTTATAACCATTAGTCAGGACACAACTCTTTTTACTTAAGAGTGTAATAGCCCAAGTTTCATGATTCAATTGTGACTTGGCCTCCGCCACGGGACAATTGATGTCACCCGCAGCAAGTTAAGTCAAGTTGGTCCCTCATCGAGTTGGGTCTAATCAGACCCACTTTAGGCTGAGTCGTGTTAGGCCTACAATAGGTCAAGTAAAGTTGAGCCCATGTTAGTCTGAGTAGAGTTGTGCAAATGATAGGCCGATAAAGTAGAACCCATCTTGAGTTGAGTCAAGTTGGACGCACCTCAAGCTGAGTCCAATTGGGTCCGCATCAGATTGAGTCAAGTTGAGCCCATTTCTTGCCGGGTTAAGTTGTGCTCACCTCAGGTTGAGTTGAGTTGGGCCTACATCATGCCAAATCAAGTCGGACCAACATTTGGGCGAGTGAAATTGGGTCCATGTCGGACCAAGTATTGTTGGGTCCACATAGGGTCGAGTCGAATTATCCTTCGTTGGGCCAAGTTAAATAGAGCTAACTTTTGGTTAAGTCATGTTGGGCCTACAATGGTCGAGTATACTCAATTGACATTAGGTTTAGTAGAGTTGTGTAAATATTAGGTCAAGCCCACCTCAAGTTTAGTTAAGTATGGTCCAAATAAGCCCAAGTTGAGTTGACCCCGTCTCGGACGAAGTTAAGTCAAGCCCACCTTGGGTTGAGTCGTGTCAGGCCCACCTTAGGCCAAGTCGGGGTCACCTCGAGTCAAATTAAGTTGGGTCCACCTAGAGCTGAGTTGAGTAAGGCCCACCTGAGGCAACGTCGAGTCAAGCATGCTTCAGACCAACTCGAGTTGGCCTTGTCTCATGTCGAGTCAAGTAGGGCGTACCTCGAGCTAAGTAGAGTAAGGTCTACCTCAGGTCCAGTCGAGGATCCACGTCAGGTTGAGTCGTGTTGGGTCCACATCAAGTCAAGTAGAGTCGAGCCCTCATCAGGCCTAGTTGAGTCGGCCACATCAGGCCAGGTGAGTTGGGCAACACTGGGTTGATTCGAGTCAAGCCCACTTCGAGCTAAGTCGCATTGGGCCCATGTCGGACCAGGTTTAAATCAAACTATGTTGATTTAGGCTGAGACAGGATTAGCCAAGGTCTGATCCATGTCAGACAATGTCGGTCGTATCGAACTAAAGTTGAGTTGGGGTTGGCCTAGTGGGACAGGTTAGGTTTAGTCTTAACCTTCCAATAAATTGCAAATAATAAAAATTAATTAAGAATTAATTTATAATTAATATAAAATATTTAAGAATCAATTTATAATTTAAAATATTTTAAGAATTTGTACAATTTAATTTAATTGAAGTTTTGTGGTTAACTAAACCTACTTTGACCTTTATCTCACTTTATGTAGGGGTTTTGGAGGTTGATACTCGTTGGGAATGAAAAGAGAACTTCTTTAAAGAGTAGGTTGAAATTGACCCATGAGTCACTAACTATTCCTAAACCAAATTGAATATTTTTATTATATTATAATTAAAGCGTATACTTATAAAATCTTATCAATTTTATGGTTTAGCTCAATTGAATTTAATTATAAAACAATTTTGTTTTCTTTTAATAAAATCAACTATATTTAACTTTTTCATATAAGTAATTCATTTCAGTGTTTCATAAAAACAAATCAGCTTTATAATGTTGTAATTCAAAGGTGGACTGGGCTTTGACATCATTCCCAATCATGATGTAAATCTAAAAGTTAAAGTTCAAGGTCATCCTTTCGAGGTTAAGGTTTTTTTTTACTATAATATTAATTTTTTTAAACTAAAACTATAATTATTTTCGAACATTACACGTTATAATAACATTGTATATAAATATTTATTAATCTTTTTCATGTATATGCTTTTTTATAGGATTTATCTCCAATTGATAATTTGCTTTAAGGATACTTATAGTTGTTGAATTAACTTAGATCAATTGCTTGTTTAACTTCTTGTAGTGGTGACTCTCTTAACTGATTGATATAGTGTATGCCTAGTTTTAAGAGGATTCTTGAGTAACGCATGGCACACGATAATAAATATTGGAAGTCAAATCTCTAATGCCAAACATATCGTTGGCCTTTCACAATCCCATTAAACCTCTGTTGCTTTATTAAATTGTTGTAAGTTGCTCTTTGACCCATCAAGACCTTCAAATTGAATTTTTCGTAAACCTCGTGATAGTTTTTCTACTCAATTATAATATTTGTAAATAGTTAAAATATATATCTTAAAAATATAAATTAATTTGAAAAATAATTATTATAAATAACTTATATATGTTGTGAAAGTAGATTTGCGGAGATATTTTGAGACGTGTAGTGTTTGGTAGAGATCCTTGCGGGAGGTGCATTGAACATGGAAGAAGAACATGGGTTGTTGGGCACACTTTCGAACATTGGAGGAAAATTTGAAAGTTGATGGCCATTTCCTCCATGGATCTTGCTACGCATTCTTCCCATTCTGTTTCACTCTTCAACATCCCCTTATTTCCACCCTCTATAAATAGAGGATCCCCTTACTCCGAAAATACACAACACTAAGAGTTCCTCTTCTTCTCTTCTTCTTTTCTTCACATATTCTCTCTTCTCTTTCTCTATTTCTTCTCTAAATTTCTTGGGCATTTCTGGCTTTAGAGAACTTTCTTGCTAGTTCTGAGATCCTCAGTTTATAACTGAGAAGTTCCTGTTGTATCCTGTGGGACTTGCGCATTTATCACGGATAAGTCCTTAAGGACAGTGATATTTTATCACGCCTCCAGAATTTTAGTTTATTAATTTTCACCCGTCTTTTCCAATAATCTTAAGGACTTATGGCTGACGGTGTGGAAAACAACAACACTGTGCCGGATATGTCAAATAGTGCTTTCGGAACGTCAACCATCTTTGCAAAGTCGTTTCCAGATGTTTCAAAGATTGAAGTTTTCTCGGGTTAAAACTTCTGATGCTAGCAGGAACAAGTGTCTACCCTGTTAGACATGTATGGAGTTGCTTTTGCACTTACGACATCCAAACCGGACACCAGTTCTCTTGCGAAACAAATTGAAGATTGGATTCATGCAAATAAGGCATGTCGTCACACCATGCTCAATGCATTATCTAATGATCTGTTCGATGTGTATTGCTCCTACAAGGAAGCAAAGGAAATTTGGGATTCTCTTATTCTTAAATACACTGCCAAAGATGTCGTCCGACAAAGATTCGTTATCAGAAAGTATTACTGTTGGGAGATGATAGAGGACAAGGATATCAAGATTCAAATAAATGAATATCACAAGCTACTTGAAGACATTAAAGCAGAGAATATTGTTCTACCTGATGAATTTGTTTTGGAACTTCTGATCGAGAAACTTCCGCAGTCCTGGACAGACCACAAATAACAACTGAAGCACAGGTATAAATAGATGTCACTACCAGACCTCATCACTCACATCATCATTGAAGACACCAACCGGAAGGAGTGTGCTGCTACAAGAGCTAAGGCCTTATCTGCCAAAGCAAATATGATAGAAGACAGACCAGCTCCGGAAAGGTATGAGAAAAAAACCTGATCACAAGAAAAATAAATCTAATTTTTCCCGTCCCAGTGGACCCAAACCCACCTTCAAGAAGAAGGGAAACTGCTTTGTTTGTGAAAGGCCGGGTCATCATGCATCTCAGTGCAGACACAGGGTCAAGAACGAGAATCCTCCTAAGGCAAATATAGCCAAAGGGGAAGATACAATTTGTGCGGTCGTTTTACAATGAACCTTGTGACAAATGTGAGCAAATGGGTGGTAGACTCTGGAGCTACCAGGCATATCTGTGCAAACAAAATGCATTTTCCTCCTACTCTAGTGTAGGGGATGAGAAGAACAAGTTTGTCTTGGTGATTCTAAGACTACTTCTGTCCTAGGAAAAGGTAAAGTTCTTCTAAAGCTCACATCTGGGAAGACTTTGGCTTTAAGTGACGTGCTGCATGTGCCATCAATCAGAGTTAATTTGATCTCTGTAGCACTATT